>BNJU01001816.1_pt1 | contig 149042 bp, 166 predicted proteins | sample 8539281 | NCBI WGS metagenome assembly BNJU01 (sample SAMD00202456, study PRJDB9452) | human saliva metagenome | isolation source: human saliva | place: Japan | reverse complement strand
TTTGATGTATTTAGGCAAAATTTACAGATTCTTTGAAGAAATCAGGCGCACGTCAGGCTCGCGCCGCCCACCTGGCGAGAAACCCGTCCACTAGCAGCGTTTTCGCACAAGAAAACCCGGTATCCACACGAAGTGGATACCGGGCGGAAGGCGCGTTTGTGCAGCTAGCGCGGTCGTGACGCGTGTGGTGCGCGAGTCGCAGCTCGCACGTGGTTCAACGCCACTCACGCAAAAACCCTCCCGCGCAAAGATGCGCAGGAGGGTTTGCAAGTTGGATTAAGCCGTATGCTTAGAGCTTGATCTCGATATCGACACCAGCTGGAAGGTCGAGACGCATAAGCGAATCAACGGTAGAAGCGCTTGGGTCGAGAATATCGATGAGACGCTTGTGAGTGCGCATCTCAAACTGATCACGGGAATCCTTATCCTTGTGTGGTGAGCGGATAACGGTGTAAAGGTTGCGCTCGGTTGGCAGAGGGATAGGACCGGAAACACGCGCACCTGTCTTCTGTGCGGTGTCAACAATCAGCTAGCGGACTGATCGATGACCTCGTGATCGTAGCCCTTGAGGCGAATCCTGATCTTCTGGCTTGACACTTTGGGTACCTCCATACATGAGCTAGAGCTCGTGGTCGTTTACTAGGATGCAGAGCCGCCGTTTTTTTGGCGACAATCTCTTCGCGTACAGCGTTAGGGAACAGGCTCGTAAGAATCGAACTGCATGGTGTAGCTCGCGCGGCCCTGGGTCTGGGAACGAAGGTCGGTTGCGTAACCGAACATCTCACCAAGAGCACCTTAGCGCGGATGACCTTGGCGTCCATACGATCGTCCATACCCTCAATCTTGCCACGACGGGAAGAAAGGTTGCCCATAACGTCGCCCATGTACTGCTCAGGTGTCTCAACCTCAACAGACTCAACAGGCTCGAGAAGGACTGGGTTGGACTTCTTGAGAGCATCCTTAATTGCCATAGAACCAGCAATCTTAAATGCTGCCTCAGAGAGTCGACCTCGTGGTAAGAACCGTCAACAAGGGTGACCTTGATGTCGACTACTGGATAACCAGCAATGACACCGTTCTCAAGAGCCTCGCGGATGCCCTTATCGATAGATGGGATGTACTCCTTAGGAATGACACCACCAACGATAGCGTTGACAAACTCGTAACCCTTGCCCTCTTCCTGTGGCTCAAGATCGATGACTGCGTGGCCATACTGACCCTTACCACCGGACTGACGGACAAACTTGCCCTCAGCGTGGCTTACTGCCTTACCAGCAGTCTCGCGGTAAGCAACCTGTGGCTTACCAACGTTGCAGTCAACCTTAAACTCACGACGGAGACGGTCAACAATAATCTCAAGGTGAAGCTCGCCCATACCAGCAATGATGGTCTGGCCGGTCTCGTGATCGAGTGTGAACCTGGAAGGTTGGGTCCTCTTCAGCCAGCTTAGAAAGGCCGATGGACATCTTCTCCTGCTCAGCCTTGGTCTTAGGGTTCAACAGCAACGTCGATAACAGGATCTGCGAAGCTGATGGACTCAAGGATGATTGGGTTCTTCTCGTCACAAAGGGTGTCACCAGTAGTGGTGTTCTTCAGACCAACGCATGCAACGATGTCGCCTGCGGAGACTCGTCACGATCGACACGGTCGTTTGCGTTCATCTCGAGGATGCGGCCAAAAGCGCTCACGGTTGTCCTTGACGGAGTTGTAGACGTAAGAACCTGCCTCTGCCTGACCAGAGTAAACACAGAATGTAGGGTAAAGCTTACCAACATAAGGGTCAGTCATAATCTTGAATGCAAGAGCGGAGAATGGCTCCTTAACGTCTGCGTGACGGACAGCCTCGTCACCCTTAGGGAGTGACACCGTCAATCTCTGGAACATCCAGAGGGCTTGGAAGGAAGTCGATGACTGCGTCCAGAAGCTCCTGGATACCCTTGTTCTTGTAAGCAGAGCCAACAAAGACAGGGTTAATCTGACCAGCAAGAACGCCAGCACGAAGAGCACCCTTAAGGGTCTCAACGTCAACCTCTTCACCCTCGAGAACAGCCATCATGACGTCCTCAGAGAAGTCAGAAGCTGCCTCAAGAAGCTCTTCACGCTTCTCAGCTGCAATCTCTGCAAACTCTGCAGGAATCTCGTCGAGTGGCTCAGGGTAAATCATGCCCTTTGCATCCTCTTTGAAGTCCCATGCAGTGTTAGTGACAAGGTCGATAAGACCCCAGAAGTTGGACTCAGCACCCATTGGGACCTGAGCTGCAATTGCGTTTGCGCCGAGGCGGTCACGCATGGTCTGGATTGCACGGAAGAAGTCTGCGCCTACGCGGTCAAACTTGTTGATGAATGCAATACGAGGTACGCCGTACTTGGTTGCCTGACGCCAAACGGTCTCGGACTGTGGCTGAACGCCTGCAACTGCGTCGAAGACTGCAACTGCGCCGTCCAGAACACGAAGAGACGCTCAACCTCAGCGGTAAAGTCAACGTGACCTGGGGTGTCGATGATCTGGATGACGTGGTCTTTCCAGAAGCAAGTGGTAGCTGCGGAAGTAATGGTTACGCCGCGCTCCTGCTCCTGAACCATCCAGTCCATGGTTGCTGCACCGTCGTGGACCTCACCAATCTTGTGGGTCTTGCCGGTGTAGTAAAGAATACGCTCCGTAGTGGTGGTCTTACCAGCATCGATGTGAGCCATGATGCCGATGTTGCGGAGGTCTTTAAGATTGTGCTTAGTCTTAGCCATTTGTTTGCTACTCCTGAATTCCGACTAGAAGCGGTAGTGGGAGAAGGCGCGGTTGGCCTCAGCCATCTTGTACAGGTCCTCGCGGCGCTTGACGGATGCACCTACGCCGTTAGTTGCGTCGATGATCTCGTTTGCAAGACGCTCTGCCATGGTCTTCTCTTTACGGCTACGGCTGAAAGTGACCATCCAGCGGATAGCAAGAGTAGTTGCACGACGGGAGTTGACCTCCATTGGGACCTGGTAAGTAGCGCCACCAACACGCTTGAAGCAACCTCAAGTGTTGGGCGAATGTTATCCATAGCCTTCTTGAAGACAGTGAGGGCATCCTCACCAGTCTTCTCTGCGACGATGTCAAATGCACCGTAGACAATGCGCTCTGCGGTTGCTTTCTTGCCGTCGAGAAGGACCTTGTTAATGAGCTGGGTTGCCAGACGATTGTTGTAGACGGCGTCAGGGCATAACCTCACGACGTACTGCTGCTGCGCGACGCGGCATATTAATCTCCTAAGAACTAGTTCGAGTAGTGGACGTGATTACTTAGCACGCTTAGTGCCGTAACGGGAACGGCCCTGAGCACGATTCTGAACTGCTGCGCAGTCGAATGCACCGCGAACAACCTTGTAACGAACACCAGGAAGGTCACGGACACGGCCGCCACGAACCAGAACAATGGAGTGCTCCTGGAGGTTGTGGCCCTCACCAGGAATGTAAGCGGTTACCTCAATGCCATTAACAAGACGAACACGAGCAACCTTACGGGTGCTGAGTTAGGCTTCTTTGGCGTAGTGGTGAAAACGCGGGTGCAAACACCACGCTTCTGTGGGTTGTGCTGAAGAGCGGCGTTCTTAGACTTTGACTTGACGCTCACGCGGCCCTTACGTACGAGCTGGTTAATAGTAGGCAAGATCTTCTCCTTCTTATACCTATCTACCTGCAGTTTTACATATTCGAAAGGCGACACAGCACTGTCCCCTTGGAATTACGCAGGGAAGTACTTTACGCTGATGAAAGCCACATGTCAACAAGCCACTGTGCCGGGCGTATCCATACTTCATAGAAATTACACGAGTAGCAAATATTAGTTTTAGATAAAAGGGTCTTTGTTTTCAAAAAAACTATAAATTTGGCGAAAAATGCCTTAGTTGAGGACGACTCTAAGTTCAGGGGACTAACTTCAAAACAGCAATTACTTCTTCGCCGTCTTTCTCACCCGTCTCAACAAATCCATATGAACGATAGAGATCTTGCGCGACCTTATTTTTGGGTTCATAGGAAAGCCAACAAAACTCTGCTTTTCCACAGGGAAAGGTACGTATAAACTCAACGCAAGCCTGGGTGCTTCTTTGCCGTATCCCTACCTTGGAATTTTTGCATCAATCATCAGACGTCGAAGATCGTAATTATTTTTGAGCTATTGCTGGAGCCCTGTCCCAACTGCTATCTGGTCCAAACCCAATCATCAAAAAAACCCTATTGGTAAATCATTCTTGTATATACCAAAAGGAAAAAAATCTGTCCGTTTTCTGCCTTGGCTATATAAGCTTCGATAAGACTTATATCATTTCCAGCAACAAAAACTTTGCTGGTCCTCAGACACCTTGAGCTTAAGAATGTCCCACGTTTCTTCCGTTTATGTGCTGAAGACTTAACATACGGTATCAATCAAAAAAATTCATTGCTCGTTGATATAAAAAGCGACAAACTTCTACTTTCCTAGTGCTGATGAGCAGCGTGAGCAAGACCAACGCTAATAAGCGTAATGACATGATCGTCAGCAAGAGAATAAATGACGCGACGACCATCTCTTTTTGCAGCTACCAGACCACGATCGCGCAGAAGGCGGAGCTGATGAAAGTAGCAGACTGAGAAACAGAGAAGCTCCTGCAGTTCAGTTACACTCTTCTCGCCCAAAAGAAGAGCTCCCAAAATCTGGAAACGTGTAAAGTCAGAAAAGCGCATCATAAATTTGGTGGCATCATAGATGATATCGTCATTAGTAAGAAACTCGTGCAGTTGTTCTTCAGAAACGCACTCGCAAATATTGTTTGTATGCTCACACTCGTGAGAATGATTAGTCATGATACTTCCTACTCTTTACAACTCAAAACTCTGAGTACACAGGGCTTCTCGCTAAATATTGTTTTGTAATGTACCTTAGTATATACCGACTCTGCGTCGTTCAAGCCTATAAAAAGAGGACTCCAGCTAACGGCTGAAGTCCTCTTGTATATCGGAGGTAGCCTCCGAAAAAGTTTGATGTATCAGGCGAGATTACTTACTCGTCTTCGCCGTCTGCCTCAGCATCCATGCGGACAACCTGATTAAGAAGGTCATCCAGAGAACCAAGGTCCTCGTTGATTACATCAGGGCTAACCTCGTCGGAAGAAGAACCGATGAGTGTCTCGGTGTAATCAGAGTGAGTGGATGGAGCTGCAGAGCCCAGCATCAAGCCGCCATCGCCTTCTGGCGAGAAGACCATGTTGAGCAGCTGAGAAAGATCCTCAGAATCAGCCTCATCCTCTTCTGGCTCAAGGATGTGAGGGAGGTTACGAGCCTCAAAGGCCATCGCGGAGCTCCTCGATTGCCTTTGCACCAATACCATCGATGCGAAGCAGGTCTTCCTCAGTCTTGCCGATAAGATCGCCTACGGTCTCAATGCCAACCTCGCTGAACTTGTTGGTCCAACGCTGTGACACGCCAAGATCGTCGAAGAGGTACAGCTTTGCATCCTCGCTTGAAAGCGTGCGGCCATTCTTGGAGTAAACGCCACCGTTGTAATCCTCGTTGACCCAGTCAAGCTGCTTGGGAAGCTGCTCCTCGATGTCCTAAGCTCTGCTGGTGCCCAGTCTGGAAGTGACTTAGCAAGAGAAGAGGTTGGGCCATCGATCTTGGTACCGTGGTAGAGTAAGCTCAACATCGTTGTATGCGGAGAGACCCGTACCTGCAGGAATCTGCTTACCAACAATAACGTTGGACTTGAGGTCAAGCAGGTGGTCAACGTCGCCCTCGATAGCTGCAGAAGTAAGAACGCCTGCAGTACGGATGAACGATGCACTGGAGAGCCAAGAATCAATAGAGCTTGCAACCTTCAGCGTACCAAGGATTGCTGGCTCTGCCTCTGGTGGAGTACCACCAGCAAGGGCAATATTCTGGACAGTCTCTGCAAAGACATAGCGGTCCACATACTGACCAAGCAGGTACGAAGAGTCACCTGGGTTGGTAACCTGAACACGGCGAAGCATCTGACGTGCGATAACCTCGATGTGCTTATCGTTGGGTTCTACACCCTGAGAGGTATAGACGTCCTAACGGACTCAACGAAGGTGTGCATGGTGGACTCAATGTCGGTGAGTCGACGGAGCATACGGAAGTTGACGAAGCCGCGGGTAATCTGATCACCAGCACGGACAACAACGCCATCCTCGATGCCAGGCATGAAGCGGACGGATGCAGGAACACGCCACTCCTCGATGACACGAGAAGCATCGTCTGCATCAACAATACGCAGCAGGTACTCGGTGGTCTCTGGGGTGATGTGAAGAACACCAGAAACAGGAGCCAGATCGAGCCTCGCGGCCAAGAATCTTCTCGTTGACGTTGCCGACGACGTCGAACATACGAGCAACGGTAGGAAGACCCTGCGTAATATCGTCTGCGCCTGCAACACCACCGGGTGAATGGTACGCATGGTCAGCTGAGTACCAGGCTCACCAATGGACTGAGCTGCGATAATACCAACTGCAGTACCAATGTTGACGGGACGACGGGTGGAAAGATCCCAACCGTAGCACTTCTGGCAGACGCCGTACTTGAGACTTACAGGGTCAGAAGCGCGCGGAGCTGAACCTTAGCAGGCCGTGCTCAACAAGACGCTCAAGATCCTGCTTGGACTCAACATAGCCACCGGCGAGGATAAGAACCTCGCCAGTGTTTGGATCGCAGACATCCTCAAAGGGTGCAGCGGCCAATCAGGTCAGTATCAACAGAAGTCTGACCAGGCTTAATCAGAGGATGAGTAACTGCCTCATCAGTGCCGCAGTCCTCCTCGCGGACAATGACGTCCTGTGCAACGTCGACGAGTCGACGAGTCAGGTAACCAGAGTCGGAGGTGTGGGATGCGGTATCTACCAGACCCTACGAGCGCCGTAGGTAGAAATGAAGTACTCAAGAGGCTCAAGACCCTCGCGGAAGTTTGCCTTAATTGGAAGGTCAATGGTTTCACCGGACATATCCGCCATCAGGCCTCGCATACCAGCAAGCTGGCGAAGCTGTGTCTTAGAACCACGAGCTCCAGAGTCAGCCATCATGTAAATTGGATTGTTCTCTGCAAAGCCTGTAAGCATCTCAGAGCCGAGAAGATCGGTGCACTCGGTCCATGCGTTAACAACCTCAACGTGACGCTCTCGCTCGGAAAGGAAGCCGTCCTCGTAGTACTCGTTGATCTGGTCAACGCGGTCCTGTGCCTCCTGAAGCAGCTGTGGCTTGTGTGGAGGAATAACAGCGTCCCAAACAGAAACGGTCAGACCAGCAAGAGTTGCGTAGTGGAAACCAGTCTTCTTGATGTTGTCCAGAATTGGCTCAACATCAGCCATTGGGTAACGGTCGCAGCAATCATTGACCAGAATGCCAATGTCGGACTTAACCATCTTGTAGTTGATGTATGGGTAATCCTCTGGCAGGCACTGACGGTTGAAGATAATGCGACCAACAGTGGTCTCAAAACGCTTAGTACCCTCAGTAACGTCCAGATCCTCATACTGACCGCGGCCAGTCATAACGCGGAAGATAGCACGATCGCTATCAGCAACGTTTGCATCCTTGGAGCTTACGCGGACAACAACCTTTGCCTGAAGATCGAGGTCACGGTTGGCCTCAATAGCCAGAAGAGCATCCTCAAAAGCTTGCAAAGGTAAGAGTCTTAGCGTCTTCACCGGTCTTCTCGGAGGTGAGGTAGTAGACACCAAAGACCATATCCTGAGAAGGAACGGTCAGAACCTTACCAGAAGCAGGGCTTCTGAGGGTTGTTGCTGGAGAGCATCAGAATGCGAGCCTCTGTCTGTGCCTGAGTAGAAAGTGGCACGTGGACAGACATCTGGTCGCCGTCGAAGTCTGCGTTGAATGGTGCGCAGACCAGAGGGTGCAGGTGGATTGCCTTACCCTCGATAAGGACTGGCTCAAATGCCTGGATAGACAGACGGTGAAGGGTAGGTGCGCGGTTGAGAAGAACGAGGCGGTCCTGAATGACCTCATCCAGAACGTCCCAAACAACTGGAGTACCACGGTCAATAGCGCGCTTTGCGCCCTTAATGTTTTTCAACCTTGCGGAGCTCAGCAAACGACGCATGACAAATGGCGAAGAGCTCAAGTGCCATAGCGGATGGAAGACCGCACTGGTGCAGCTTCAGGTGTGGGTCAACAACAATGACGGAACGGCCAGAGTAGTCAACACGCTTACCCAGAAGGTTCTGACGGAAGCGACCCTGCTTACCCTTAAGGGCCTCAGCAAGAGACTTCAGAGGACGTCCACCACGGCCGGTAACAGGACGGCCACGGCGACCGTTGTCAAACAGAGCGTCAACGGACTCCTGAAGCATGCGCTTCTCGTTGTTAACAATGATAGAAGGTGCGTCAAGGTCAAGCAGGCGCTTAAGACGATTGTTACGGTTAATAACACGACGATACAAATCGTTTAAGTCGGAAGCTGCAAAACAGCCACCATCAAGCTGAACCATTGGACGAAGATCGGGTGGAATAACTGGTACAACGTCAAGAATCATGTTAGCTGGATCGTTGCCACCCTTAAGGAAGGCGTCAACGATCTCAAGGCGCTAATGGCCTTCTCGCGCTTCTGCTTCTGAGCATCCTCATTGGCGATAATAGCGCGGAGCTCCTTGGCCTCTTTCTCAAGGTCAATGTTGGAAAGAAGGTCGCGGACTGCCTCAGCACCCATGCCACCCTTGAAGTAGATGCCATAGTAGCGCTTAAGCTCAGAGAACAGACCCTCATCGGAGATGAGCTCTCTGATCTCAAGCTGCATGAACTTCTCAAAAAGCCTCACGACGAAGCGTCTTCTCTTCCTCGTACTCTTCCTCAAGATCGGCGACGCCTGCACGAATCTCGTCCTCAGAAAGAGGCTCAAAATCGCCAAACTCGTCATCCTGTGGCTGGCCCTGCTCGCGAAGACGTGCAATCTGATCGTCACGCTCTGCGTCAAGCTCTTCGAGGTCTGCTGCAAGCTCCTCACGAAGATCGTCTACGTCAGCCTCACGTGCCTCAGTGTCAACACTGGTGATTACGTAAGATGCAAAGTAGAGGACTTTCTCGAGGTCCTTGCTCTTGATGTCAAGAAGACGTGCCAGAGGGAAGCTGGTTGGGCTCTTGAAGTACCAGATGTGGCTTACAGGAGCAGCAAGCTCGATGTGGCCCATGCGGTCACGACGAACCTTTGCGGTGGTAACTTCAACACCGCAGCGCTCGCAGGTAATGCCCTTGAAGCGAATGCCTTTGTACTTACCGCAGGCGCACTCCCAGTCCCTTACAGGTCCAAAGATCTTCTCGCAGAAAAGACCGTCCTTTTCTGGCTTAAGGGTACGGTAGTTGATGGTCTCAGGCTTCTTTACCTCGCCATAGGACCAACCGCGGATATCATCAGCAGACGCTAGAGAAATTTTAATAGCGTCAAATTCAGTGGAATCGAAATCTGCCACAGTCGCTACTCCTTATCGGTGGTCGCGTCGCCTACAAGTGCGGATGCACCCTCAGCGTCTTGGGACAGGGTCGGAAGCGGTTACCTCAGTGAAGCCAAGGTCGTTGAGGATCTCAGCAGCGTTCTTCTCCTCAGGATCTGTGACCTTTGCGGTATTTGCACGCTTACGATAAGAGATTGGCTCAATGTCAAGTGCCAGGGGCGAATCTCTTTGACCAGAACATGAAGGACTCAGGAATTCCTGCAGTAGGAATGTTCTCGCCCTTAACAATGGACTCGTAGGGTCTTAACACGGCCGTTGGTATCGTCAGACTTAACGGTGAGGATCTCCTGGAGGACGTTAGCAGCACCGTATGCATACAGTGCCCAAACCTCCATCTCACCAAAGCGCTGACCGCCGAACTGTGCCTACCACCCAGAGGCTGCTGGGTAACAAGAAGTAAGGACCAGTTGAACGTGCGTGGATCTTATCGTCAACCATGTGGCCGAGCTTCAGAATGTAAGAAACACCAACGGTAATTGGGCTCTTGAATGCCTCGCCGGTACGACCATCGTAGAGGGTAGTCTTACCACGCTCGTTGAGCTGTGGAACAAACTCCTCACGCATGTCCTCGCCGTACTCCTGAGAGCCTTGTTGATCGTGTTGATGTTGGTGCGGCGAACAATCTCTGCAACGGACTCATCAGTAGCACCGTCAAAGAGTGGTGTTGCAACAGGGAATTGGACCCTCAACGTAACGCTTGGAATCTGCGTCATCGTCATCCCATCCGTGTGCAGCGCCCCAACCAAGGTGACACTCAAGCAGCTGACCAACGTTCATACGGGAAGGAACGCCCAGTGGGTCAAGAATAACGTCTACTGGGGTACCGTCTGCCATGTAAGGCATGTCCTCAACTGGGAGAACCTTACAAATAACACCCTTGTTACCGTGACGACCAGCGATCTTATCGCCCTGCTGAATCTTTCTGCGCTGAGCAACAAAGACGCGGACCAGGTCGTTTTACTCCTGGAGCAGGGTCGTCTCCAGCCTCACGGCTGAAGCGGACAACGTCAACAACGCGGCCATAGGAGCCGTGTGGCATCTTGAGGGAAGTATCGCGAACATCGTGTGCCTTAGCACCGAAGATTGCGCGAAGCAGGCGCTCTTCTGCGGTCAGAGCAGTCTCACCCTTAGGGTGACCTTACCAGCAGAATATCGCCAGGGGCCAACCTCAGCGCCGATGCGGATGATGCCGTCATCGTCGAGGTTTGCGAGCATGTCCTCACCAAGGTTTGGAATCTCGCGGGTAATCTCCTCAGCACCAAGCTTGGTGTCACGAGCATCAATCTCGTGGCGGGAAATGTTAACGGAAGTCAGAAGGTCTTCCTGAACAACACGCTCGGAGACGATAATACCGTCCTCGTAGTTGTAGCCTTCCCATGGCATGTAAGCAACGGTAAGGTTTGCACCAAGTGCCAGCTCAGAGTGGTCAACAGATGGACCGTCTGCGATTGGCTGGCCCTTCTCGACCTGCTGTCCAACAGTGACGATTGGACGGTGGTTGATGCAAGTGGACTGGTTGGAGCGCTCGTACTTAGGAAGATCGTAGCGCTGAGAACCGTGCTCATCGGAAGTAGATGACAACGTGAGCTGCGTCTACCTCGGTGACCTCGCCGGCAAACTCTGCACAAATAAGCTCACCAGAGTCCTGAGCTGCGCGGCCCTCCATACCAGTTCCAACAAATGGAGCGTGGGACTGAATCAGAGGCACTGCCTGACGCTGCATGTTTGCACCCATGAGGGTACGCTTTGCGTCGTCGTGCTCAAGGAATGGAATGAGGTTAGCTGCGACGGAGAGAAGCTGACGTGGAGAAACGTCCATGTAGTCAACGTCCTCAACAGGAACCTGTGCAGGTGCACCGAAGGAACCGTCGAAGTCGCGGGTACGTGCAATAACGCGGTCTGCATCAACAATCTTGCCGTCTGCGTCAACCTCAACAAACTTCTTAGACTTAGGGTCAATTGGGGTGTTAGCAGGAGCAATAATGTGATTCTCCTCCTCGTCTGCAGTCATCCAGACAATGTCGTCAGAAACAACACCGCCTGTGACCTTACGATAAGGAGCCTCGATAAAGCCGTACTCATTTACGTGAGCGTACAGTGCCAAGGAGCCGATAAGACCAATGTTTGGTCCCTCAGGAGTCTCAATTGGGCACATACGGGAGTAGTGCGAGTTGTGAACGTCGCGGACTGCGGTAGGAACGTTGGTACGACGGCTGGAGCCGGACTTGTGTCCTGCAAGACCGCCAGGTCCCAGAGCAGAAAGACGACGCTTGTGAGTCAAACCAGCAAGTGGGTTTGCCTGGTCCATGAACTGCGAAAGCTGAGAAGAACCGAAGAACTCCTTGATTGCAGCAACAATTGGACGGATGTTGATCAAGGACTGTGGAGTGATGTCGTCTGCGTCCTGAGATGCCATACGCTCACGGACAACGCGCTCCATGCGGCTCATACCAATGCGGAACTGGTTCTGGACCAGCTCGCCAACGGTACGGACGCGGCGGTTGCCAAAGTGGTCAATGTCATCAAGGTGCTTAGACTCATCACCTGCATGCACTGCAAGAAGGTACTGAAGAGCTGCGACAATGTCCTCTTTGGTAAGGACACGAACATCTGCAGGAATCTCTTCCTCAAGCTTTTTGTTAATCTTGTAACGACCAACGCGAGCAAGGTCATAGCGCTGCTCGTTGAAGAAAAGGCCGTCAAGCAGAGAACGGGCAGAGTCAACAGTTGGTGGCTCGCCTGGACGCTGACGACGATAAATCTCGATAAAGAGCATCCTCACGTGTGGTTGCAACGTCACGCTCAAGTGTGTTGCGAACAACATCGGAATCACCAAGGAGCGAGAGAATCTCGTCATCGGTAACAGCAATGCCAAGTGCACGGAGGAAGACGGTAGCGCTCTGGCGACGCTTGCGGTCAATGGAGACGACCAGGTGGCCGCGCTTATCAACCTCAAACTCAAGCCATGCACCACGTGCAGGGAATGAACTGAGACTTGTGGACCAAGACACCGTTGTCCATCTCTGACGAAAAGTACACGCCAGGTGAACGAACGAGCTGTGAAACCACAACGCGCTCAGAACCGTTGATGATGAAGGTACCGCGCTCAGTCATCGGTGGAAATCACCCATGAAGACAAGCTGCTCCTTCATCTCACCAGTCTCTTTGTTGACAAAACGGACGTCAACAAAAAGAGGGTGCTGATATGAAATGTCTTTTGCACGACACTCAGCCATTGAATTGGCAGGGGTCGCCGAACTGATGGTCACCAAAGGTGACCTGCATAGTTCAACGCTGTTCTCAATTGGCGAGAACTCAGCGAAGGACTCTGCAAGGCCCTCTCCCATAAAGCGCTCAAATGATTCCTTCTGTACAGAAATCAGATTTGGCAGCTCCATAGCTGCGGGAATCTTACTGAACGTCCTGCGTCCAGTATGCGCCTGAGGCGTGGTGAGGGAAGTCTTTTTAGCGGTAGACACCAGGTTGTCCTCCTTCAAAAGGGTGGAAGGTGGCAATTGTCGCAACCTAGTAATTTAGTCAAGATTTTAATGCGCGTCAACAGAAAAACACTTGATTTTTTAAGACGTTTTGACTATATTATCGCGTTTATGTTTTTTAACTGCATAAACGTTATGTTGCAGGTAAATCCTTGACTAACTCGTCTTTTCTAGTTGTGAAGATTTTGTGGAGAAGTTCCACGGAGACAGAAATCGCTTTCGGTGAGCGGCGCTCCCCCGCCACGTCGCTTCGCATGGCGCTCCATGCTCACCGGATGCGCCCCGAGCGCACGGGTTTCTCGCCACACGCGCCGACCTTTTGCTGCACGCGCCTGAAAAGTGCAAAGAATCTGTATTTGCGCCACCGATTCTTTTGCAAAATCAGGCAAATCCACAGATTCTTTTGTAATTTTAGGCAAAAGTTACAGATTCTTTGTAGAAATCAGGCGCGAGAAAAACTAGGGCATGTCACGCAGTAAGCCAGAGCAATCACGCAGGATTTATGAGCCTGAAATGCACACCAAGTCTGAGCAAAAGTACTCAGACAAAGCGAGAAAAAAACAGGCAAATCGCTCCAGACATGGCGAGAAAAATCCGGCAAATCACTCAGACTTGATGCACTTTTTCGAGGCTGCAGCGAACGCATCTCAGACTTGATGTACTTTTCAGGCTATAGCGAACGTATCTCAGACTTGGTGCACTTTTTCAGGCTGCAGCGAACGCACCTCAGCTCCATGCGCCCCGAGCGCACGGGATTTCTCGCCAGGCAAACAAAAAGAGGCCAGACCGAAGTCTGACCTCTCCAGTAAAGCAATGTAGAATGGACTTACTTAAGGGGTGACGGTAGCGCCAGCCTCCTCGAGCTGAGCCTTAGCAGCCTCAGCGTCCTCCTTCTTAGCGCCCTCGAGGACTGCCTTAGGGGCACCCTCGACGACCTCCTTTGCCTCCTTGAGGCCAAGGTTGGTAAGAGCACGGACAACCTTGATGACGCCGATCTTGTTGTCGCCGAAGCCCTCGAGAACAACGTCAAAGTTGGTCTTCTCCTCTGCCTCCTCAGCAGCGCCACCAGCTGCAGGAGCAGCAACGACAACTTCAGGGAGCAGCAGCGGAAACGCCAAAGACGTCCTCAAGCTCGTGAACGAGCTCAGAAAAGCTCGAGTGCTGGCATCTCTTTAAGGGCCTCAATGATCTCATCTTTAGTGACAGCCATGTCAATTCTCCTTTTTAAACGATGCAGCCTTTGTACTGCATCTGGGCAAAAGCCCGGCTTGTATGTGTGCGTTTAAGTGCGTCTACACTCTCACGCGGTTTGCGCCAATGCGCGGGTACAACAAAACGTTGCTTATGCAGCGTTCTTCTGATCTGCGACTGCAGAAAGAGCGGTTGCGAGTCCACGAGCTGGACCAGCGCAAACCTGTGCAATACCGGTAAGTGGGCTTGCAACAACGAAGACAAGCTTTGCAATGAGCTCCTCGCGAGAAGGAAGATCTGCGTAAGCCTTTGCCTCGTCAGCAGTAAGTGCCTGACCATCAGCGATACCACCAATGAACTCAACTTTCTTGAGCTTCTTGGCCTGATCCTTGATGACCTTAGCGGCCTCGACAGGATCATTCTCATAGAAAACGTATGCGCAGGTACCGGCGAGCATCTCGTCAATCTCTGGCATACCAGCGTTCTTAAGAGCAATCTTGACGATGTTGTTCTTATAGACCTTCATGTGAGCGCCTGCTGCGGTAAGTGCGCGGCGAAGCTCCTGAGTCTCCTTTACGGAGAGACCACGATAGTCGATAACAAACAGGCCCTTGGAGTTGTCGAGAGAAGCGGAAACCTTCTCGAGCAAATCAAGTTTAGACTGAGCTGGCATGTAGTACACCTCCTTTATCATGTCTCAGGCACGAGCGCCAACAGGTGCGGCCCTCACATGAAAAGACCCCACTTTGGCAACCAAAGCGGGGTCTGGATGTACTAATCTCAAGACCACCTCGGCAGGCGGGAATTCCCATTAAGCCTTGGATTCAAGGCGCCGGCTGTCTTTCGGCGGCGAACGTGCAACTACAAGACGTCTGTCTTGCGTTGGATATTAGTGCAGCAAAAAACTATCCAAGTCAAGGTTGAGTGCACAATTTCTTTCTCTTCACAAAAATTTGACGAGAAGGGCGGCTAAGCAGCTACGCACAACTCAGCCACACACATCAGCCACACGCGCGCCGCAAGCAGAGTCCACGCCTCAAACCACACGCCCACTGCAAGCAGAGTCCACGCCTACACCACATGCACGCTTCAAGAAAAATCCGGTACCTGCAAGCAGATACCGGATTAAACGTGCTAGGTACTTCTAAGCGTAAAGCTTAGTCCTCCATGAGGTTACGAACCTTGGTTGGATCAACCTTAATGCCAGGGCCCATAGTAGAGGAAATAGCAACGGTCTTGACGTACTTACCCTTAGCGCTGGATGGCTTGACGCGAATAATCTCAGAGAAGTGCGCCATAGTTCTCAACAAGCTGCTGGACCTCAAAAGAAGCCTTGCCGATTGCAACGTGGCAGATACCAAAACGGTCCGCACGATACTCAACACGACCAGCCTTGAGCTCGTTAACCATCTTTGCAACATCCATGGTAACGGTGCCGAGCTTAGGGTTGAGGCATAAGGCCACGAGGACCAAGAACGCGACCAAGACGACCAACCTTACCCATCATCTGAGGGGTTGCGATTGCTGCGTCAAAGTCAAGCATGCCCTTCTCGACCTCTGCGATGAGCTCGTCGCCACCGACGATGTCAGCGCCAGCTGCCTCAGCCTCGCGGGCCTTCTCGCCCTCTGCGAAGACTGCAACGCGAACGGTCTTACCAGTGCCGTGAGGCGAGAAATGGAACCGCGGACGTTCTGGTCAGCCTTACGAGTATCGACACCAAGGCGAATTGCTACCTCAATGGTCTCGTCAAACTTAGCAGTTGCAAGCTCCTTGAGACAGGGTTACTGCCTCTTTTTGGGCTGTAGAGGTTTGCACCGTCTACCTTAGCAACTGCATTCTTGTAGTTCTTTCCGTGCTTAGGGCATTATGTACCTCCTGTGGTTGGCGGGCGTCTGCCCTCCCACTCCTGCATCTTCCGTCCATAGTTACGCCCTCTTGGCGAGAAACCCAACTACGTGCACTAACGTCGGATGCTCTGACAAAACAACCGTCAGCCACACTAATGGCTGACGGGAGATCGCTACTACTCGGCGATGGTTACACCCATGGAACGAGCGGTACCAGCGACGATCTTCTTTGCAGCCTCAATGTCGTTTGCGTTGAGGTCAGGCATCTTGATCTCAGCAATCTTGGTGAGCTGCTCCTGGGAGAGCTGGCCAACCTTATCGCGCTGAGGAACACCGGAACCACCCTTGAGGTGAAGCTCCTTCTTGATGAGCTGAGCTGCTGGAGAGTCTTGGTTACGAAGTCAAAGGAACGATCCTCGTAAACAGAAATCTCGACTGGGATGATGTCGCCAGCCTTGTCCTGAGTTGCAGCGTTGAACGCCTGGCAGAACTGCATAATGTTGACCTGTGCAGCACCCAGAGCTGGTCCTACTGGAGGAGCTGGGTTTGCCTGGCCTGCAGGAATCTGCAGCTTAATAAAGTTAACAACCTTCTTTGCGGGCATGTTAAGCCTCCTGTTTGAATACGTTTGAGTCTATTCTCGCGCACTCCCGAGAAGCAATCCACAAGGGACGAGAAGTGCAGGGATAAGCCGTTAGTTACTAGTCTATCAGGGAAATTTGATCCATGGTGAGCTCAACCGGAGTCTCGCGACCAAAGATGGTGAGCATAACCTTGATCTTGCCGGACTCTGCGTTGACCTCAGAAACAGTTCCGTCGAAGTCAGCGAGAGGACCAGAAAGAACGTGGATTGCCTGACCGACCTCAATATTGGTTGCTGTACGCTTAGGGTACAGGGCCACCCGTCTTCATACCGCCGCGACGCATGATCTTATCGAACTCTTCACGACGCAGAGGAACTGGCTTGCCGTCAATGCCAACAAAACCAGTTACGCCTGGGGTGTTGCGAACAACAGCCAAAGTATTGTCATCCAGCTCCATGCGAACAAGAACGTAACCTGGGAAAACCTTAGACTCTTTGGTCTCGCGCTTGCCGCCGTCCTTGACCTCAGTAACTTCCTCAGTAGGAATCTGAATATCAACAACAGCACGCTCAAGGCCATAGGGTCTCAATACGGTGCTCAAGGTCTGTCTTTACCTTGTTCTCATAACCTGAATAGGTGTGAACTACATACCAGCGCTTAGCCATTGATTATCCCCTCAGTCCAGTAAAGGCGACGAGACCAGCAACAATGCCAGTATCAACCAGCCAAGTTACCAAGCCAAAGAAAAATGATTGTTGCAATTACGGCTACAGAGAAACCAGCAAGCTCAGAGCTTGAAGGCCACACAACGCGGTGCATTTCTGTACGAACGCCTGCAAAAGTAAGCACCCAGGCGGCCAAAAGAAGCCAGGGGTTAGCGTTACGCTGAATGGACTTCTCCTGCTTCTTTGCCTCGGCCTTAGTAGCCTTAGCAGAAGCTTCAGGGAGTAGCTTCAGCCTGAAGGGTCTCACGCTGGGCGCGCTCTTCTGCGCGAGGCCTTACGTGCGCTCCTCTTATTGCGCTCCTTATTTGCCATCCTACGCTCCCTTGGATGTTATACCTACATACAAACCGGCCAGCCCTTATGGGAAGGCCGGTGAGAGTTATCTGGCAGAGCCAGGAAGGACTCGAACCCTCAACAAACGGTTTTGGAGACCGCCGCTCTACCATTGGAGCTACTGGCCTAGAACGAACCCACCTAGCCTAGCGGGTCTCGCGATGTACCGTGTGCTTGTGGCACCATGGGCAGTACTTCTTCAACTCCATACGATCTGGGTTGTTGGACTTATTCTTGTCCGTAGTGTAATTACGACGCTTGCACTCAGTGCAGGCGAGAGTAACGAGTGTACGCATTGATCCTCCTGAACACGGTCACGAGATGTATTCTCGAAATGTGACGCGGTTGCTAGGTTAGCACCCACTACCCAGAGATGTCAATACTTTTCTCTAATTACTCTAGGCGTTCACATATTTTTTTCTCGACAAAAAAACCCGGCGCGCAAAAAGCACGCCGGGCAGGTTACTAACTTTAAAAAAGTTACTCGATGACGGTGGAAACACGGCCATCGCCGACGGTGTGGCCACCCTCGCGGATAGCGAACTTCAGACCCTGCTCAAGAGCGATTGGGTGAATGAGCTCGCAGCCAACGGTGATGTGGTCACCAGGCATAGCCATCTCTACCTTGCCACCGTTTGCATCGGTGAGCTCGTAGATGTCGCCGGTTACGTCAGTTGTACGGAAGTAGAACTGTGGACGGTAACCAGAGAAGAATGAGGGTGTGACGGCCGCCCTCTTCCTTAGTAAGAACGTAAACCTCACCGGTGAACTTCTTGTGTGGAGTAACGGTACCAGGCTTGCAGAGAACCTGACCGCGCTCGATGTCCTCGCGCTTAACACCACGAAGAAGAATACCAACGTTGTCGCCAGCCTCGCAGAAGTCCATGGTCTTACGGAACATCTCAATGCCGGTAGCAACAGAGTTCTGAGTTGGCTTAATACCAACGATCTCGACTGGATCGTTGAGCTTGAGCTCACCACGCTCAACACGGCCGGTAGCAACGGTACCACGACCAGAAATAGTCATGACGTCCTCGATTGCCATCAGGGAATGGCTTCTCGTTGTCACGAGCTGGTGTTGGGATGTAGAGGTCAACAGTGTGCATGAGCTCACGGATGGACTCAACCCACTTCTCCTCGCCGTTAAGAGCGCCGAGGCGGAACCACGGATGATTGGAAGGTCATCGCCTGGGAAGTCGTACTCGGAGAGAAGGTCACGGGTCTCCATCTCGACGAGGTCGATGAGCTCGTCATCGTCGACCATGTCGCACTTGTTCAGGAAGACGACGATGTAAGGAACGCCGACCTGACGTGCGAGAAGGATGTGCTCACGAGTCTGAGCCATAGGACCGTCGGTTGCAGCAATAACGAGGATTGCGCCGTCCATCTGAGCTGCACCAGAAATCATGTTCTTGATGTAGTCTGCGTGGCCAGGGGCGGTCGACGTGAGCGTAATGGCGCTCCCAAGTCTCGTACTCAACGTGAGCAACGGAAATGGTAATACCACGCTGACGCTCCTCTGGAGCCTTATCGATGTTCTCGAAGGCGGTATAGTCTGCCTTGCAGCCCTCGGTCTCAGAGAGAACCTTGGTGATTGCTGCGGTAAGGGTAGTCTTACCGTGGTCGACGTGACCAATGGTACCGATGTTTACGTGTGGCTTTGTGCGGTCAAACTTTTCCTTGGCCATTGCCAATCCTCCTTCTGGAACTAACCCTCGGGCTAGACCGTGGTGAAAAAACGTCTGTTTATACTCAACGGCGCAAATGTCTAGGACATGTACGCCGTAAAGAGTCTGGTACCGGCGACTGGATTCGAACCAGTGACGTCACGGGTATGAGCCGTGTGCTCTAACCAGCTGAGCTACGCCGGCATAAATGCCGCTCGAAAAATGGAGCCCGCGACCGGATTTGAACCGGTGACCTCTTCGTTACCAACGAAGTGCTCTACCTACTGAGCTACACGGGCGTGGTGGGGATGCTGGACTCGAACCAAGGAACCCAGAGGAGCGGATTTACAGTCCGCCGCAGTTGCCGCTGTGCCATATCCCCGAATGCCGTTTTCAAGCACTCTAGAAAGCAATTGTGTACGCTGTTTACCTTGCAGTTTAACGTACGCAGGAAGTCTAGTTGATCTTCCAATTACCTCTCAAGCGGGAAAATATTACGATTGAATAAAAATCTTGTCAACGTAATCCACCCAACCGGGCGTATCTTATCAAATTTTTTCCACAATTCCAAGCGATTTTCTCGCCACGATCCTCTGCGGTTTTCTAGCCACAACTTCAAGCGAGTTTCTTGCCACAACTCCACCGATTTTCTCGTCACACTCCAAGCGGGTTTCTGACCAGACGCATACGGGCTTTTACAGTTATCTATAGGAGCCATACGCGATACGTTGCGAAAGCCCTAAAATTCGCACGAAAAAAGCCAGGCAATGCCTGGCTGAAAATTCAAGTGGTGCCGCCACCAGGCTTCGAACCCGGGACCTACTGATTACAAGTCAGTTGCTCTACCAGCTGAGCTATAGCGGCATCAAGTGCAGAGGATATTCTATAGACTTTTCTGGCTTTGGTCTAGTCTCAATTTTCGAGAAATTTTTCTCCACAAACTGGTCGATGCAGCATGTAGGAGCACTTCCCTTCTGTAGAAGCTAGCTTGGTGCAAATGCACTGTCCATCAAGTCTGGCCAGCCTGAAAACCGCATCATGTCTGTGTAAAACAGCTCAGACTTGGCGAGAAAAACCGGCAAATCGCTCAGACTCGGTGAGCTTTTCCGGCAAATCATTCAGACATGGCGAGAAAATCAGGCTCCATGAAGCGCGTTCGTAAAACCACCCCTGGATCCAAAACTGCACCACAAAAACTCTGCCTGAAAAGTGCAAAGAATCTGTATTTGAGGCACCGATTCTTTGTCAAAATCAGGCAAATCCACAGTTTCTTTAACGTTATCAGGCAAAATTTACAGATTCTTTGCAGAAATCAGGCGCGCTGATTGCGCCCAGGCGCGCTGGACGTATTGGTGCGGTCGAGCACGTTGGCACATCGCGTACGTGAGACGCTGACCTGGTCACCTATTTGCCCAGCAGCTTCCAGAGTTTCTCGCGCTGTTCTGGAGAAATACGATCTTCAAGCGTCATGCGCGTACTGACCTGATCGCGACGCATCTCTTCGACAACGTTATCTGCTTGGGAAATCTCGTGGACCAGTGATGCGCTTGCAATGCGCGTGACCTCGCCGGGGCCAAAGCCGGCTGTGGCACGAATGTCCCTGTCCGACGTGACCAGAAATACCTTGCGACCAGCCTCTCGAGCGTCCGTGACCAGGCGCTCGATGACGCTATCTGCGGACTCCCCAGTCTCGGAGAAGACCAGTTGCACGCCAGCGTGACTGCGCTCCGGGCGCTCGTCGTTTACGTTTCCCTTGCCGTCAAACACAATAACAGCCTCGTAGGGTGCCTTGCGCAAACGTGGCAACGTCGAAAATGAGCGCCAAACGGGCGCGATAAAAACAGATCGGTGTTGAGGTGATAGGCTCTCTCAGCAGCGGTTTCTTGTGCAGAAGAGCCACGGTCATCCAGCAACGCCTCATAGCGAGGAGTTGCCAACATGACGTTATAGCCATCGACTACAAGCAGCGATTTTTTTCTGAGCCATACCTTACGCTTCCTGGGCTTCCTGGACTTCCTGGGCTTCCTGAGCTTCCTGGGCTTACGCTTCCTGGGTCCTGCGGAGCCACTCGTAGCACATGACCGTCGTTGCCTGAGCAACGTTCAGAGATTCTACCTGGCCAAACTGAGGAAGTTTGCACGTAAAATCGCACTTCTCGAGCATAAGGCGAGAAATTCCTGAACCTTCAGAGCCCATAACAAGTGCAAGGCGACCTCCCATAGGGAGCCTCCCACACGGACTGAGTGGCGTGCTCGGTAGAGCCACATGTCCAAAAAACCTGCGGCTTTAAGCTCTTCAAGAGCGCGCGGCAGATTAGAAACCTGAGCGATTGGCAGGTGAAGCACAGCTCCTGCGGAAGTCTTGTATGCTCCAACGCCAACTCGGGCGGCGCGAGCGTTTGCAATAACAACGCCGGCTGCGCCAACTACCTCGGCACTTCGGACGATTGCGCCAAAGTTTCCCTCGTCAGTGACATGATCCAAGACCACAACCAGAGCGTTTTCTGAACCAGCGCGCTGGATGATTTCAGAGAGGTCAGCGTAAGCAAAAGGCTGTGTACGGACAATAACGCCCTGGTGAGCGCCGTGACTTGAAAGCGAGTCAAGCACGGGCTTTGCAACACGCTCGACAGGAATACCCTCCTGCTCAAGCTGACGTGCAAGAGCCTCAATCTCCTGGTCCTTCTGTCCACTTGCAGCTTGTACCAGTGCATTCTTCAAAGGAATACCAACGGTCAGCGCCTCTGCTACTGCGCGACGACCCTCGATAAGATCGGTTGCAGGCTTCTTGTTGCCGGGACGTCCAGCACCAGCGCCTCGCTGTCCACGAGTGCCCTGAGCTGCGCGTGAGCCTTGTGCGGAGCAGCTGCCCTGAGCCCTGGCCATTCTTGGCGCCGAAATAACCGCCCCAGTCGGCAGCCTTCTTGGAGCCGCGACCCGCGCCGCTGCGACCTGCAGCTCCACCGCGACCTGCTCCACCGCGACCCACAGCTCCGCCGCGTCCGGCTGCTCCACGGCCAGCAGGACCCTCAGGGCGCGTGTTTTTTTCAGAGGTAGAGCGCTGATTTCTTGCCATAGTTAGTCTGCCTTACGCTTTGGTCGAGCGCCAGCGGCGGTATCTTCAATCAAAAGTCCAAGCTCGGCAATGCCGTCTCTAATTTGATCAGCAACTGCCCAGTTCTTCTGGGGAACGAGCCTCCTGACGAGCAGCAAGCAAAGCCTCTGCAGCCTCATCGGCTGACGTGCGCTCATAGCCTGCTACCTGAGCGGCAAGCGCCACAAGCTCCTCTGGTAAATCAGAGGTAGACGCCGCCTGAGTCAAATCAATTCCCAAAGCTCCCGTGAGCTCGCACAACATATCTGCTGCACGGAGAACAGGACTTGCGCCAACGTTCTGACCAACCTCTGCAAGATAGGTATTTGCAGCAGTTACCAGAGCAAAGATAGCAGCGAGTGCTCCTGCGGTGTTGAAATCATCATCCATCTGAGCGTCAAACTCGCTCTGAGCTGTGTTAATAGCCTCAGCAAGCGTACTATCAGCGTCGGAAAGTTCGTGCTGAGCAGAAGACTGCTTGAAAGCCCAGCGGAGATTTGCAACGCAGGTCTTCATGCGCTCAAGCGTACCAACGGTGCCCTCAAGGCGCTCAAACGAGAAATCAAGTGGTGCACGATGGTGCGTCTGAAGCATCAAAAGTCTTACTGCATCTGCAGGGGTACTTGTCCAAAAACTTCCTTGAGTGTGTAGAAGTTGCCCAAAGACTTGGACATCTTCTCGCCATCAACGCGAAGCATTCCGGTGTGCATCAATAATTGGCGAGAGGAGCGTGCCAGGGCGCAGGAAGCCTGCGCGGTCTCGTTCTCATGATGAGGGAATACCAGGTCAGAGCCACCGCCGTGAATGTCAATTGGAGTGCCCAGGTAGCGATGAATCATGGCGCAGCACTCACTGTGCCAACCCTGGACGACCTTCTCCCCAAGGGCTTGGCCAGCTAGGCTCACCAGGCTTTGCAGCCTTTCCAGAGTGCAAAGTCAAATGGATCGCGTTTCTCGTCATTAACCTCAACGCGCTCACCTGCGCGAAGCTGATCAGATCGCGACCAGAAAGCACGCCATAGCCGTGGTCAGAACGGACCGAAAGTACACGTCGCCCGAAGGCACCGCGTAAGCATAGCCCTGTTCAATCAAAGATTGAATCATCTGAAGCATGGCTTCAATCTCGTGCGTTGCGCGAGGACGAATATCCGGATCAGAATATTGAAAGCGATGCATCTGCTCGATGAAACGCCTGAAAAAACTCTTCAGAAACCTCTTGAGCAGTCCTTCCCTGCTCAATGGCGCGCTGAATAATCTTGTCGTCAACGTCAGTCAGGGTTTCTGAGCAAAGGTGACCTCACAAACCCTTATGCATCAGATAACGGCGAATAACGTCAAACGAGAGGAAGGTACGGGCGTTTCCGATGTGAATCTGATCGTAAACCGTAGGGACCGCACACGTACATGCGGATTTTGCCCTCGTCGATTGACTTGAACTCTTCTTTTTTTATGCGTCTGAGTGTTATGAGACAAGCATGCATACTCCTCAGCAACCATTGTGTATTGGTGTAAGTATAAACGGTTTGTGGAAAACCTTTAAGTTCCATACCTTACTAATCAAGATTCAATTTTGTTACCGTTCACGGATTAGTACTGGATTGTTTTTTTGTTTTATTAAACTTGATCGGACAAAAATTTTAAAGAATTTATATTTGAATCAAAAACTACAAAGAACTAGAAGACGAAGAAATCTTACTCTTACAAACTTCAGAAGGTGATTCGAATGAGTAAGTTTTTTTAACATTATCCGCTACTGTATATCTACCATTCTGGATAAAGGAGCAGTCTTGCGATTTTTCTCTTTCTGTCATTCTTTGTCACTGCGCTTATGGTGATCCAACCTCTTCTTGTTGGATTTGTAATTAATCTTTTTATTTCAGGAACAACTTGGAGTGAAATACTTTTCTATTGCGCCATGGTTGCCGCACTAGGAATCCTTATTGCCGGCTGTTCCTATCTTGCTAAAACACGCTATTGTCAATTGCAAATTGACTCCGCGTTTACCATTGAGCGACAGCTGATTGACAAGATTCAACACGCTGATTCATCGTTTTTCTCGTCATATGATTCTGGACATTACCGCCAGACAGTAAATAACGACGCTAATGACGTTTCAATGTTTATACTTACACAATGCGTGAGCTTTGCAACAACTACGGTCTCCGTCTTAGGCACGCTTGCAATTATCTTATATTTGAACCCATTAACCGCTCTTGTAACAGCTGTTCTGTTATTGGTGAGTTTTATTATCTATAAGCAAATCCAAGCTTCGGCCTATAAAAGATACAAAGAATCTAAAGAGCTGAGGTCTCAGTATGGATCTATTGAGCTCTCCCAATTCACAGACGTAGATTTCATCAGGCGTCATTCCCTCTTTGAGCGTTTCTTTAATCAGCACTATGACGTCAATCAAAAACTTCGTAGTGCTATTCATGAGCAGTACAAATTGGAAATTGGCGTACAGGAATTAAACAATGCTGTGATTGCTGTATTCCAAGCCATTGTGTTTATTACCTGTGCATATCAAATTTTCCTTGGAGCGCTGCAGCCTGGCTATATTGCAACTATCTCAAGCTATTTTGTATCGCTCTTAGGCTCTATTACGCTTCTCATGGAATTTGGTATGGCTTATCAGAGCATTACGGTAAGCCTTAATCGAATTGAGCAGATTCTAGATTTACCTCAAGAATCCGTTGGAAACATCATTCCATCAGACGATGTCAATCAAATTACCTGCACAAATGTTTCTTTCTCTTATCCACATACAAATAAAGTACTGATGAACAACTTGTCTTGTAGTTTTGCAAAAGGAAATATATACGCCATTACCGGTGGAAACGGTACAGGGCAAATCAACATTTCTGAAGCTCATTAACGGAGGTGGTCTTCTCACCTATCAGGCAATATTGCCATTAATGAGGATTTGCTAACCCAAATCAATCAGTATGAACTTCGAAAAAATACGCTTGGATTTACCGAGCAAGAGCCAAGCATTGTTGACGATACGGTAAGAAATAATCTGACACTGCTGTGCAAAAACCAACCAACAGATGAAGAGATAATCAGCTATATCAAGCTGTTCAATTTGGAGAAATTGCTGCTTGGTGACGATCAAAATCTTGACGTTCGACTTGGTGAACGAAGCTCTGCTATCTCTGGTGGAGAAAAGCAAAAGATTGCAATTATCCGCATGATGCTTATGAATCCAAGTGTCATGTTACTTGACGAGCCAACTTCTGCGTTAGATCAAAAAAGTGTTGATGTCCTTCTTACTCTTCTAAAGAAGGTCAAACAAGACCACATAATACTGCTCATATCTCATGACCCTAAAGTGGTGGAAGCAGCCGATCATATCGTAGAGCTGTAATTTATTGCGCGCTGCGTCCCAGCAGTACAACTGCCCAGGCAGCAATGCCTTCTTGAGTGCCCACAAAGCCAAGGCCTTCGGTGGTGGTTGCTTTTACGCCAACTTTATCTGGCGAAACACCCATGACCTCTGCCATGCGGTTTCTCATAGCATCGCGATGAGGGAGCAACTTAGGTGCCTGAGCTGCAACAGTGCAGTCACAGTCCAGAAGCTCAAAGCCCTCATTACGAACAAGCTGCATAACATGGGACAGAAGCACCATAGAATCAGCACCCTCATAAGCAGGGTCTGTATCAGGGAAAAGCTGGCCAATGTCGCCAGCGCGCACGGCTCCTAGCAGGGCATCCATGAGTGCATGAGCCAAAACGTCAGCATCGGAGTGGCCGAGAAGACCTTTGGTGTGCTCAATTTTGATGCCACCTAAAATAAGATCTCTACCCTCTACCAGGCGATGAACATCGTATCCGTGGCCAATTTTAAGCTCTGGCATGCTCACTCTACAGCCCCACTTCCGGTTGCGCCTTCTACCAGGCGTCGACTGAGCGTTGCTTCAACAATTGCAAGGTCAGACGGGTACGTGACCTTCACATTTTCTCGTTGCGACTCAACGCACAGCACCGTAAGACCAAGTCGCTCAACTAACGATGAGTCATCGGTTCCCTGGTAGCCCTCCTGACGAGCTACTTCGTGAGCTTCAAGCAGTGTGCGCGTCTTGAACACCTGAGGAGTCTGAGCAGCCCAGAACGTTGAGCGGTCAGGCGTATCTACAATGGTTGCGCCATCTACGCGCTTCAATGTATCAGTTGCACGGTGAGCTAAAATTGCTCCCGCAATCTTAGGAGACTTACGAACCGTGTCAATGACCTGCTCGATTGTCTCCACCTCAATGAGCGGACGAACTGCATCATGAACAGAAACAAAATCATATCCGGCAGGCACCACCTGGAGCGCGTTGTAAACCGATTCCTGCCTGGTAGCACCAGACGTTGCAAAGTGAACAGGCTTGTGGAGCACAAGCTTGCCCACAACACCCTCTTGAACTGCAGCGCGTTTCTCGTCAGAGCAAGCAATCACAATGTGAGCCACGCTTGGCGCGTGATCAAACGCAAGGATTGACCAGCTCATTAACGGAAGACCGCAGACAGAAATAAACTGCTTGCCGTCAGGATATCCAAAGCGCTCGCCAATGCCGCCAGCCACAATGACGGCCACGGTATCGGCTTTTGCTCCATGTGTTGTGAGGCGAGAAGGACGTGGCTTTGACACGACCTTTGCACAGGTGCTGCTTGCAGCCATTATTCTGACTTACCCCACATTCTGCGGAGACTGTTAGCAAGTGCACCGGGGTTCTCGACACCCAGAGATTTGAGGCTTGATGTATCGTTTTCTGCAACGTGAAGCAGCTGCTGCAGGTTGTCGTAAGCGTCAACAATTCTGGCTGCGATCTCATCGTTGACCACGTGAACGCGGGAAAGCGTGCGCAGACCCAGAGGCTCCATGGATGCATCTTCTCCGCGGCCATCGGAGTAACCAAGAATCTGGCCAACACTTTCTGCGGAGCGGAGCTCGGTATTGGCTGTCTCATGGAAGCGGCGGCGAATGGCGCGCGCCTCTTCAGCGGAAGAATCTACAGCGTAATCGCGAATCATCAGGTTATAGGCCTCGTCGATACCGCCCAAATATTCCTCGCGCTGCATAGCGGTGGTTTTTCCCTCGCTACCTAGCTCCAAAAGACAAGAATCAAGCTGATCAGCGGCACTCAAAAGCACCTCAAAAAGGTAAAAGATGCCTGCTACATCGCCCAGGGTGACGTAATTATCAAGCTCAAGCGCGGTTAGGCGTAAAAGCGCGCGATCAAGCTGCTGGCGCGTATTTTGCATAGCAACCGAGAGCTGATTGACGGTAGACATAATGGCTGGTACCGACTTTCAGCGGGAATAACGTGACCATCAACGTAGACCGTAATCAACGAACGGCGAGAAGACACTGCAATCACAATAGACTTGGTGAGCAAGCTCATGCGAGCGGCAGTACGGTGGCGAGTGCCTGTTTCTGCAGTTGGAAGCGTTGCATCAGGATTGAGGTGGAAGTTAGCGCGAAGAATTCTGGTGAGATCTTTGTCCACCACTACAGCGCCGTCCATCTTGCAAAGCTCAAACAATCGATTTGCTGTGAAAGAAACATCAAGTTTGAAACCATCTCCGCCCGCAGCAAGGACGTTTGATGTATCTCCCACGCAAATGAGGGCGCCCAAACGGCCAGCGATAATCATGTCCAGTGCAACGCGGAGCGCTGTGCCAGGGGCAGTCATCTTCAGAGCGGTGGCAATACGGTCCTCGTTTTCTGTTGCGCTTGGATCAAGTTGCGTTGGCTCCATGGCTCTCCCTCAATTACTTGCAGCTTACAGGCTGCGTTTTGCGTTCTGGTGCGTTTGCGGCTTCAGTTTGTTTCAACATTTCAAGTATACGGTTTTGTTGCCGGCGCGTGTAGTGACGGTTTGGAGAAGACGGGTTTCTCGCCGGGCGACTGGGTGAGCTGCTCGACGGGTGTCTCGTCAAGAGAACTGTGCGTTTTAGCTGCGATACAAAAAGACCCGAGGCAGAACCTCGGGTCGGAGTGTCTTACTCGGCGGAGGACATCAGGTCGGACGAACCGCCTGCGCTACCCTGTGGCAGCGAGGATGGTCCCATGCTGACATCCATCTGGTCAAGCTGCGCCATTGTCTCTTTCTTGCGAGGCTCAGGGATGACGCCCGTGGTCTTGGTGAACACAAGCTTCTTGCCCTCAGCGTCAACATCAACAGCAACAATGTCGCCTGCGGTCCACTGGCCAGAGAGAGAAGCTCCTCAGACAGTGGGTCTTCAATCATCGACTGAATGGTGCGGCGCAGCGGACGAGCGCCGTAAACAGGGTCGGTTCCGTCTTTGGCAATCAGATCCTTTGCGGCCTCGGTGAGCTCAATGGACATGCCGTTGGCAATCAGGCGATCGCGCAGCTCAAGAACCATGAGGTCAACAATGCCACGAAGCTGCTCGGTAGAGAGTGACTTGAAGACAACAATCTCGTCCACGCGGTTCAAGAACTCTGGACGGAATCCACGCTTGAGCTCAGACATAACGCGGCTGGTAATCTCTTTGTCGGAGAGTCCCTTAGAACCCTCTGACGAGAAGCCCATGGTATTGGTACGGGCAATCTCGCGAGCACCAATGTTGGATGTCATGATGACAACCGTATTGGAGAAGTCCACATGACGGCCTTGACCGTCAGTCAATCGACCCTCGTCCAGAATCTGCAACAAGATGTTGAAGACATCTGGATGTGCTTTCTCAATCTCATCAAAGAGCAGAACAGAGTACGGACGCCTGCGGACAGCCTTGGTGAGCTCGCCGCCCTCATCGTAGCCCACGTATCCTGGAGGTGCGCCAACCAGCTTAGCTACAGTGTGGCGCTCCATGTACTCGGACATGTCGTATGAAAGCAGAGCGTCTTCGGAGCCAAACAGGAACTCTGCCAGGGCTTTTGCAAGCTCAGTCTTACCTACACCGGAAGGACCTAGGAAGATGAAAGAGCCGCCAGGGCGCTTAGGGTCTTTGAGAGGACTACGGCTTCTGCGGATTGCTTTTGCAACCTTAACAACAGCCTCATCCTGACCAACAACGCGCTGGTGAAGGATGTCTTCTGTACGAAGCAGCCTTGAAGCCTCAGTCTCCGTGAGGTTAGAAACAGGAACGCCGGTGATGCCAGAGACAACCTTTGCAATGTCGTCCTCGTCAACGGTAACAATGTTCTTGTCCAGCTGCTCGCGCCACTCAGTCTCCAGGCGATCCCTCTCTGCTACCAAGGATTTCTCCTGGTCACGCAGACGAGCTGCTTGCTCAAACTCCTGAGCGCTTGCTGCCTCAGACTTCTGGGTACGAACGCGGAGAAGATCTGCGTCTACCTGGGCAATCTCTGGCGGAAGGCTCATCTTGTGGATACGTGCGCGAGCGCCAGCCTCATCGAGGACGTCAATGGCCTTGTCTGGCAAGAAACGGTCCTGGATGTAGCGGCTAGAAAGCGCAACAGCAGCCTTGATAGCAGCCTCGGTATAGTGGACGTGGTGGTGTTTCTCGTAGCGATCCTGAAGACCGTGGATGATAGAAATGGTGTCGTCGGTGTTTGGCTCGCCGATGTTGACTGGCTGGAAACGCCTCTCAAATGCAGCGTCCTTCTCGACATGTTTACGGTACTCTTCTGCCGTAGTTGCGCCGATGACCTGGATTTCTCCACGAGACAGCGGTGGCTTCAAGATGGACGCAGCATCGATGGAGCCTTCTGCGGAACCGGCGCCAATGACGGTGTGAATCTCGTCGATGAAGAGGATGTCATTCTTGGATTTCTCCAGCTCAGCAACAACCTTCTTCATGCGGTCCTCAAACTCACCGCGATACTTGGAACCTGCTACCAGACTTGCCAGGTCAAGCGTCCAAACCTGCTTACCGCGCAGAATGTCAGGAACGTTGCCGGATGCAATGAGCTGAGCCAAGCCCTCAACAATGGCGGTCTTGCCAACGCCAGGATCGCCCAGGATAAGTGGGTTGTTCTTCTGACGGCGCGCAAGAACCTGCATGACACGCTCAATCTCGCGGTCACGACCAATGACGGGGTCAAGCTTTTTATCTGCGGCAAGCTTGGTAAGGTTGCGACCAAACTGCTCCAGCATGGAAGCATCGTCGTTTGCGTTAGGACGCATCTGACCAGCGCCAACAGGCATGCCAAAGATGCCACCCTCAATGCGAGGTTCTGCCATACGAGGACCAGCAGATGCATCTTCTGGAGTCTGGGCAACCAGCTCATCAACAGCGTTTCTTACCGCGTCGCCGGAGACACCCATGGTACGCAGGGCATCCATAGCGCGACCATTACCCTCGGACACAATACCCAAGAGCAGGTGCTCTGTTGCAATATAGCTTTGACCATGGGTCATGGTTTCTCTGTACGCGTCCTCAAGCACGCGCTTTGCGCGAGGAGTAAACGGAATGTGGCCGCCAGGAATAGGGTCTCCTGCGCCCGTGGTGAGCTCTTTTACGGTTGCCAGAGCCTCGTCATACGAGACCTCCAGCTTAGCCAGAGCCTGAGCAGCAATGCCCTCCCCCTCTTTGATGAGAGCAAGTAGCAGGTGCTCGGTACCGACATACATCTGGCCAAGACCGCGAGCCTCGTCCTGAGCCAGGCTCATGACTTTACGCGCTCTGTCAGTGAATTTATCAAACATGTGCTGAAACCTCTCAAAACTCTCTATATATTTCTGATTTATACCCATCAGAAGGCTCTGCAAACATACGACTCGCGTTGGATTTTTCTCCTCCGTACGAACCACAAAAAAGCCCGGTACCTGCAACGAGCGGATACCGGGCTGATATGTTATGTGCTGCGTGGGGCAGCTAAAGTTCCAAGCTCTTAGCGTTTCTCGGGCTTGAGCTGTGGGAAGAGAAGGACGTCGCGGATAGAAGGCTGATCGCAGAAGAGCATCATCATGCGGTCGATACCGTAGCCGATACCGCCCGCTGGTGGCATACCGTACTCAAGTGCGCGGATGAAGTCGTAATCGTACTCCATGGCCTCTTCGTCACCCTGGCGCTTGGCCTCCATCTGGGCAGCAAAACGCTCCTCCTGGTCAACAGGGTCGTTGAGCTCGGAGTATGCATTTGCGTACTCGGCGCCGCAGATAATGAGCTCAAAGCGGTCGGTCAGGCGAGGATCATCTGCCTTGCGCTTAGTGAGCGGAGAAACCTCTGCAGGATAATCGCAGACAAAGGTTGGGTTTACGATGCTCTTCTCACCAAGCTCGTCATAGATCTCAAACAACAGCTTGCCGGCCTGCCACTCTGGGTTCCACTCAATCTCGTAACGGTCCAGGACTGCACGGAGTTTCTCGACAGGGGTGTCAATGGAGAGCTCCTCGCCGGTGACCTCAGACGCAATCTCTGCCAGGGATGCAACGCGCCAGTTGCCGGAGAGGTCAACCTCGGTGCCCTGGTACGTGATGACCTCGTGGCCCTCCTCGCAGCCGCAAGCCTTGCGGGCAATCTCCTGGAAGAGGTTCTGGGACAGCTCGCGCATGCCGGCCAGGTCAGAGTAGGCGGCGTATGCCTCCATGGAAGTGAACTCTGGGTTGTGCGTGAGGTCGGTGCCCTCGTTTCTGAACTGGCGACCAAGCTCGTAGACGCGCTCAAGTCCGCCGACAAGCAGGCGCTTCAGCGGAAGCTCGGTTGCAATGCGCAGGTAGTTCTCGGTGTTCAGCGCGTTGTAGTGCGTGATGAATGGCTTTGCGTTTGCGCCGCCAAGAATCTCCTGGAGAACAGGGGTCTCAACCTCCATGTAGCCGTCCGCCTCCATGAACTGGCGGATGATAGAGATAATCTGAGAGCGCTTGCGAAATACGTCGCGGACCTCGGGGTTCATGATAAGGTCAACGTAGCGCTGGCGATAACGAACCTCGCGGTCGGTGAGGCCGTGGAACTTCTCAGGCAGAGGACGCAGCGACTTGGAGAGGACCTCCAGCGAGGTAACTGCCAGGGAAAGCTGGCCGCGGCGCGTGCGCATGATAGCACCGGTTGCGCCGATGATGTCGCCAAGGTCGAGAAGACCCAGGAGCTCCCAGTTCTTCTCGTCAAGGTTGTTGATGCGACAGAAAAGCTGAATCTGGCCGGTATAGTCCTCTACCACGACAAACGCGATCTTGCCCTGGTTGCGGATGGCGCGGACGCGGCCGGCGACGGAATAGACTTCCTCACCAGTCTGGCCGTCCTCGAGGTCAACATAGCGCTCCTCCAGCTCAGTGACGTGAGCGGTAACGGTGGACTTGATTGGGTATGGGTCAACGCCGGCGTCAAGCAGTGCCTGGCGACGGGCTTTGCGCTGAGCGCGCTCGTCGTTGATGGAAGCCTCTGGGGTGGCTTCGGTTACGTCGGCGGCGGTTGCAGCAGCGTTCTCTGCGGCGGTTGCGGCAGTGTTCTCGGCGGCAGACGAGCTACCAGCGATGTTGTTCTCTACTTCGGACATGTATCCTCCACGTAAAAACGCCCCGCGCCAGACAGACACGGGGCGACCAAAAATCTTTTGTGCCAGTCTAGCGGTAATAGAGGTAATGGTGTACTTCTTCACCTTGCCGTTTGGCGTGGTGAACTCAACCTCGTCGCCCTTCTTGTGACCAATAAGAGCCTCGCCAGCTGGGGACTCGTTAGAGATCTTGTGCTCAAGGGAGTTAGTCTCAGTAGTACCAACAATTACATACTTAGTTGTCTTGCCTTTTGCATCAGCAAGCTCGACGGTTGTGCCGATTGCAACGGTGACGTTGCGCTTGCTGCCGCCCTCGACAACCTTTGCGACAGAGGAGAATCTGACGAATCTCGTTGATGCGGGACTCGTTGTGGGACTGCTCTTCTTTTGCAGCGTCATACTCGGAGTTCTCAGAAAGGTCACCAAAACCGCGAGCCTCTTTGATGCGCTCAACAATCTCGTCGTGTTTCTCGCCCTCACGATAAGCCAGCTCATCGACAAGCTTCTGACGGCCTTCTGGGGTAAGTACAATCTCTTTAGTAGTGTCCATCGTGTTCTTTCTGTTGATGGGTCAAGTAGGTCTATACGTGTGAGATGGGGTTACTCGGACTTCTTGGACTCTTCGTCCTCAACGACCTCAGCCTCTGACTCCTTGGCTTCTTCCTTGTTCTCAGACTCCATGCCCTCACGAACGCTCTTGACGGTCTCGCCGACAGCCTTACCGAGCTTTGGAAGGTTCTTAGGTCCAAAGATGACCATAACAACGACAACAATAATCAGAAGCTCAGGAATACCAAGTCCTAAAATCATATAAACCCCCAGAAAATCTTTTCCTGTAAAAGCGTTCAGAAAAAACGCCGTATCGGCTAGTATAACCGAGGGAAACCTTACTAACAAGGAATTAACATGGTCTTACATGATTTTTGGACATTTTTTATCTGGTCGACCGTAGCGGGGCTTGCCGTTATTGGTATTTACCAGCTATTTCTGTTAATTCTACGTGCTCGAGGCGTTTTTGTGACGCGTACCAAATTTGGCCTCACGATGATTTTTGACTCCGAGGACGCCGACGGTACGCCCATTAGGCTGCTCAACGTTAATGGCACCTTCCAGTCCGTGAGCTACATTGCGCCTGAGCTGCGCTTTGAGCTCTGCGTGCACTATCACCGTATGATGGCGAAGGTTATTCAGCAGGTATCTGCTCGAGATCACGTTGTAGTCATGGGCGGCGGAGGTTTCTCGCTGCCAAAACACCTGGCTACGCACATGAGCGGCGGCGTTATTGACGCGATTGAGATTGATCCGAAGATAGTCTCGCTTGCACGCGAGCATTTCTTTCTGGACGAGGCTCTAGCTGCGGCTTCAAGTGAGCTGCGAGTCATCGAAGATGATGCGTGGAAGGTGTTGCAAGACGCAGATGCTAGCAGCATTGACGTGCTGGTAAACGAAGTGTTTGCTGGTCGGAAGTCGCTTGGACCCCTGGGAACTCCAGCCGGTGCACAAGTGGTTAAAGAAACTTGCAGATGGCGGGGTATATCTGGCTGATGTTCGCTGTCCGCTTGAGGGACGCGGGTCTACGCTACTTTCGCAGGTTGCAGGCGTGTTTGCGCAGGAGTTTGCGCACGTCGCGTATGTGCCCGAGTGGCCCGATACTCCTAAAACACCAGGTAACAACCTCTTAATTGCAACTGATGCGGATATTGCGCTTCCTGAAGGTGCTGTTGTAATGAAATAATGTCGACTGAGGGCCGACCACTATCCAATTGACCGAGCAACATCCAATCACCCAAGAAAATTGCATATTCCATCTTGTTTATGCGGATTTTTGTATCAATAATTTGACTCACCAAAATTCGACCCCTCTTTTGGGTAAAAAATCCGTTTAGTTGGAGGTCAAATCGCAATCACGAAAATTCCTAACTTACGTTTGCGCAGGTGGCAAAAAGTGTCCAGATTTTGCTATTTTTATCCGTAACAAAACCGCAGGTAAATGGCTTGCATAAAAACCAGTCGCTACTGCATATTCCAACTAAACGCATTTTTTACCACTTGCATGACAAGCGCTCAGCAAAACCGCAGTTGGCATTAATCTGACTTGCATTTCTCCGTTAAAACGATTCTTTCAAAAGAATTTGAAAACACGACTTTGGTATTTGAAAACATCACCTTGTCAGTTTGACCAAATTTATAAATGCACAGGTGAACATATATGTTTAGTAAGAAAATCTTTTCAAAAAAAGAAGGAGATTTCTTCTAATTCTCGTAAATACGTAACAGAATATGGGTATTGTTATCGCAGATAGAAAACATATTCTATCTGTGCCAAGTACGGCAATTATTACAGCTGATGCACTAAGGAGGCATCATGAAGACGGGTTTTGAACTACTGAATGATCCATTTTTGAACAAGGGAACTGCTTTTACGCAGGAGGAACGCCAGAAATATGGCTTAGTAGACTTCTACCTCCAAACATTCAGACCATCGAGGAGCAAGCTGAGCAGGCATACGTGCTTTTCCAGCAATATCCTGACCTCGAGACAAAGCGTCACTATCTCATGAGGCTTTTCTCCGAGAACCGCACGCTGTTCTACAACCTGTTCTCCAAGCATGTTGAAGAGTTCATGCCTATTGTCTACGACCCAACTATTGCTCCGGATATTGAGCAGTACTCCCAGCGCTATGTCGATCCGCAGTATGCATGCTTCCTGTCAGTCGATCGTCCTGAAGACCTTGAAACCTCGCTGAAGAACGCAGCCGCAGGTAGAGACATCGACCTGATTGTCGTCACCGACGCAGAAGCAATCCTGGGTATTGGCGACTGGGGCACCAACGGTGTCGAGATTTCCGTCGGTAAACTCATGGTTTACACCGCTGCAGCTGGCGTTGATCCAAACCGCATCATGCCTATTGTTATTGATGCTGGCACCAACCGCCAGGAACTTCTCGATGACCCGCTATACCTGGGCGAACGCCACAAGCGCGTTGATGAAGATCGCTATAACGCATTCATTGACAACTTTGTAACCACCGTCGAGAGGCTCTTCCCTAACCTCTACCTGCACTTCGAGGACTTCGGCCGCTCGCACGCTGCAGCAATCCTGGACCGCTACAAGAACACCTACCCTGTCTTCAACGACGACGTCGAGGGCACTGGTATTGTTACCCTTGCAGGCATCCTCGGTGGCCTCAATATTTCTGGCGAGAAGCTCGTCGACCAGGTATATCTCTGCTTTGGCGCAGGAACTGCTGGTTGCGGCATCGCTGATCGTGTGCTGCAGGAATTTGTGGACCAGGGAATGGATCGCGAAGAGGCTCAAGCGCTTCTACCTGGTAGATCGTCAGGGGCTTGCTCTTCGACGATATGGACAACCTCACTCCACAGCAGAAGCCATTTGCTCGCAAGCGTTCTGAGTTCGCAAACGCTGATGAGTTCACCAACCTCGCAGCCGTTGTAAAGACGGTCCACCCAACAATCATGGTTGGCACCTCTACCGTTCACGGCGCCTTCACCGAGGAGATCATTCGTGAGATGGCAGCTCATTGCGAACGCCCCATGGTCTTCCCTCTGTCCAACCCAACTAAACTTGCGGAGGCAACCGCCCAAGACCTGCTGACCTGGACCGATGGTCGCGCGCTTGTAGCCTGCGGCGTTCCATCCGATGACGTGGAGCTGAACGGTGTAACTTACCAAATTGGTCAGGCTAACAACGCTCTAATCTACCCTGGCCTTGGCTTAGGTGTTCTTGCATCAAAGGCTCGCCTGCTCACAGACCAGATGATTTCCCTGGCAGCTCACTCGCTTGGTGGAATCGTCGACACCACAAAGCCTGGTGCGGCAATTCTTCCTCCAGTCTCCAAGATTACCGAATTCTCCGAGCGTATTGCTGTTGGCGTTGCAGGGGAGGCAATTAGGCAGGGGTCTGAACCGCGAGCCAATTGCCGATGCAAAAAGAGACAGTTGACGCCCTATAAGTGGTTCCCTGTCTACAAAGAGTTAGAGGCATAAAATGTCTGTCTTTTTGACATCGCTACAAAATGTATTGCCCATCATTTTGATTATTGTGCTGGGTTATGTACTGAGGAAGATTAACTGGCTCAACGAGACATTCGCTGGTCAAGCATCTAAGCTCATCATGAATGTGGCGCTTCCTTCCTCTATTTTTGTAGCGGTACTAAAAAACTTATCTCTCAATCAGCTTCTACAGCTTGGTCCCTCGGTGCTTATTGCAGCGATTAGCTTTACTTTGTCTTATGTCGTAGGATTTTTGGTTATCAACGTTTTCCGCGTCCAACCAGGTCGCCGAGGCTTGATGCTCAATACCTTTGCAAATGCCAACACCATCTTCATTGGTATGCCGCTTAATCTTGCGCTCTTTGGCGAGCATGCCGTACCTTACTTCTTGGTGTACTACATCATGAACACTATTTCTACCTGGGCAATTGGAATCTTCTTCATTTACGGTGATCCAATGCCAACAGAAAATGATGGCGAGAAAAACAATGCAGCTGATCATAAATTTAATATCAGCAAGTTGCTGCCTCCGCCATTAATTGGTTTCTTGGTTGCCCTCGTTTTTCTCGTGTTCAACATCCCTGTTCCAGCAGTTGTAAACACTGGTCTTACCTATTTAGGCAACCTAGTAACGCCACTTTCTCTGATTTATATTGGCATTATTTTGCAGGAAACGGGACTCTCGAGCATTCGAATTGACCGCGACACGGCAATTACGCTTATTGGTAAATTTGTTATTGCCCCGCTTATTATGGTTGGCGTAATCATAGCGTTTACCGGCGTGTTTGGTACACAGAACGTACTTGAAACTAGAACGTTTATCATCCAAGCTGCAGTTCCAGCACTAACCGTTCTGCCAATTTTGGCCAACGAGGGTAAGGCTGACGTTAAATTTGCAACTAACATTGTTGCAACTTCAACGGTGCTTTTTGCGATTGTCATCCCGATAGTAATGACTATCATCGGCTAACGAGCACTGTAAACAGCACTTTTACGCACAACAAAGCCTCTTCTCAACGGCGAGAAGAGGCTTTTTTCTTGTAAGTTTTGGTGCAGTGCCCTACCCTGGCGGCAAGTTGGTCCAGCAGCACACTGCCCTTGCAATACCCTAGTTCAGCAGCATCTAGTCCAACAGCACGCCTTCAGCTGCAAGGGCGGAGCCGTCGAGGACGTTGCACTTTTGGATCTGGTGGACAAACCAAGTGCGGAATGCCTTTTGGTCAACGCCAACGCATACAGTTGCGTTGGGTTTCTCGCCAAGGTATCCGGCCAGGTCAACGACGGTGCAGCCAGCGGTTAAGCCTCCAGCGCACTCAACGTCCACAAACACGTCTTTGGTCTCGAACATCTGAGGTGCCAGCAGGTAGGCCACGGCCGTTGGGTCGTACATGCTGAAGCCCTCCTCCTGGTAGTGAACGCGGTAGTTGAGCAGCAGCTTGACCAGCATGTCGCCGCTCTTGCCAGAGTTCTGGATGTTCTCGATGTCCTCGGGCATGACGCGAGCAGCGTCGCCCACCTCGGCCAACCATGGCCACGTGAACGCCGGATGCAAAGACAATCTTTGCCGCCTCGGGGTCAACGCCGACGTTAAACTCGGACATGACACCAAGGTTTCCGCGGGTCAGAGCGCCGCCCATCATAACAATACGCTCGATATGCTCTTTGACCTGTGGATATGCTTTCAGCAACAGTGCGATGTTTGTCAGAGGACCAAGCGTCACCAGCGTGGTTTTCTCGCCAGCCGAAGCACCCTCCATAATGACGCGACGCTGTGCCTCAAGTGCGGTTTCTTCGAGCAGACAGTCCGGCTGAATGCCGTCAAATTCGTAGCCTCTCATACCCGAAGCACCATGGACGTCGCTTGCGTCCATCGGTTTTCTGAGCAGTGGTTCGGCAGCACCGCGCGCAACAGGCACATGCTGATTCCAGAATTTGAGCAGCTTGAGGGCGTTGTTGGTGACGTTCTCGATGCCAACATTTCCGCTAACGGTAGTAATAAGCTTGATATCCAGCGCCTTTGCGGCCAAGGCAAATCCCAGCGCAATGGCGTCGTCAATGCCGGGATCCGTGTCAATGATGACGCGCGTCTTAGTTGAAAGCGTTGTCATAAGTCTCCTTTGTACGTTTGAACTGTGTTTGAACTGTGTTTGAACTGCGTGTACGTTACGTTTGAACTGCGTGTAGACTGCGTTTGGACTTAGTTGGAGCCATTTGAACTGCGTGTAAGCTGCAAATTATGGAGCAACGATCACTGCAATTTTAACCTAAAACTCAACTACCTGCCGATACGTTGGAATTGATTGCTGGGCGCCAACCTTAGTGGTGGCAAGCGCCGCGGCCTTCGCAGCCACGTCGAGAGCCTGCTTGATGCCGTGGCCCTCTAGCTGCCCCGACGCCTGGAACGCGGCAAGCGTGCCCATAAACGTGTCTCCCGCGCAGGTAGTGTCCACGGTGTCCACGCGATAGCATTCCTGCTGGTAAACGCCGTGTGCGTCGGCAGCAATGGAACCCTTGGAACCCAACGTCAACACCGCAGTTGCCACGCCACTAGCAAGCACCTTCTGCACTGCAGCCTCGGGATCTGCCAGCGGGCTGATCTTGCCCTCGCCAAACAGGTCCGCAAATTCAATCTCGTTCAGGCAAAGCACGTCCACGCTGGCGAGAAGACCGGTGGTCATGGTAGCCGATGGCGATGGGTTCACCATCGTATAGAGTCCCAGCTCATGTGCATATCTGATGAGTTCAAACGTGGTCGACAACTCGCACTCGAACTGCGTCAAGAACACATCTCCTGGCTTTGCAATGCGATCAAGCGCTGCCTTTACGTCGTCGGCGGTGCGTGCGTGATTAGCTCCGTGGTCCAAAATGATACGGTTATCGCCACCAACGCGCACGATCACAGCAACACCAGTGGAAACTCCAGACAGCTCATCTACCTGCTCTGCATTGACTCCGTAGCCAATAAGCGACTGCTTGAGATCTTGTCCAAACGAGTCAGCACCAACCGCGCCAATCATGTGAACTTCCGCACCCATTTGAGCTGCAGCGACTGCTTGATTGGCACCCTTTCCACCTGGGCTGGTGACAAGATTTTTGCCGCCGATGGTCTCACCTTGCTGAGGCATCTTATCCGCCTCGATGGATATATCCATGTTCAGGCTTCCAAATACAATCACTTTGCCCATGTGAGGTCCCTTCCTTGCAAGAGTGCAGCGCTCGACGTTGCCGGTCAACAGTTCGGTTCGGCACTCACCGCGATGTGCAACGCTCTTCTCAACGTTGCAGCCCGACGTTCTTCTCGACAGTATGTATTGAATAAATGTCCTGTTTATAGGGTATATAGTAATTACTTGACCAATCTCGTCAACCCAACTACTCTTAGAGTGCTTGAGTGGACGGACGTTCATTTTTTAAGTGACGTTGCTCTTGCAAAACACCTAATTTTAAGGAGGTGCTTTATATGCCTGGTCGAAGTAGCGGCTTACGTATGACAGCTGACGATGATTCTGTTCATGTGCGTATGGGATATAAAGAAACCTCCCATAAAAAGTTTTAGATTTAATTTCAACTGAATTGAAACTGAAAGAGCTCTTATAGGCTTATACATTTACAGATTTACCTGCTCGTTTGCAATTGACTCGATTCTGTAGACATATAAATCTATGCCCCGGTTTCGGATCATCCGGTTTCAAGTCCCACACATAACAGAACGCTTTCAGTTTGCGTCATACACCAACCAGTTAGTCATTCGCTCCCACTAATCATCGGAGGTGCACATGGCAATCATGAAGCGCACAGACCAACCAAAGACAACTCAGACCACCTCGGGAGAGCTTGGGCAGTCCTTGACCTTTGCCGCAACTCACTCGGTGAAGAGCGTCTGTAGAAAATTCCACACCACTCCGGACGGTCTTGCCCTTGACATTGCGCAGGCAAAATACGACCTCGATGGGCCAAACGTCATTACCAGCGCCGCCGAAGAGCCCTTTATCATCCGCTTGCTCAAAAGCTTTGCAAGCCCCTTCACCTTCATTTTGATTGCGCTCGCTGGCATTTCTTACGTCACTAACGTGGCTCTTGCCGCAGATGGCGAGAAGGACCCATCAACCGTCGTCATCATTACCGCAATGGTGCTTATCTCCGGCATTATCGACTTTGTCCAAAGCTCCAAGGGAGCCTCGGCGGCAGCTGCGCTCTCCAAAATGGTAACCTCCACCACAAGGGTTATCCGCCGTCCTATCGACTTTGATGACACGGGCACTGAGCAGGGCTTAAACCAGAACTCCGACCAAGAGCTCGTCCAAGACGCAGACGCCAACGCGGATGACCTCGCGGACATCGAGGAAGACACCGCCGACGAGACCGAAGCTCCTGAAGAGCCCAAGATTGCTTCTGCTCTGGGAGAAGAGATCCCCTTTGAACAGGTAGTTGTTGGCGATATCATCCGCCTTGCCTCGGGAGACATGATTCCTGCAGACTGCCGCGTTCTGGACGCCAAGGACCTCTTTGTCAACGAGACCGCGCTCACCGGAGAATCAGAGTCCGTCGAGAAAACTGCTGGTGTAGTGCACGCTCGCCGTCGCGCGGATGGTACACGCTATCCCCTCTCGCTCTCTGAGTGCACAAACCTGCTGTTTGCCGGTACTACCGTTCAGTCGGGAAGTGCCACGGTAGTGGTAATTACAACAGGCAATAAAACCTACGTAGGCACTATGTCCGAGCTGCTTCAGCAGCCCTCTGGCGAGACCAGCTTTGACGAGGGTCTCAAATCCGTCTCTAAAGTGCTTGTCTCGTTCATGCTAATCATGTGCCCTATTGTGTTCTTTGCAAACGGTTTCCTTAAGGGTGACTGGTTTGACGCGCTGCTCTTCAGCGTTTCCGTTGCCGTTGGCATTACCCCTCAGATGTTGCCTGTTATTGTAACCACTTGCCTTTCTCGCGGTGGAACACAGATGGCCAAGCAGGACGTTATTGTCAAGAATCCGGCAGCAATCCAGAACCTGGGCGCTATGGACATCCTGTGCACCGACAAGACCGGCACCATCACCGCAGACGAAGTTGTGCTTGAGCGCCACCTCAACATTCTGGGCGAAGAGGATCCTCGCGTGCTCCGCCATGCGTACCTGAACAGCTATTTCCAGACAGGCCTTCGAAACCTCATTGACAAGGCAATTATCAAGACTTCAAACGACGAGCTGCCCACTAACCTGCTGAGCATTGAGTACGAAAAAATCGACGAGGTCCCATTTGACTTTGAGCGTCGCCGCATGAGCGTTGTCGTGAGAAATACAAAAACTAACAAAAAGCATATGATCACCAAGGGCGCCGTTGAAGAAGTCCTCAACGCATGCTCCTTTGTTGACCTGGACTCTGAAATCAAACCGCTGACTCCCGCTCAGCGTAAGAGCGTTATGGACCGCGTCTACCAGCTCAATCAGGAGGGTATGCGCGTGGTTGGCGTTGCTCAGAAGAGCGACCCTCGTGGCGTCGGCGAGTTTGGCGTAGACGATGAGCGCGACATGGTGCTCATTGGCTACCTGGCCTTTTTGGATCCACCAAAAGAGAGTGCTCGCGAGGCAATTGCCAAGCTCAACCAGAGAGGCGTACAGGTCAAGGTACTTACCGGCGATAACGAAGGCGTTGCCGCTGCCGTCTGCAAGAAGGTGGGCATCCACGTTGACGAGCTCCTGCTTGGTAGTGACGTAGAAAACCTCAACGATGAGCAGCTCAAAGAGCGTGTCGAGAAGACCCAGCTCTTTGCAAAGCTTTCCCCTATGCAAAAGGCTCGCGTTGTCTCTGCGCTCAGGTCCAACAACCACGTGGTCGGCTTCATGGGCGACGGCATTAACGACGCTGCCGCCATGCGCTCTTCCGACGTAGGAATCTCCGTCGATACTGCCGTTGACGTGGCAAAAGAGTCCGCAGACATCATCTTGCTGCAGAAGGATCTGCTGGTACTTGAGCACGGTGTTGAAGAAGGTCGCAGAACCTACGGCAACACCATCAAGTACATCAAAGCAACCGCAAGCTCCAACTTTGGTAACGTGCTGTCCGTTTTGGTGGCCAGCTTCTTCCTGCCGTTCTTGCCTATGAGCGCTCTTCAGCTGCTCCTTTTGGGACTCGCGTACACCGTTACCTGCATCGCGATTCCTTGGGACAACGTTGACGATTCGTTCCTCTCAAGCCCTCGCTCTTGGGATGCACATTCAATTACAAACTTTATGCTTGGATTGGACCTATCAGTTCAATCTTTGATGTACTGACCTTTGCGCTTATGTTCTTTGTGGTCTCCCCTGCGCTTGCTGGAGGAACCTGGGCAGAGCTTGTCGCAGCCGGAAACACCGCTGCTCAAGCACTCTTTATTCTGTCTTTCCAAACAGGTTGGTTCATCGAATCCATGTGGACCCAGACCTTTGTTCTCCACGCGCTCAGAACCAATAAGATTCCGTTTATTCAGAGCATGCCATCGGCATCGCTGCTTGCTCTAACCACCGCGGGAATCATTGTGGTCAGCGCTCTTCCGTATCTGCCGGTGTTCGCCCAGCCCTTGAGCCTTGTTGCGCTACCTTTATCATTCTTTGGATGGCTAACTGCACTCATGAGCGGGTATATGGTTCTTATCACCATAATTAAGAGCCTCTACGTCAAGCGATTTGGCTCGCTGCTTTAACCTTGCTCCAGGAAGGACCACGATGGACGTAAAAGAAGCTATGGACCAGCGCATATCTCTGCGCGCGTACGACCAAAAGCCTATTGAGCAAGAGAAACTTTCTCAGCTCCAGGAAGCCATTGACGTCGCAAATGCCCAGATGGCAGAGAAAGCGCCTGATCACCCCGCAATCCTTACCATCGAGGGTCCTCACCTTGAGGATGGCACTTCCGTTCACATGAAGAACAGGTCTATTGTCGGTCCCATTTACCACTACGTAGCAGGTTATTGTGAAGACGCAATTGCCCGTGAACTCATCGGTTACTATGGCGAGAAGATCGTTCTTCTCGCCACCCAGCTGGGCATTGGTTCATGCTGGATTGCCGAGACCATGGACTGGAAGACCCTGGCTCGCGACGAGTACAATGGCCTTAAGCTGGGCATTATTATCTCTATCGGATACGCTCCGGAGAAGATTCCGCTCAAGCAGGAGGGTATTCGTACCGCAATTCGTCTGCGTACCAAAAAGCCCGCGCAGATTATGACGGCAAACGGTACTCCAACTGAGCCGGAGCAGATGCCTGAGTGGTTTAACCGCGGTATTGATGCGGTTTTGGCATGTCCAACCGCCATCAACAAGCTGCCAGTTGTATTTGACCTGACAGATGGCGTGGTAAGCGCATCTATGCCTAACCAGCGCCACCTCATCCAAGACTATGACCTGGGTATTTCCAAGTTGCACTTTGAGCTTGCCGCCGACCTCAATGGTACGTGGGAGCTTGGACAGCCTGGTCGCTTTATCGTTTCCCCGAGTAGCCTTCCACGCGTAGCGCCTCCCAGCTCACAAACGTCTCACTCCCCCGCGCCGTCTTCCTGAGTGACACTTTTCCGAGTAGCGCTTCCGCACGTAACATCGTCCAACAGCGCGCCTCTCAGCTCAGCGCAACCAGCTCGGCGCCACACTTCTAACAAGAAAGGACCTCACATGGCCTGTTCCGCACAACACGTTGCAAACAAAGTTCTCTCGTCCTACCAGTGGAGACTTGCAACCAAGAAGTTCGACCCAACCAAAAACGTCTCTGACGAGGACCTTGAGGTGATCCTTGAGGCTGGTCGTCTGGCACCAAGCTCCTACGGTTTGGAGCCTTGGCGCTTCCTGGTTGTTAATCTGCGAGAGGGTCAGGCCTCTGAGCAGTCTCTTCGCCTTAAAGAGAAACTTTACGAGCCATGCTATGGTGCTCGCGCGTCCCTTAACGGTGCTCATTACCTGGTTATTCTGCTTGCTCGCAAGAACGTCAACGCAGAGTCTGCTTACGTCAAGCACATGATGCACGACATCAAGCAGCTGCCTGCAGACTTTGAGCCAACCTACGCTGCAGCCTTCAAGAACTTCCAGGAGAACATGTTTGACCTGGTAGGCAACGAACGCGCAACCTTTGATTGGGCTTGCAAGCAGACCTACATTGCGCTTTCAAACATGCTTACTATGGCCGCTATGATTGGCGTTGATAGCTGCCCAATCGAGGGCTTTAACCGCAAGGCTGTCGATGAGATTTTGGAAGAAGAGGGTCTTCTCGACGGCGGCCAGTACAACGACTTTGGCGTTTCCTGCATGCTTAGCCTGGGCTATCGCGATATGGATCCTGTCCAGAAGCGTCGCCAGCCAGCTGAGGATGTTATCGTCAGGTTGTAAAGGCTGTAAGTGTCATTACCTTTTAAGCTGCCTCCTATTTCCCGACACCGAGGAAATGGGAGGCAGTTTTTTGCTGAACAGGCAAATTGCCGTTCGCACAAAACTCGGGCGTATAGCAGGGAATTCTTTAACGAGCGGGGAAGCCTTTGCTTTGGGGGGAAGCTTATTGCTCGTGCGAAACTCAGTCTCACACAGCTTGATCGCACACCATTTTGTCGCCAACAGGTCTTTTGTTGTTGCACTAGCAATGAGAATTCAAGATCCAAAAATGGCCTTTTTCGGTGCGAAGTGGTAAAAAATGCGTTTAGTTGGGGTATGCAGGATTGGTAAACTTCTATGCAATCGTTTTACCAGCGGTTTTAATTGGACGAATTTTTCATGTGCATTCACATTATTTCTGAACTGCTTAAACGTAAATGCCAAAATGACAAAACTAAAAAATTTTCCCCAACTAAACGGGTTTTTTACCCAAAACAGTACCCCCTGAATGACATATCAATTTCTTGATTAGTTTTTGTGCATATTAGGCAGTCTTTATGCACGCTGAGGTGTTTTCGAGCGCCCGCGTGCGCCTCATGCGCCCTGTGCGCCTCGTGCACCCCGTGCGACCAACGCACTCTGGCGTGCCATACTTGACGCCGCGTAACCACGGCGCATATGGCGCGCTCGCACGAGCAACTCAACTAGCAGAAAGCGGCTAATTACCTGCGGATAAACCTAAAGCCGCGGCCAGAGTGGATGTACGGCAAGAATGCTCGGTCTTCTTCGCAGATGTTTCCTGCGACGTTATCGCGAGCATCAAGCTCCAACAGGCCTCGAGCAATCGAAAGTTCCCCTGCATAGCGACCATATGCTTTACTGCTCACCAAATGGCGCCAGTAGCAACAGTTTCCCAGGTAGAAGGCTTCGCGTCATACACCGGAGCATCTTTCCAGAGTCTGGACTCCTGTGAACGGATAATGTACGAGCTGGAATCAGGTCGATCGGTCTGCAAGCGATCATACAGATACTCAAAATCAGGTTTTAACTCGGCTTTTAGCTCGATACAATTCTGCTCAAGCTGACCAATGCGCTTCCACGTAGCCTCAGTAACATCTGGGTCACCAATGAGTACCACGTCAGAGTCTGCATCATAAAGCGCAAGCATTGCCTGAACAAGCGCATCGCCCGAAAGTCCCCGGTGTTCCTCGACAGTTGGCGGTCCCTCGTAGAGAGGACCGCGGAAAATCTCGCCAGGAACAAACGAGAAAATCTGGAATCCAAGCGCCGAAAGGCGTGCGTTAATCTGTGCGACGCGCTCCAGCGAAAGGCCCGTGTAGCTCTTGGGATAGAAATTGTGGCAGGCGGCAAAGCGAGTGAAGTCGGCGCCAGCTGCTCGCCACGCGGAAATGTCATCCTTAGTGATAGTCGAAGCGTTAAAGACTACGTGGAACTTGCGAGAAAGCTCTACGGTCTCCGCCGCATCAAACCCAAAGTCAAGACGCACATACGTAATGCCCAGCTCAGCAAGTTCGTCAAACTTCTGAACGCCAAGTTTAGAAAGAGTTGCAGGAGAAACATCGGCAATGAGATTGATTTCTGCCTTCCAGCAAAGTTCCAAGAGCTTACGAGCCTCAGTGCGATAATCAATCCCCTCTTCCTCGGGAATCTGTAGAGAAGTGAATGCATAGTGGCATCCGGCTGCCTGCGCTTTTGCCACAACCTCAGCATTAGCCTCATATCCACTGGCAAAATACAGTGAAATTCCGGTGCGCATAAATCCTCCAAGCAATTGCAAAACGCTTTCTAAAAGATGGGGTTTCTCGCAGTCGAGTGTCAGTCGGGTGCCGGGCGAGAAAAAATCCCTCTTCCTAGGATACCTAAGAAGAGGGATAAACGTTTCTAAAACGTGTGGTTTTTACTCGCCGAAGACGTCGTTGATACGATCCTCGTCAACGCCGAAGAACCAAGTAAGTGCAAAGCCTGCAGCGTAAGCAAGAAGCATTGCAAGCAGGTAGAAGACCTGGTTACCAGGCTGGACAATCAGCAGACCAAAGAGGCCGGAGACGCCCTGGGAAACGGTACCAAGGTGGAAGAGGTAAGCAACGACGGAGCCAACACCGGAGCCAAGGCATGCGGTGATGAATGGCTTACCAAAGAGGCAGGGTAACTGCGTACATAAGAGGCTCACCGATGCCGAGCATACCAACTGGGATGGACTCGGTCAGGTACTTCTTGACGCGCTTGTTCTTGGTCTTGAAGAGGATTGCAAGACCAGCACCAACCTGGCCGCCGCCTGCCATCATCAGCAGAGGAAGCAGGTAGTTGATGCCCTGAGTTGGGCCCTCTGGGTTGTTAAGCATAACGTGGATTGGGGTAAGTGCCTGGTGAAGACCAACGGAAACCAGTGGCAGGAAGGTAGAACCAAGCAGATAAGCACCAAAGACGCCAAGCTTGTCATAGAAGAACTGAAGGACAAAGAAGATTGCCTGAGTGAGCCATGCGCCTGCAGGCTGAAGAATCAGGACAGAGCCAATGACACCGATGATGACGGTGCAAAGTGGAGTCAGGAAGGTGTCAAGAACGCTTTGGCATAACCTTGTGCAGGTTCTTCTCCAGGAATGCGAAGAAGATTGCGCAGATGATTGCACCAATCATGCCGCCTGCTGCTGCGTTGAACAGGTCAGAAGAAGCGACGATAAATGCGCCCTCCTTGAAAGCAACAGTTGGGAGGCTGAATGGAAGGTGAACCAGACGAGTTGCAACGCCGTCAACAGTCTTGGAAGCAAGAAGAGGCATGCCAGCGTTAGCAATGGAGAGTGCACCAGCCATAGCACCAAGAACGCGAGAACCGCCAAACTCCTTGGCAGCGTTCTCGCCAGCGAGAACTGGCAGGTAAGCGAAAAGTGCCCAACCCATGGTCCAGATAGCTGCGAACCACCACTCGTTGGCATAAGCCTTACCAGTGGAGAAGTTGATAACGTTGATGATACCGTTGATCAGACCTGCAGAAATGATGCCAGGAAGCAGTGGAACAAAGATGTTAGCAATCTTCTTGAGGAAGCGCTGAACAGGCTTGTTCTCGTACTTAGCCTTCTGAGCCGCCTTGTTGTCCTTAGCTGCGGAAACAACGTCGTCCTCAGATGCGTCACCAGCAGCAACGCCGGTAAGCTTGGAGAACTCAACAATAACCTTGTTGACAACGCCAGGACCAAGAACAACCTCAAGGTACTCTGCATCCTCGACCAGACCCATGACACCGTCGATAGCCTTGATGGCCTCGGAGTCAACCTTTGAAGGATCTGCGGTCTTAATGCGGAGCCTGGTCATGCAGACCATGTTGCTCTGAACATTTTCTTTGCCACCGACGGCAGCAAGAATCTGTTCTGAAAGCTTGGTGTAATCCATACTTTCCTTCTTTCTCTCGTTGCGATGTTGCAACAAATACTTATCAAGAATACATAAAAAATGAACTTATCGGTACAAGAATCCATACCTGTGGTTCATTGTTTCATGTTTTGACCTAATTTGAACGCCCCGTTACTGCAGGTAAATTGAGCGTTTTTCAAAACTTACCGTACGCTTACGCGTCATGCTGATACCACTGACCGATGCAGTTGAAACAAAATGCTCACGCGTGTGTCATTTGTTACAACTGTAATTACTACAGTGCACCTCTAACATGACCATGAGCTGCCTCGAGCTTAGCTTTAGCCTCGTCAACAGGCATCTGAGTAAGCAGCATAACAATCGCAAGCTTTGCATTACCATCAGCCTGCTCAAGCGCCTGAGCTGCCTCTTCGCGAGTGCAACCAGTTGCTGCCATGGTGATGTTCTGTGCACGAACTACCAGCTTCTTGTTGGTCTGCTGCACGTCAACCATAAGATTCTGATATGCCTTGCCCACACCAACCATAGAACCGGTTGAAATCATGTTCAGAATCATCTTCTGAGCGGTACCAGACTTAAGGCGTGTGGAACCTGTAAGAACCTCAGGACCACAGGAAGGCTCAATAGCAAGTTCTGCCTCTTTGCCCACCTCAGAGCCCTTATTGCAGGCAATAGCAACGGTCTTGCAGCCCAACGAACGAGCATAGCGCAGGCCGCCAATAACGTAAGGTGTGCGACCACTAGCTGCAATTCCAATAGCAATGTCGTTCTTGTTCAGGCCAATCTTCTTGAACTCTTCTTCGCAAAGCTCAAGAGAATCTTCCGCGCCTTCAACTGCACGTACAAAGGCCTTCTCACCACCGGCGATAAGACCAACAACCACGTCAGGAGAAACGCCAAAAGTAGGCGGACACTCAACCGCGTCTAAAACACCCAGACGGCCTGAGGTTCCAGCGCCAAAATAGACGATTCTGCCGCCAGCTTCTAGCGAGGAAACTGCCCACTCAACTGCCTGTGCTACCTGCGGAAGAACCTCTTTGACGCCAGCTACCACGTTGAGGTCTTCTTGATTCATAACGCTAACCAGCTCAAGCGGGGTCATCTGATCCAGGTCCATGGTGTTGGGGTTTCTTGTCTCGGTGACAAGTTTTGTTAAATCAATCACGTTTTCACCTTCTGTGTTGTGATTTTTACGCAATAACATCGTTGGCTGTACCAGGCAAATCTTGGTCAGAAGAAAGCGTATTGACACGCTCGGCTGAATCTAACTTGCCAATATAGTTTGTCGAGAAACGCTTAACGCTCTTCTCGTAATTTCTATTTACATAGGCTGCAAAGAGCGCATCTACAACGTTGAGCTGGGCAATTCTTGAAGACATGGCGCCACTTCTCATGATGTGCTCTGTTTCTGCAACGCCCAAAACGTAATCGGAGCGGTGAATCAATTCCGAGTCAATGCCGCCGCGAGTGATGGCAACCACCTTGGCGCCATTTGCTTTGCAATCCAGGCACACTCAATGGCTTCTCGCGTGAGGCCCGAGTAGCTGATCACAATGGCAAGATCTTCTCGTCCCATGTTTTTGGCGTAGAGCATCTGAGAGTGGTAATCGTCGCTCAAGTTGCAGGTAATGTTGAGGCGCATGAGTTTGAGCTGCAGATCTCTTGCAACCAGAAGCGAAGCTCCCATGCCAAAGAGGCAGATGGAATGAGCTTGCATCATGAGTGAAACAACTGAGTCAACAACCTGAGCGTCAAGCAATTGCCTGGTAAGCTCCAGCGAAGAAATGTTCTTTGCCGTAACTTTTTCGATGATCACATCAGTGGTGTCACCTGCGATAACGCCGCCGACAGCAATATCGTTGCTTTTGTTACTTACTGCCAGCTCGTAAATGAGCGCCTGCTGGAACTCTTTATAGCCACCGCAGCCAAGCTTCTTGCAAAGCCTGACAACCGTTGATGCAGATGTATACGTTTGAGCTGCTAGTTTATGGATTGATTGACCAACTGCCGCCTCTGGATCCAGACAGAATATAGTCGACAATATCGCGTTCAGCTGAACTAGCATTCTTGCGATACTCTTCCAGACGTAGACGAACACCTCTCACGCAATCACCTCCGGCCGTTCAGTTGACTAAAACGTTTGACTATATTGTTTCACGATGCCATAAAAATTTCATCTGTAAAGTAGGCAGTGCCGTAAACGGTAGTATTGCATGCGCAAATGTAAGCGCGCTCCGTGTGCGTTGCATGCGCGACTGCTCATGTTTTCCCAGCGTAATGCAGGGGACAATTGTCGCAAAAAAATCTTGCTTTATGTTGGGAACTTTAATACCACTTCATAAAAACTTTTACTACCTAGTAGACATTTGACCACGTAAAACCTGATTAAAATATTTCATCTTTGCCTAAAAAATTCAAATTTAGATACCATTGACAGCTTTTTTGATACCACTCGCAGTACGTTAACGTACCCATTATTTCATCTTGGACAAACTAGCTGCAATTTTGATGAAACGCACGTCATCATAAGCGCAAATTATCTCAACCAATTGAGATAGCAGGTGTTTCACCTAAGGCAAAACCGAAGGAGACGATATGCGCACCAACGAAGATTTGCACCAGAATCAAAACGCTCACTCTGAGCACTCATCTAACGCAGGTTCCCCTGCTGGACAGACCAGAAGGCAATTTCTGAGCAGAAGCGCTCTTGGTCTAGCCGCTCTAGCAGGTCTTGGCCTTACCGCCTGCCAGACAAAGGGTGGCGCAACTGCTGCTAAGGGAACCGCAAAGAAGGTTGACTCTGTAGACGGAACCTTCCAGTACGAGAAGGTCTTCCCTGTTCTCAACGACAACGAGGCCTTTGACGACTCTCTTGTTACCAACCAGCTCAACAGCTTTGTTTGTTTTGCTGGTCAGGGCACCGTCTATGTAAAGAGCTCCGAGCCTCAGAGCTTTGCGCTCTTTGTAAACGGTCACCAGGTTCCAACCGACAAGCTTGACGGCTCCTCCTGGAACCAGATTGACATCTCTGATGTAACCGTCAACGGCGATAACCGCCTGCAGGTCAGCACCGTTAAAGAGACCCAGGCAACCTTTGAGGTCAAGATTGGCTACCCCCAACGCTTATTGACGGCACCAAAGATTACGCCGACAACGACAACTTCAAGCTGATTGACCAGATTATCAACGCAGAGATTGCCAACGGCTTCACCTCTGCCCAGCTGGTAGTTACCAGGTACGGCAAGGTTATCAAGAAGACCAACTACGGTAACGTCAATTCTTACAACAAAGACGGCTCTCGCATCAAAGATGGCAAGGCTGTTGACGACAATACCCTCTACGACCTGGCTTCTAACACAAAGATGTATGCCACTAACCTGGCAATTGAGAAGCTGGTTACCGACGGTCAGCTGGACGTTTCCAAGAAGGTTCAGGAGTACATTCCAGACTTCAAGGACCAGGAGGGCGATAAGATCCTGGGCAAGAACGAGCTCACCGTTCGTGAAATCCTAGAGCACCAGGCTGGATTCCCACCAGATCCTCAGTACCACAACCGCAACTACAACCCAGAGAAGCCTGACGATCCACAGCCAAACGCAAACCAGAAGCTGTACTCTCAGAATCGCGACGAGATTCTGCAGAAGATTATCGAGACCCCTCTGCAATACGTCCCAGGTACCAAGACTGCCTATTCCGACGTAGACTACATGCTCCTTGGTTTTATCATCGAGAAGATCACCAATAAGCGCCTTGACCAGTATGTTAAGGAAGCTCTCTATGAGCCACTGGGACTCAAGAACGTCACGTTCAACCCACTGGACAACGGCTTCAAGGCTGACGGAATCGCAGCTACCGAGCTTAACGGCAACACCCGCGACGGCCTGATTACCTTGACAACATGCGTACCGACACCATTCAGGGCACCGTCCATGACGAGAAGGCCTACTACGCAATGGGTGGTATCTCTGGTCATGCTGGTCTGTTTGCCAACGCTTCCGACCTGGCCGTTCTTGTCCAGACCGTTATGAACCGTGGTGGCTATGGCAACACCATGCTCTTCAGCGAGGACGTTCACGATCAGTTCATCAAGCCAAAGGACACCAGCGTCACCTACGGTTTAGGCTGGAGGCGTAAGGGTCACATTGGCTACCAGTGGGCCTTCTCGCCAATTGCAAACGCTGCAACCGTTGGTCACACCGGCTGGACTGGCACGCTTACCGTCATCGACGTCTACAACAACACCAGCTTGGTGCTGCTCACCAATACCAAGAACTCGCCTGTCATCGACAATAAGGTCAACCCTAACGACTTTGTGGGCAACCACTTCCTGACCGGCGGCTACGGAGTTGTTTCTACGCTGGCATTTGATGGTCTTGACGACGCAAACGCCGAGGGCAACAACGCCAAGCTCATGGACATGGTTATTGCCAAGTACAAGCTCATTCAGGCCGAGGCAGATTATCAGACTGACCCCGATAAGGCTTCCCTGAAGGCATTGCTTGAGGTCTGCGACCAGAGGAAAGACTCCAAGGTTATCAAGGACTTCCAGGCAAGCGACCTGTACAAGACCATCTCGGAGTTTGTTGGTAAGTAAAGCTCGTGTAAACAAGCTGCGAAGCGGGAATAAACGCAGTACACGAACAAGGTACGATACACATCTTGTCTAGTAACGGCCCTCTCCTCCGTCTAGACACACCAAAGCCCGGATGCTATTGCGCGGCATCCGGGCTCTTTTTGTGCGCACGTGCGCGCACGCTGGGCTTTCGAGTGCGCGGGTCGGGCGCGCCGCGAGCTGCGCGGGTTTCTCGGCAGGTGCGCCATGCGAGCTGCGCGGGTTTCTCGGCAGGTACGCCGCGAGCCTGAAAACCGCATCAAGTCTGAGTAAAACAGCTCAGACTTGGCGAGAAAAACCGGCAAATAGCTCAGACTTGGTGCGCTTTTCCGGCAAATCATTCAGACATAGCGAGAAAATCAGGCTCCCTGAAGGAAGTTCCCTGTGCGTTTTAAGGCCCGACTGAAGCTTGTTTGAAGCGCGCCTGAAAAGTGCAAAGAGTCTGTGCTTGAGACACAGACTCTTTGATGAAATTAGGCAAAATCCACCGATTCTTTGATGCTTTCAGGCAAAAGTCACAGATTCTTTGCAGAAATCAGGCGCACCGGGCGCGCGCAGGACGAGCGCACGGGCCGGGCGCGTTCGCTAGGCGCGCAACTTACAGTGCGGCGAGAAAATCCTCTGCTTGCTGGGCAATTGCCTCGTGAACCTCGGGTTCTGGCTCCCAAGTTCCCTCAGTCCAAGCGGTAACAGGAAGCGAGAAGCCATTGAACGGCTCAACCGGCTTGGTGCGCAGGGCCAGGAACTGCTGCTTTACCACTGCGAGCGATCCTGCAGTCTTGTTTTTGCCACCAACACCGCTTGCAGTAACAACCTTGCCAGCAATGGCAGTCTCGGACTTCTTCTCGTAATCGGAAGTAAGCGGGCGACTTAGCCAGTCCAGGATGTTCTTGACGGTGCCGGGAATGCTGTAGTTGTACTCCGGAGTAAAGAGCCATACGCCATCGGCGACCATAACCGCGTCCCTAACTTTTTGGACACCTTCAGGAGCTGGGAATTCTTCGTCCTGGTTAAGCAGAGGGACGTCCAAAACGTCAACAACCTCAATCTCTGCCTTGCCCTCGAGCGCCTTTTCAGCAACCTGGCTCAGCGTTTTGTTAAACGAGTTCTTTCGGCCAGAACCGATGATAAATACAATTTTCTTCATAAGCAGACCTCTCCGCGAATACTGTGTAAATAAAAATCATGCACGAGCAAATCTGCCCGTACATGATTTGTGTACTCAAACGTTAGCTCTGTAGTCGTATTTAACAGAAGTCCGAGAAATTCACACAGCTCTCAAGCGCTTTTACCACCTGCTCAAGACCGGTGAGATCTTCCTGGGTGAACCTTGCCACACTCGGACTATCAATATCCAGTACGCCAACTACCTGGTTATCCTTGACGATAGGAACGACCACCTCAGAGTTTGATGCAGAGTCGCATGCAATATGTCCCGGGAACTGATGCACGTCCTCTACCAGCTGACTTGTCTTTGTTTCCGCAGCCGTGCCACACACTCCCCGACCAAAGGGAATGCGCACGCAGGCAACTTTGCCCTGGAACGGTCCCAGGCGTAGCTCGGGAGTGCACGGCTCATGGGCGCTTGGTGCTGCGCCCGGTTCCGCACCCGGGGCTACGTCCGGCTCCGCACCCGGGGCTACGTCCGGCTCCGCACCCGGGGCCGCGCCCAGCTCCGCACCCGGGGCCGCTCCCAACACCGTGACAGGATCTACCAGGTAGAACCCTGCCCAGTTGATGTCTTCAAGCGCGTCCCACAGAAGAGCTGCGGCGTTAGACAACACCGGCAGCCAGTGAGCGTCAACCTCGGCAAGCGAGACAATCTGTTTTGCAAGTAAACCGTAGTTAGTCATGTTTACTTCTCTGGCAGAATCTCAATCCAGCAGCCATCAGGGTCTGCGATAAAGTAGAGCCCCATCTTTGGGTTCTCTTTAACGATACAGCCCATCTCCTCGTGAAGTGCATGGAACGCATCAAAATCGTCAACGCGAAACGCAATGTGAGTGTCTTTTCCGCCGTTGTCGTAGGGGTCTACCCAACCGCGGTTCCACGTGAGCTCCAGCTCAAAAGGAGACCAGTCGTTTACCAAAAACGTGTTGGTCCAAGAACCGTCCTCTGGTCCCTTAACACGGTCAACGCGAAATCCCAGAGCCTTCTTGTAGAACTCGACGGTTTTCTCGTTATCCAAAACATGAGTGCAACGGTGAACAAATCGTGCCTGCATAAATCCTCCTTTGTTGTGCGCGCCCGGCTGTGCGGTCATGCGCGATCGTACCCGATCGTGCCCGTAGCCGTCGCGCGCCTAGTTGAGCTCCTGCTCAAGCTGATCGACAAGCTCGCCGAAGTACTTGAGCGCAGCGTTAACGGGATCTGGAGTGGCCATGTCAACGCCAGCGCCGCGGAGCAACTCGATTGGAGTCTTGGAGCAACCGCCGGACAGTAGCCAATGTAGTCCTTGACCGCAGGCTCACCCTCAGAAAGGATGCGCTGCGACAGGGCAATAGCTGCCGAGAAACCAATGCAGTACTGGTAGACGTAGAAGTTGTAGTAGAAGTGGGGGATGCGCGACCACTCTAGCTTGATCTCTTCGTCCAGCTCAATGCCAGGTCCAAAGTACTCTGCGCAAAGCTTGCCGTAGCGCTCAGAGAGAACCTCGGCGTTCAGAGCCACACCGTCAGCGTTCATCTGGCTGATATCACGCTCAAACTCGGCAAACATGCACTGGCGATAGATGGTGCCACGGAAGCCCTCGAGGAAGTGGTTGAGGATGTACGCATGACGGGCAGGATTGGTCTCGTGCTCAAGCAGGTAGTGTGAGAGCAGCGCCTCGTTGCAGGTAGATGCAACCTCTGCAACAAAGATGGAGTAGTCAGAGTAGGTAATCTCCTGGTTGTGGGACGAGAAATACGTGTGCAGGGAGTGGCCCATCTCGTGAATAAGGGTGTAGACGTCGTCAAGACCGCCCTGGAAGTTGAGGAGCATAACGGGGTTCATACCCTTACCACCTGCGGAATAAGCACCGGAGCGCTTACCTGGGGTTTCGTACACGTCAACCCAACGGCTCTCCAGGCCCTTTTTGACCAGGCTGACGTACTCCTCGCCCATAGGTGCCAGCGCCTTAACAATAAGGTCGCAAGCCTCCTCGTAGGTGAACTTCATGTCAACATCGTCAACAAGAGGAGTGTAGACGTCCCAGAAGTGCAGCTCATCCAAGCCCATGACACGCTTGCGCAGGTCAACGTACTTGTAGAACGCTGGGAAATTCTGGTGAACAGCGTCAATCAGGTTGTTGTAAACCTCAACAGGAATCTCGTTCTCTGCAAGAGCGGCCTCAAGGGAGCTTGCATATTTTCTAGATGACGAGAAGAACTGCAGGTTCTTAACCTGGCTGGTCAGAATTGCAGCGGAAGTGTTGCGGAACTCACCAAAACGGCTGTAAAGCTGCTTGAATGCGGACTCACGCAGGACGCGGTCAGCATCCATCAGCAGAGGAACAAATGAACCGCTGGTCAGCTTATGGGTCTTGCCCTCAAAATCAACCGCGTCATCGAAGGTAAGGTCCGCGTCATCAAACATGGAGAAGATATTAGTTGGCTGAACAGCAAGTTCTTCAGCGCGTGCCAAAAGAGCCTCTTCCTCAGCAGAAAGAGTGTGCTCTCGCTGGTTCAAGATCTTGTTGAGCTTACGACGATAAAACTCAAGAGCTGGAACCTCTGCATAGAACTTCTCGACAGATTCTGCTGGAATGGCCAGAAGCTCTACGGCAAACCAAGAAGTTGCCTCGCCGACCTGGGTATATGCGCTGGTAGCGTTTGCGACGTATGCCTGATACTTGGCTACGCGGGTATCCTCATCACTCTTGCGCTCGGCGTAGTTGATAATCTTGTAGAGCAGAAGGTTCATCTGGTCCTCAAGCTGCAGATACTCCAGAAGAGCCTGTGCTGAGGTGGAAATCTTGCCCTTAAACGCAAGCAGCTTTGGACAGTAAGCCTTGAGCTCCTCGAGACCGGCCTCAAATGCCTCATCACTAGGGAACATTGAGGACAGGTCCCACTTATATTTGCTGTCAATTTCTTCGCGAGACTCGTATGCCATGAGCCTTCCTTTCTTGACCGGGTCAGTATGTACTGTTATTTAGTGTCCCACATACACGCCAATTTCATGCTGATAACAACAAAAAATGAACCCATTTGATACAAATCGTCAAACGGACGTGCGCCCTCACGTCTTCATCCCTACCGTTCGCGGAAAATGTCAGCTTTGGTGAACAAACTACAAATCCGTGTGCCCAGCAGGGATATAATCGCAGGTGAACAACGGATGGAGGACTGCCATGAAGATGCACCTCATTGAGCCCGACGCTTGCGCTGAGACCACACCTACCGTATTGCTGATTCATCCCATGCTCTCGTCAGCAGAAGGAATGCAGACTGTTCTTGTGAGCAACATGGGTGATGACCTGTGCTATCTGATCCCAGATCTTGCTGCCCACGGGGAGGAAGACGCAACTGAATATGTCTCAGCGTCCCAAGAAGCTGCACAGATTCACGACTGGCTGCTGGAGCACAACATAACCCATCTCTCCCTGGGGTTTGGCGCCTCCCTTGGCGGCGTGGTTCTGTCTGAGCTCCTCAAGTTCAACGACCTGACCTTTGACCAACTCTTCTTTGAGGGAACAAGCTTCTGGACGGGTGGATTTCTTGCCTCCGCGCTTGAGTTTGTACTCAAGAAAGTGTTCCTTGCCAAGCACCGCAAAGCCATTGCAGACCCCAAGCTATCCGTGCAAAAGATGGAACAACTTTATGGAAAAGTTGCAGCAAAACCTATGTCAGAACACTTTATTGCGATGAACGAACAAAGCATCCAAAACATCATTCATGACTGCAGCAATGTTGAACTTCCCACCCTTAGCTCCGACGAACAACGCCGCTGCATCTTCACGTATGGCGAGAAGGACTTTGACTTGAAACGTGCAAGGAAGGTTCTGCCTAAGGTCTATCCCGAGGCCACGCTTACTATCTGGCAAGACTATGACCACTGCGAGCGCATGGTCAGCGACTCGGCAGCGTATGGTCAGATGCTCAGAGAGCTTGTAGTTTAGAGCGCAAAACTCGTAAAATAGAGGAAACCAAACTAATCGAATGTGTCTATTAATTATTCATGTCATAGATCTTCGCTACTTAATAAAGAGCATATTGAGTCAAAGATTTTGACAGCCTGCCGTTTACTTGACTCTCACAACCTCTATAGCATTCAACTGGGTCTAGATTTATTCCAAGAAAGTCAGGCATAAACTTATCCGGCGACATAATGACAAAACGCACTTCTTTCTCGTATTCCCAATCTTTGAATTTAGTAAAACAGGCATCAATATAATGACTTATGTCTGCCCAAGAAAATTGAAAATGACTTAATCTTTGTTTTGGCCGTTTAGTTGTATATACAACATCTCCCAAAACCACTAAGCCTGAGATAGTTCTATTTCCTTCCAAAGAAATAAAATTATCTGAAAATATTTTTTTATATAAATCATCAAATTTATATCCATAACAATACCCTTTGTGCTCAGCACCATAATGTGACCACATAAGAATATTATTGTATTCTTTGGTTAAGCAGAGCACTCTAAAAATGTTCTGCAGCGCTTTTTTTCTGCTTTTAAAAGAACAATTACAGTCAAAAGGATCGTTAAATTCTTTTTGGATGACAGAAAAAAATAGACTTCCTTTATAATTTTTTTCTAATTTCGTCTATATCTTTTTGAAGTATACTTAAATAGAAGATTTTTATTTAATTTTTTTAGATAGTTTTCAAAAAAACTTCCGAAGTTTTATAATTTTCTGTCATCCCTGGGATAGCGGCAAATATTATTTTCCAATATTCATTTTTTTGCTTCATCCTTAAAAAAATTATCTGGATCGAGAAATGCAGCTCTTAAATTTTTCTGAAAAACATTCTTTAAACTCATCAGACAAAACTTTAATATTTGCGCAAATCTCATATTTGTTCAATTTCCTCTTACTATTTTTTTCATAAAAAAATAGTAAGAGGATAATCACTTTGTAAATTTTTAGGTTTACGTAATAAGGAAATTCGTTTCTTTCTATCATAATCTTCTTTATCTATAACCAGCATGCTTGTTTTATCTAAATTATTAACGAAGAAATATCTTTTTCCATATGTCTCAAGAAAAAGAAATTTTTTTGCTACTGCTATCCTATAATCTTCTAGATAAGACTTCATAATTATTCTCATCAAATACCTCCCTCTCTAATACTTAAAACCGTTTCAATAATTTTCTATTTAGAATAAATTTTCTTTTCTAAACACAATATTATTCTTTTTGTAAGATGATATCGTCGAATGTTTTTGTCTTTCATCAATACCAAATACCCTTAATCGCATATCGATTAAGGGTATTCCTTGAAAGCTGAGCAGAAGTAGGTGAAATAGAAAACCTTACTTAAACCAACCATGACTTTAAGGGACGGATTTTAAGAAGACTTCCCTTCATCACTTCAAGAATATCCTTAACGACAAGAGATAAATCTGAAGCGTTGTCAGTAAGACTTTGACTTGCAAAGATAGTTATACAAATATCATCCTCAGGCTTTAATCTCAGCATCGTTAAATTATTTGTTGTAGAGTCTCCCTTCAAACACTTCAAGAACATACCATAAAACACTCATTCTGATGTACTATACTTCCCCACCATTTCGTCATAATGCGATCCATAGTTGGCCTTTTCAAAGATGAGTCTAAGTACCTTCTTGTATGAATCGGTAACTTCATTTGTATTCATGAACGTCTCATCATCGAAGGCACTATGCGATCCGGCGTTTGCCCAAGACATGAAAGAGCGAGCGATTTCACGATCAGGGCTTTCCATCTCAACAATAATCTTATCCATGTCAGATATGCCCACCAGAACCAAAAAGAGATGGAATAGGTTGTCCGCATGTGTACGTAAGTGAAACAACATCGAACAATGCAACCAAAGCACATGCATCATGCAAAGCAGGAGATTGTTGAAAAAGGTGGCTACTAACAGGAATTTTGAGAATGGTAGGCGTCACAACAATAATTACCGACAACGTAACCTTACTTGCTATGACAACTCCAGGTGTCACCGCTCTTATTAATTATTCTTGGCGAACGAGCGAAGAAATGTGTCTTGAACTAGTACATTCGGCTATTTGCTGTCTATTACAACTACCTAAAGATGATAACTCGACGGACATGTTAATTCTCCATAAAATTCGCATTAAACAAGTACGTGATAAAATATGGTGAAGATTCAAAACTGAACGGAAAAACAGAAATTGAATTATAAAATAATTAAGTCAACAACCAAGTCTGCTAGATACCCATAAAATGTGAGAAAGACTTGAAAATAATTAACTGAAACATAGGAAGCAATGATATCGCCTAAGGGGTTATTCCATGCACAACATTACATTTGACACAGATCAAAACTCCTTGGTCTACACATACGAAGCTGATGGCTATCGGTATCTGGACTTTATGTGTGCCGAATTAGGAGTTTCTTGGAGCAGCGAAAATCACCTAATTAAGTACTCATTAGAAAACCTTCCGTCAGCTTTAAAATCACTCAGGGGTAACACTTCTAGCATAAAGGGCTTCGAGTACAGACTGAAAAAGGTTTTTTTCTTTACTCAGGATGATTTAATAGAAAATTTATCAACTCCTGAATACACATTTGTATTCAAATTTGCTGGTATCGAGACAATCGAAGACGATGAGTATTACCACATTCCTGGGCGAATACTCGGAATCTCCCAGGACGTCTATTTGACCACAGAGGTACCAATTAATCGTAACATTTTTAAACTCTTTACTGCAGGATATGAGTACAATACCTCCATCTTCAGAAAAATTTCCGATGTATTAGACGAGGATATTCGGGAAATCTTCATCGGTGGGGAACATGAAAACAGCATTCCCCTCGACACTTATGATGAGCTAATCGCTCACTTCCCCTCAACTACCCTGCTTAAATACTATGGAGACTTGCAAATCTCCGAAACTATAAGCGACTACCTGACTACAAAGAAGGACTATGCCAAAATCTATGCTGATTCCAGAAAGCGCATTATCGGGAAGAGCCGTATTTCAGGTAGCCGGATAAAGGATAACAAGCTTACCGCAACCATTGGAAGTCAGAGCATCAACCATTACAGGTACGAGTCCTTGTCCGAGGCAAAAGATGTCATCGAGGAAGCTCTTGAGCATAGTCAGGAGCTCGATGAGTCATTCTGGCAGAAAAAGATTCTGTCAATCCTTCCAGCCATTTTTCCGCAATATATTGCCGTCCTGCGGGAAGCCAGAGTATTTGAGAAGATTAGTCATCAATCAAAAAAGGGGCGTCGTTATATCGACCATCTTCTGATAGACGCTTCTGGCAACGTTGACTTGTTAGAGATAAAACGTCCATTTGGTAAAGAAAAACTGATATGCCGTAGGAAATATCGGGATAACTATATTCCCGCACACGAGCTAACGGGCGGAATCGCTCAGATAGAGAAATACATCTATTACCTCAATCATCTTGGACTGAACGGTGAAGAAGAGTTCTCTGAAAGCTGTAAAGAAAAACTTGCCGAAAGAGGTCTCCTGCTTCCAGATGATTTCCGTCTTAGAGTTCTGAACCCCCATGGGCGGCTTCTCATAGGCCATTGCGATTTCACTGAAGACGAGCAACGCGACTTTGATCTCATTAGAAGACAATACTCGCATGTGGTGGATATTCTTACCTACGATGACCTTCTCAAACGCGTTAAACGCATTCTTCTAACAATTGACGCTAAAGATACGCAAAACAATTCTCTCTCTACAACGAAAGAAAAAAACCCGCCACAGAAATAAACATCATCTTTTAATGTCCCTTCTTTTCTGCGTATAACCTCGTACTGAATACCCCACGAAATGTGTAGGTGACAAGCAAAATGAGACTGAAAATTAAACATTCATGTAGCCATGATGGTAGGTCCGCCCTCACTCGTCTTCTTCATGAGAGTGTAAGCCAATATGAGTATAATGCTGAAAACGAGAGCGACGTATTAAACGATTGCATCAGAGTACAAATCAATCTTCTTTTATTGAGCCAAAATACAATTTAAATGGGTAGTACATTGGACAGTAAGAAGAAAAGTCTTTATTACTATTGCCTTATCACTTTTAAGCAACAGCTCTAAACCAAACAAATACAAAACGTCATCTCAAGCTATTCGTCTCTTTCGTCTCTCTCAAGACAAAGTCTGATCACGCACGTACGCAAGTAATCGTACAAGCACAACAATACAAAGTCCTGCTACAAGTACCGTTTCAACAGTGCCTATTCCGTCAAGCCATTGAAGAGGCTGACCAAGTCCAGCTAGATATGCTGACATCTGCGTGCGAGCAACGACACAAATTACAAAAGGAAAAGTGAACGCGGCATGGCTGGGAAAAAACGGTTTTGTAAGACACCTAAGGCACCATACAAAAGAAACTACATAAATAATTGAAGCGATTGCCAGCATAACCAAAAGAAACGGTACAGACTTTGGCGTAATAGATTGAATATATCCCGCAATACAAAGACTTGTTGGAGCTGCATAAATGCAAGCGAGCGACTCAGCAAAATCAGGTACTGGTCCATATTTTATGTACTTTATGCTTACTACTATAAAAAGCACCACAAGGCAGATAAATCCAAACCAAAATGCAACCGTACCGACGCTTGCTTCAAAGTTAAACACCGGCGCTGTAACACTGGCAACAACAATGCCTACATACACAATGAACCAGCTGGCGTGCACATTTTCCCAATCAAATTTTGTAATATAGCGAGAAGTGAAGAGAGCTATACACAGTATGTGTAACGCAATTCCAATAAACCAAAATAATTGTGCCGCGTCACCAATATCGGCCTTCATATACACCGAAATCAGCATAACTGCCATCGGATATGTTGCGGCAACTGAAAGACCAATCGGATCCGAGAGCTCTCGTAATACAACTTTTGTCGACACCATAAATTTGAGGGTATAGAGAGCTAAAAGAGCAATAGAGATTATGCCGCAGGCAAGATAAAGGCCCTCGAAAGAATTCTTAAAAAGATTTCCAAGTGCTGCAAAACCTAATGCAACACCGCAAATAGCAACGGGAACTTTTTGGACGTAGTTCATAAGGACTCTTCTATCTGTTTAGGAAACTCTTTTCTTTCTTTCAATAATAGATATTTCTTTTCATTACGGCGGACTTATGAGCAGATATATTTCTATGCGTTATTACAAAAGCTAACAAAACCCGCCGATGGAGGGTTTGAAATTCTTATGGTTGCGGGGCAGGATTTGAATTTAATCACCGGATTATGAAAAAGACAAACTAGAGGGTCTTCAAATTTCCCTTCATCTATCTCGCCTGGATATACTGCAATAGTAAGACATTTGCTGATTTTATGTCTCCAACATTCCATAGGAATCTACTTGTCTTGTATCTCTAACTTCGTTCTGACAGCTTCTTATTGTCACTATATTGGTCAGTAACAGTTATTCAAAACATAACAAAAGGAAATAAAGATGTAGAACTTTACCTATAACATCCATGACCTAAGAAGTCGGAAATAGTAACTAATGAGAGGCGAAGGGGTCATTTTACATGGACGCAGCCGCCAAATGTAGACAATACAACATACCCAGAGAGAAATGTGATTATAGTGTACCGAGAGCATTGCATTGGAATACCTAGCCGAAACCGAGGTAGAGGGACTTACCTACATCCACAACGATATTATGAACTCTGGGTGACGAGTTCCAACAAAATACTTCTAAGACACCACAAAAAAGTCTTTAGAGACAGAGGATGACCCTTTAATTACGCCTATTATCCCAACAAACATTAAGCCGCAGTTCTCTCAGTCCTTCGCGAATTAAATACTCTGAAGGAACTGTCTTAAAGCAGTCATCTTTGCTGTTATGCCTGTATGTGGCAATAGGTATATAGCAAACCTTACGCGCTCTTGTTATACCTACATAGTGCATAGATAGGCTTTCAGAAAAAGCATCGTAGGACATTTCTTCGTATTTATACGGAGGCATCACATGCTGGTAAGTGTCTAGACAAAACACCGCATCAAACTCAAGGCCTTTAGCTTTGTGGTACGTCAATAAACTAATTTCATCTTGTCTTGGCTGACGATAACTTGCGTGTAGCTTATCTAAATCTGCAGTGGCATCTCTATAAGCTTGAAGGTCTTCTGTTGTTCCCATATCAGGTTCGCACAATTCTGCAATTCTTTCTGCTATCAAAACTCTCTGACTAAGAAGATTCTCGTCTATATCTAAAAAGTCCTTAATAAGCTGAGCGCACTCTTGTCTTTTCTTAGTCTGCGTACCCTCGTTGAAGTATTGAACGAGAAAATCTCCGAAAAAACGACTTTCTGAATAATATGTTTGCAACAACTGTCCAAAAACTCGTTTCCACTTGCTGAAGCCATCATCAAGAATGCAGCGTTTATATCGTTTGTAGGGAACCGTTAAAGACCCTGCAACCCTATCGAGAGTGCTGTTAGAGCGCGCAATTACAGCAATCTCTCGACTGTCGGGTATATCATATTTATTTTTTATTCCAGGAGTGAGCTGGCTTATCTTGTCGGCGATTGTGCTCTCGTCACCATTTAAATGAGCAACGAAGACTCGCTTGGCATCGTCGTCAATGTGTATGTTCTCTTTACCGAGCAACCGCAGGGAGTAGGCAACAATGGATGGGTGGCATCTGTGGTTGCTAGTCAATTCAAAATGGCTAAAGCTACGGTCTTGCACCAGCTTTTGCAAGTACACAGAACTCTTTCCAGCCCAGCCATAAATTGCCTGGTCCAAATCTCCTACAGCTACAATACGCAAGCCCATATGCCCAAGCATCATAACTAGTTCATGCTGATCCGATCCACAATCTTGATACTCATCGATGTACACACTTGTATAGCGAGCTCGAAGATATCTGCGAGCCGAGCCAACTTTATTAACGATCTCAAGTGCTGCCTCGCAAAGCAATCCAACAGGTATCTTCCCTGTCTCGAGGTGGAGCTCATTCTCCTGCGAGTAATCAATAATCTCAAGTACGGTTTTCCTGCCGTTATAGCATGATAAAAAGGGACCAACAATCTCGTGCAGACAAAATGAGTCAATGGTCCCGAAAAAGGAGCTATTGCGTTTTGTGCCGAGGCGCTCACATCGCGTCTTGAGCTCTTCGCTCGCTTTGCGTGTATACGAAATGGCAATTATCCCCTGGTAAGAAAGAAGAGTATTGGATTCAGCGGATATTTTCTGCGAGATTGTGAATGTCTTTCCACTACCGGGACGCGCGGTGATGACAGTGTTCCCTTGACACTCAATCGCTTTCGCCTGTTCGTCAGTTGGCGTCTTGGACATCTTACACTCCACTGGCTTGCGCTGCGAGAGCGCAGAGAGGTTCTGCTAATGCGCTATCTGCAAGCTGGTCTAGTCGTTAGCTTCAGCTATGAAAGTATGCATGTTTTCCGCTTTGCGCTGCTGCATCTTTGCAATCAGCTTCGTAATATCTGAGACACCGTAATGGCTTTGCAGCTGATTAGTGATGGCACTATTTGCCAAGTCCGTTTCCAAATCTTTTTCTGCAAGATAGATGCCGCAGAGCTCTAGCTTCTCTATAATTCGCTTCCCAGCGTCAATATTCGCCTGTTCCGGGTTCGCCCCATTCCACTCAAGCAACTGCGCATCTATTTTACTTTGCGTGATAGCATCATCGCGTTCAGGACTTGTCGACAAAATGTCCAGTAGATCTATAGCACGCTGTATGCCGGCATACCTATAGCGGTTTGTTTTTGGAATCGCAAAGATATCGTTGTCAGTGCGTAGTACGAAGGGAATTCCCAGTGCGATGCATACCTGTACATATTTTTTGAAACCGACTCCCTCGACGGAAATGATTGACAGATTCTGCCGGTCAAGGTCGATGCCTAGACTTCCGCTCAGCGCTGTGTAAAAGATCTTCTCTGATACGCCTTCCACCAAGAAGACACCGTTACAGAAAAACAGCTCAGCGGTAATCGGATTTAGACGGTAACCGAAATGTTCGAGAGCGGTGTCAACTGTTGCCTCGCATCCATGAGCCACAGTTTCTGCCTGCCCTGGTAAAGTACTAAGCCGCAGAATTTTCCCGTCATAAAAGTTGGAGATGATTTGCGGGGAGTGCGTCGTCATCAACATCTGCTCGTCAAGCCCAGAAGAGATATATTGAGCCAGGCGCCTTTGTTGGTGCGGATGGAGATGCGCCTCGGGTTCCTCTACGGCAAAAAGCACTACTTTTTCCTGAGCAGAAGTAGAAGAAATTTTTCGTTCCGCCATCCAGGTTGCAAAGTACAGTTGATTGCTCCTGCCGTCGCCACCGAATGTCAGTGGAGCATTTTTGTATAGATAAGCAAGGCGTAAATTATCGACCAACTTGTTCGCATCTGTGTTTCCTGCCACGAGGCGCGCTTCGTAACCAGAATTATTCGCGCTCAGGCTTCCCATCTCATTGTTTACAGCCTTTAGGGAATCGGCAATGTAATGAAGACCACTAATATCTGTATTTAGATTTTCAAGACTGGCTTGTATGTCCTGAATTGAATTTTCGTCTTCTGCTTCTTCTACGTCAGTCCTGTTACTACGAGCAAGTTCGAGTAGTGTCCGCTGCTGCCGCTTTAAGAAGCCAGATAAATCCCTACTGCTACCGACATACTCCATTGAAAGCTGCCGTAAGTAGTATCGAGAAGAGCACTCATCCAGGTCTTCAAAATTAGGAAATTCCCCTTCACCTGAATCGACATCGCCGACTTCTGTATTTGGACATCCAGTTGCAAACTTATAGTCCCCATCCTTTGTTACGGAATAGGCGATGTAGACCACTCCGTCATCGCTAAGGGATCCAGCAAGGGCACTAATCAGGCACGGCTCGGTGACTTCTGCAAGCCTGGCAATTATCTCAATTTTTTCACATGCATCCCCGACATGAAAATCGCTTTCCGTAAGCTCAAGTTCTTTCGAGCTCAATGTTGGATCCAGCAAAATCCGAATAGCGTAAAGCAAATTTGTTTCCGGTGTCGTTACCACCAACAATCAGGGTCGATCCATCGAGACGCACAACCGTATTTACGAAATTTCGAAATCCTTTGATATAAACTGATTCGAGTAGCATGCTTACTCCAAGCGCCTTTCCTGCTATGTCTATCTCTCATTCTTCTTCATGTTTTCTGCTTGCTCGAGTACCTTCTCGAACACTTCCTCATCCCACTGAGGCGGGTAACCGTTCTTGTAGAGTAGTACCGTAAGCTCCATGTTCAGCTGGCTCTTGATGTCCTCGCGTGTCGACCAGTCTGCAAACTGCGCCTTATCGTTCACGAGCTTCGCAATCTCCCTCGCGAGTACCACGCACTTCTCCTCTGCATAGGGGAAGCCATGGTCGTCGCGCACCTTCACGAGGATGTCGTAGAACGCCTTCTCCTCGTAGGTGATTCCCATCTTCGCGAACGAGCTCTTGTCGACTTCCAGATCACGCATGATGGCAATAAGCTGGTCTGAAAGATCGTCCACAAAGTCTGAGACGACTTCGCTGGTGAACTGGAGCTTGTCGCGGTTGTTGTAGGCTTCTACCACCCCGCGCAGCCGCTCATCAAACTCCTGCGCTTTTACCTTATTCGTGCGGCCGTAGGCGCGTATCGCTTTGCGCACGAGCTTGAGCAGGGCGTTGAACTTAGTGATGGGCATCTTCACTTGTGCGAGTTCCTCGGCGAACTCGTCGCTAAAGAGGTCTTCAGTCTTCTGAGCATCCACGATGCTCTCCACACCGGTGCAGCTAATGGCGCGAGCAACCATCTCCTCGACGACGGCGTTCATCGTCTCCGCGTCTGGCGCGTCGCCCATGGTCTGCTTATAGATGATGGAACGTATAGCGAGGTAAAACTGCGATACCGAAGTCTCGCGGTCGCTCAGCTCGCCCGAGGGGAAGCAGATGTTGTAGGCGCCCTTGAGCACTCGCGTCAGGCCCATGAACCGCGTCTGCATCTCCTTGCTCGCCTGCACGTACTCCGCGGCATCGTTTAGGCAGTCGAGGCGCTCCAGCGGCTTTCCCACGAGGAAGCGCGTTGCGTCGAAGCCGCTCATGAGGTCGTCGACCATAGCGAGGTGGTTGCGGAAGATGCCCAGAGTCACGCTCAGCTGGTCGATGGAGCCCTGATCATCACCACCGTACGTCTTGAGGGCCTTCATCATGTTCTCTTTATGCCTATGTAGTCCACGACGAGACCCTTGTCCTTGCCGTCGAACACACGGTTCACGCGCGAGATGGTCTGTATGAGCGTATGGCGCTGGAGGGGCTTGTCGATGTACATGGCGAACAACGACGGCACGTCGAAGCCGGTTATCCACATGTCGCAGACGACGGCGATACGGAAGTTCGAATCGTCGTTCTTGAACTGCTCGTCGAGCATGGACCTGTGCTCTTTGGTGCCGCAGAGGTTCCACAGCTCCCTGGGGTCGTCCTTGCCGCGCGTTGCAACGAGATTCACCTTTGGAAGTTTCTTGAGCGCTTCTATCTGCTCTTTGGTGAGTCTGGACTCGTCCTCCGCCTTGCGGGGAACTCCCCAGTCGGGGCGAACCTTGAGAATCTCCTTGTAAAGGCCCCATGCATGCATACGGTCCGAGCAGACCACCATGGCCTTCTTTACGATGCCAGGCTGCTCCGTGCAGAGCGAATCGTAATGCTCCACAAGGTCCGCCGCAAGCTTGCTCAGTCGTTCGGGGTTCCGCAGGATCACCGCCATGGTGCTCATCGCACGCTTGCTCTCCTCGACCTGTTCCGGATTAGCGCCTTCATCCTCGCAACAGGCGTAATACTCCTCGATTTTCTTGGTCTCCGTATCCGAGAGTTGAACGCGCGCCAGCCGCGGCTCGTAGGCGATGCGCACGGTTATCCCGTCATCACTCGACTGCTTCATGGTGTAGCGGTCGACCACGGAACCGAACACGGCGAGGGTCTCGTCGACCGGGGTGCCGGTGAAGCCAACATAGGTGGCATTCGGGAGTCCCTCGCGAAGATAATGCGCGAATCCAAATCGCGTAAACACGCCGTCTTCGGTCTGTTTGAGACGTGAACCGATGCCCGTCTGTGTGCGGTGCGCCTCGTCGGAGATACATACGATGTTGCTTCTCTCGGAAAGAAGTCCTGTGCCCTCGCAGAACTTCTGAATGGTCGTCACGTAGACACCGCCGCTTGGTCGCCCCTTGAGCGTCTCAGAAAGGTCTTGACGCGACTCTATGCTCCTCACATCATCTTCATGAAGGAAGCGCTTCGCCGTAACGAAGAGTTCGGAAGTTTGCGTGTCGAGCTCTTCGCGGTCGACGAGGATGACGACCGTCGGATTACCCAAATCGGCGGTCCTACGCAACATCATAAGCCTGGCAAGGAAAAGCATCGTGTAGGTCTTGCCGCAGCCAGTGGCGCCGAAATACGTGCCGCCCTTGCCGTCACCCGTTGGACGTAAGTGACTGCAGATACTGTCCAACATGCGATTTGCTGCAAAGAACTGCGGGTAGCGGCAGACAATCTCGGTCTCGTGTTTGTCGTCATCTGGGAAGAAGACGAAGTCGCGGACGATGGAGAGGAACCTCTCAGGGGAAAATGCTCCCTCAATGAGCGTACGCAGCGAGCTTATGCCGTTCTTCACGCTCTCTTGTTCATTTGCCTTGTTCCATGCATAGAAGAAGCGGTAGGGAGTGAACACGGTGCCCAACCTATTGTTGGCACCGTCGCTTATGACCGCGAGGCAACAGTATCTGAGCAGGTTGGGGATTCCCCGCCGGTAGCGGACGGTGATTTGCTCCCATGCGTCGTGGACAGTCGTTCCCTCCTCGATGGATGTCTTGAACTCCCATATCGCGAGGGGGATGCCGTTCACGAAGCAGAGGAGGTCTGGCCGGCGCAACTCTGAGCCCTGAACACTGTACTGGTTGACGACGAGAAAGTCGTTGGCACCCACATCGTTGAAGTCTACGTACTCGATGTGCTCTGCCGGGAGGCTAGGATTCTCGCGGACGAGCGTAATACCCTCATTGATGAGCCAGTACGTCTGCCTAGCGCCCTCGTAGAGGGGCTCCGCGGGGATGTACTTGAGCTTGTTAACGATGGTAGACAGTTCGCCTTCTGTGAGGTTCAGACTCGCGTAGCGGACGCGAAGACTGTCCTTCAACCTGTCTTCTAGGAGCACGTCGTCATAACGGCGGTGCATGGTCTCGCCGTCCTGGTACCACCAACCAACGCGCTCGTCGCCGCCGGCCTGCTGGTACAGGTCGATGATGGCGTACTCGATCTCTTGCTCGTTGAACTTTCCTTTGACGAACGCATCGTTGAAGGTATCCATAGCTTTCCTAGTCTCTATCGTTCTGCTGGCCGAATGCCCACTCATCGGCGATGTACGTGTCCAACGCGCACGCGAGGTTCACAGCGAGGTTCGCCATGTTTCTCGAGATTTCGCCGGTTCCTGTGCCCGCACCATGCGCCGCCCCCGGGCGATTGCGAATAAACGGCAGTGACATGAGCACCTTACTTTCAAAGTCTTTTTGCTCCATGCCGTCTGGCAAGTCTAAGAGCCCGCGCTTGCCTATCTCGCTGACTAACGTACCTGCTGCCGCGTTTTCCTTATTACAAAGCACTTTGAGGGCACTTTCGTAGCTCTTGGCGGCATTGGTCACTGCCTCGGCGTAATCACCTTTGTTGAGAAACTCGATTGCCTTCGTCAGCTCGTCATAGGAAGACTGAAAGGCTGGCGATGTGTTCTTGAGATCGTTGAGACGTTCGGCCGCCTTCCGCTTCATGTCCTGCTCGAACTGCTTCGAGTCAATCTTCACCATTCGGCCATCGATGAGTACCCAGGGAACATCATTATCGCTAAAGACCTCGTTTATCGCGCTCCTGAATGCCTCTTTTTCCGTAACACTGAGCCCATCAAAAAGGAGCTCTATAAGGCTGAATAGCCATGAGATAGGGAGTCTAGCGAGATTGTCCTCTTCGGAGACGATACCATATTCAAATCCCGGTGCAGAAAATGAGCTAGTTGCGTCATAGCCGAGTACATCATCAAGTCGATTAACTGCGATGATCAGCGCATCAGTCTTTTCCGTGATGCTGTCATACCTACTCACAGGAATTTCTACAGGTTCACGGAATGCGAGTAATACACGGGCTATCTTTTTGATGATCGTGTAATCAATTTCACCAAGAAATTCGGCTGTGTCGTAGCCCAGTTCAGTCGTAATAAGCTCCTCGTACCGTTGCAGAAAGATCAATTCCATCGCTACTTTCTCGCCTCTTCTATAGAGCCTTTGACAAGGATGGGACAAATGTCCTGGAGACATTTCTTCAAACGTTCATTGATGGCCGCTCTTGTCTCCCACGCGTCATAGATTTACAACGGCATCTTGTACCGGCTTATCTGGAACAGGAATCTTGATTTTCAAGAACTCGTTAAGATCGAGATTGGCTCGTATGCTTGCATCACTTAGAAACCAGCCCAGGCGATCCATTTCTGGCCGAGAGAACCACATCATCAAATACTTAATAGGAAGCGCGTTGTTCGGTTTTTCTTTAAGAATCGAATAAGCTGGGGATACAGCTATATCTTCGCTGTCTTCATGAAGCGCAATGCGTATGCACTTATCCCGGCCCGTTTGCATAGAGCTGTAGGCAAGCTCTCCTGGGGCGACAAGTTTATAGTTATGGAGGTCGTTGCTGCTTGCCTTTGAGACCATAAATTGCTTACTAATATTTATACCAAACGCCTTATCACATGAAGCATCTGAATTACGGCGATCGACCTCTTGAATGCAATCGTCGACTCTTATCCAGTGCTTTGAAGTTTTGCACCTGTCTAGCAATGCGTCACAGGTTAGTTTTAGGTCGTCGAGTCCCGATTCGTACGCACGTTGATTCGCACGCATTGCCTCGTAGATTGCCACGTACTTGCGCTGTACCTCGATGGGTGGCAGATTAATTTCTGTGTCGCATAGGTCTTCCCAGGAGAAAGTCTCGCGAGCGCTTCCCCAAGAATTGAACCGTGCATAACGGTCAAACTCCGGACGATTGAAAAACATATAAAGGTATCTATCAAGCAGTATCTGCTTTTTTGCGATAGAGAAAACAGTTGAGATGCTCGATACAAGCAGAGGGTCTTTAGAATCATTGAACGCAGTGCAGATTTTGTCACCACGACGCGAGGTATCAGATACATAAACGAAGAAACCTGGCTGAACTACCTTGTAAGAAGAAAGAGATACTCCTTTAAGATTAGCTTTCGTCTTGATGAAAATCTTTTCTACCGAGATACCCCTAACCGCATCTGCGCCAAAATCTTCGTCTGCGTTACGCTGGTCTTCCAGTTGCAGAACATCTCCGAGATATACCTTACTCAATCCCATAGCCAATTCCCTTAAATGCGGCCTCGAGCTCAGCCTGGGACTTCTTTTCCTCTGCAAGCAACTCGCGCATCTCGTCTTGTATGCGCGACATCTCCTTGGGATAGTCGATGTCAAGGTCGTGGTCGACAAACTCGATGTACTTGCTCGGCGTGAGGGTGTAGCCATGCTCCGCAATACCGCCCTCGCCCTCCGCCTTCATCGACTTGCAGAGCTCAGGGACGTCCTCGTAACCATCGCCTGCTGCCAAGATTCGTAGATAGCCTTAACGCGGGCAATCTGCTCTGCGACGAGCACAGTTTTCTTCTTACGTTTGTTCTTGTCGTAGATATAGATTTCGATATTCTTGTCCCACGTGCGCAGGTCGCAGAAGAGAATTTCGCCCCTACGGTCGCGCAGAGTTCGCCCGTCCTTGACGCCACCGGCCTTGTTCATGTTCAAGATCCACAGGGTGACAGAAATGTCGGTCGTGTAAAACATGTCCCGCGGCAGGACGATGATCGCCTCAACCTTGTCGTTCTTGATGAGTTTCTCGCGAATCTCTCGTTCGATGCCGTCCGCATTGAGGGCGCCATTGGCAAGCAGGAAACCAGCAACCCCCTTTGTCACGTTGAGCTTCGAGAGAATGTGAAGAATCCAAGCGTAGTTAGCGTTCGACACGGGAGGTACGGCGTAACCGCGCCAGCGGGGATCCTTTGTAAGCTCATCCTCGCCGCGCCAGTCCTTCAGGTTGAAGGGCGGATTGGCCATAATGTAATCAGCCTTAAGATCGGGATGCTTGTCTGTCGTAAAAGTGGAGGCGTTCGAGTCGCCCAGGTTGCAGGAGATTCCTCGGACCGCTAGGTTCATCTTGCAGAGGCGCCAGGTATCCGGGTTGCTCTCCTGACCCACGACGGAAACCTTCGCACTGTTGCCGTGGTGCTGCTCAACGAACTTGCGCGACTGGACGAACATGCCACCGGAGCCACAGCAAGGATCGTAGACTGTACCCTCGTAGGGCTCTATGAGCTCGGCTATGAGCTGGACGATGCAGGCAGGTGTGTAGAACTCTCCGTCTTCTTTCGAGCTACCTGCGGCGAAGATTTGCAGGAAATACTCGTACACGCGGCCAATGAGGTCTTCCTCGTGGAAACGTTCTTCGCTAATTTGGTTGACCGCATCGATAAGCGCTTTAATGGAACGAATCTCCGCTCCAAGCGTGGTGAACAAACCGAGCGGCAACGCGCCCTTAAGGGCAGCGTTCACACTCTCTGCCTTTGCCATGGCGTTGTCGATTTTTACTGCGATGTCGTTTGCGCTCGCATTGTCCACGAGGTAAGACCAGCGGGCGTCCTCTGGAAGGTAGTAGACGTTTGCCGCGTTATAGAAGCTAGGGTCCTCAAGCATCTGTGGTGGAAATTCGTCGAGACCGTACTGCTCCTTCAGAACTGAGGGCAGCTCACGCCGTCTTGCCTCAAACTTGTCGCCCGCGAACTTGAGGAATACGAGACTTATGACAGCATCGCGGTTCTTCTCGAGACTACCTACCCCGCGCAGTGCAACGCGGCAATTCCATAGAGCATCCTCAAGCGAGAGCTCTTTCTTCTTTGCTTTTGCCTTGGCCATATCTAATCTCTCTTCACGAGCTCTTCGATTATGCACATGCGGATAAAAGCTCTAAAGCTGATGCCGCGCAGGTTCGTAGGCGCTGGCGCTTCCTTGAAATTTTTAGGGATGTGCATGATGATCATGTCACCGCCGGTGAGTTGTTCTTTCAGCTCGGTCTCAGCAGCGCTACTGTTCACAAACTCCGAATATTTCACCTCATGTACCTATCTTTTGAGTAAATATAAAGTGAATACATTCTAACAGTACTGCATTTGCACAAGCGTCGACTCCTGCCATACGTGGCAGATTTCCAACTCTAAGCAAGCAGCTATCTTATGCGTACAACACACAAGAGAGCGCTTATCTGCAACGAAAGCCGCGCCTATCGCGCTACCGCTTCGATGGTGCGTCGCCCTACCCGAATGCCGAGCAACAACAAGACCACGCAGGAAACAAAATCCTGCGTGGTCTCCACAACGTCGTATGTTTAAATGGCGCCGTATGTTCAAACGCATCTATTTCTGAGGATACAGAACCTCGAGGATCTTCTCGGCAGAATCGAATGCGCGTGGCGAGTAGTCGATGTACTCAGAATATGGAATCTCTACGATGCTCTTGTTCGCAATAGCAGGGACGTTCTGCAGGGAGCTCTCGCCCAGGAGGGTGTCTTTAGCTGCGGCGTCGGTTGCCTTATTGCGCTCTGCAGTGACGTAAATAATGACGTCAGGATTGAACTTAATCAGATTCTCATACGTCAGGCCATTTGCAGACTGAGTTGTTGCAGGAGTAGCTCCAAGCTGGTCAATGATAGTAAACTCAAGGCTCTTCTCGCTACCACCAAAGAGACCAAACGTGCCGTCCTTGAGGTTAGTCATAACCAGCACGGTCTTCTTTGCATCTTTCTCGTGAGCTTTAACTCGCTCATTAATGGCATCAAGACGCTTCTGCAGGTCAGCGGTGTAAGTGTCGGCATTGCTCTGAACGTCAAAAATAGATCCAAGATTCTTAATATCCGAGATAATTCCAGCAAGCGTTGGATCGCCCTGCTCAGAAGATGCCAGCTGAGTATAGACAGAAATGCCAAGGTCAGCGTAGTCCTTTGGAGTAGTCTGGTCCTTTGAAGTGAAGAGACGAGAACGTCCCACAATAAGGTTTGGATTAGCAGCAACAACAACCTCGCGAGAAAGGCTCTTCTTATCGCCCAGCTGCTTGATTTTTGCATACTCATCAGCAATATCTGAAGGCATTGGCGCATCAGGCTTGATAGTGCCAATAATCTTGGAGCCAAGACCCAGACGCAGCAGAATCTCGGCTGCAGAGTCTGTCAGGGTAACAACGCTCTCTGGAGCCTTGTCAAACTTGGCCTCAAACTCGTTGCCGTCACCGTCATAGAGCTTGAACGATACGGGATAGCTCGTATTGGCTGATTTCTTTTCTTCTGTAGCAGGGGTAGATGGGCTAGACGTTGCATTGTTGCACGCAGTAAGACCCAGTCCAGCAGCAGTTGCAGCAAACCCTGCCGCAATGCTCAAAAATTCCTTCTCGTAAAGAGATTTGAACTTACACGAGGATCCATCGGATATCCTTTCATTCATCTGTTGATAGTCAACAGGCGATTAATACACGTAATCAATGCTGATGCCGTTTCCAGCAGTTGATGGGCGGACCATGCCCTCAACGCCATACACATCAGCAAGTAGCTTAGGGGTCACAATGTCCTCAGGCGAACCCTCGGAAACAATGGAACCCTCTTGTAAAAAATACAGGCGGTCGACATAGTGAGCTGCCATCACAATGTCATGCAAAACAGCCAGGCAGCTGATACCAAGATTGCGAACAAGTCGCAAAATATCAATCTGGTACGTAATATCCAGGTGGTTGGTAGGCTCATCAAGCACCAAAAACTCTGGTTCCTGGGCCAGCGCGCGAGCCAACATTACACGTTGTTTCTCGCCACCTGAAAGCGTGGCAAACGAGCGGTCTTCAAAGCGAGAAAGGCCAACTTTTTGAAGAACGTCGGAAACGATTGCCTCGTCGTGATCGGTTTCTTTTGACAGCGCCGACTGATGCGGGCTGCGTCCCAGCGATACAATCTCGCGAACGGTAAAGTCAAAGGACAGCGAGTTAAACTGGCTTACCACTGCAACTTTACGAGCAAAGTCACGACGCGATATCTCAGCGGCATCGCGCTCGTCCCACAAAATCTGGCCGTCATAGCGATGGCCAAGACCATAAATTGCTCGCAGAAGCGTTGACTTGCCGGATCCATTAGGACCGAGGATACCCACAAACTCGCCATCTTTCACGTTAAGCGAGACGTCCTTTACAATCGGCTTGTTGTGAATGGTGACCGAAACATTTTGCACTTCAAGGCGCATGCTACTCACCATCCCTAAAGCTGTAGTTACGTGCAACCATGATGTAGACAAAGAACGGCGCACCAACAACAGCGGTCAGAATGCCAATAGGAACTTCGGCGTTGCCCAGGATGGTTCGAGCACAGGCATCTGCCCAGAGAATGAAAATAGCTCCAAGTACCAGCGCAGTTGGCACCAGTCTTCGGTGATCGGACCCAACAAACGAGCGCGCAATATGCGGAATGATAAGGCCAACAAAACCGATGGTTCCTACTGATGAAACAAGCGTGCCAACCATGAGTGCAGAAATGGTCAAGTATGCCCATCTGCACAAATTAGTATTGAGGCCAAGCGTTGTTGCAGCCTCGTCTCCCATCAGAAGCACGTTGAGTGAGCGGAACTGCGTTAAGAAAAACACACTGACGAGAAGTACTACAACAACGGAAACGCCAACATTTCCCCAGCTTGCTCGTGCCAAAGAGCCCATGGTCCAAAACTTCAAATCCATCATGCCCTCAGCGTTGGCGGCGATTGTAATAATGAAATTAGAAAGGGCAGTGAACAGGGCATTCAAAATCATGCCCGAGAGAACAAGCTTTGACGACGTCATATGTCCGCCGGTAGACGCCAGCAACAAAACGCCAATCGTGGCAATTGTTGAGCCAATAAACGAGAACAGCGGCACCGAAGAAATTCCCACAACGTGTACTGCGCCAGCTCCAAGCATGATGGCACAGGTGGCTCCGCACGAAGCTCCTGATGAAATGCCCAAAATATACGGCTCAGCCAAGGTATTTTGAACTGACGCCTGCATGACAACACCAGAAAGCGCAAGGCCAGCTCCGGCTACCACACCCAAGATGATGCGGGGAAAGCGCAGCGACCAAACGACCTTCTCGACAGGTCCTCCTGCAGCTAGAACCTCCGGTAGCGGCATGCCAAAAAGATGATGCATTAGTACGGCATATGCGTCTTGCAAGGACACGCCGATGGCGCCCATTGTTGAAGTTATCACGATACTCGCCGCCAGAATTACGACGAGAACTCCCATGAAAAGACGGAACGGTCCGGCTTTTCTTACCATACAATACCCCTCTATAGTGACGCTGCGTTTTTGCGCACAACGTACAACGTACAATGCGCGTTACACAGAAGCACAAAGCGCGTTACGCAGACGCAGCGGAATTTTTGAAAGTTTACTATATCTTACTTTTTGAGTTATGAGAAGCTGAACGAATTGAAAAATGCTTAAAATACCTACATCCCTCTGTGGGATGCTCTCCGCGAGGCGGCTACTGCGAGACGACGCCGGCACCAACAGGCAATAACAGACGAGGTCAGACAAGGAACTTCATGGATCTATCAGCTTTACCAGACAGTACAATCACTATCGGAGAACGCTCCGAAGTTCCAGGTCTTCTTGTTGTTCTCCATGGCTCGCTGCTTATGCCCAAGATAGCTGCGCTTCTTGCTTCCGGGAAACTTGACGCGACCAAGCTCCCCCCAATGCCTCACCATTACCGCGCCGTCTGATCAAGCCTGCTATTCCCCTTGGCCGGCATCTAGTGTGCGCACAAAAGTTCCAAATTTTGAAGGGCTTGGAAAAGAATTTCTCTCAGACATCGTACTTCCTTCTGTCGAGAAGTACTCTGCTCTAGCTACTCATACCGCTCAGGGGACATGTCCTCTTACACTTCTGGGCTATTCCTTGTCGGGTCTGTGCAGCCTCTTTGAGATGCAGACTACCTGCCACTTTGACCAGTACCTTCTTGCTAGCCCAAGTACGTGGTTTCCCGATTTTGTTGAAACTTTTAATACGAGCCATGTGCGTTCGGACATTCGCTGGTGCATTGCAAGCGGAGAAAACGAAGGTAAAAACCATCCTGAGCCCCTGCGCTCAGTGAGGCAGACAACAGATGCACTGGTTAAGAAGCTGGAGGCTGCTGCCCCGAAGTATCAACGTATGCTGGATTCTTACGACCATCACAAGGGTCTTGAGCTTAGGCTGCAATGTTTATTGAACTTTGGTTTTGATGCATAGAGGGGTGTTTTTCTGAGCAGAGACGATTTTATGCATGAAGACGATCTGTCTTCCCTGCTGCAACAACTGGCCGAAACGGCTTTCCCAGCCTCTGATGATTGCTAACAAAAAAACCCGCCGAAGGCGGGTTTGAAATTCTTATGGTCGCGGGGGCAGGATTTGAACCTACGACCTTCGGGTTATGAGCCCGACGAGCTACCAGACTGCTCCACCCCGCAATGTAAACGCTTGCGCGAACAAGTACTATACCTCGCAACTCTCAGTGAGTCAAGCAAAATCGACGATTTTCTCGCCATAAAGGAATGAGTCAGACGCACAAGAGCCAAGAAAGTTGCAGTGTCGCCAGCACAATTGGGGTCAGACGGCTAAACTATTACTACTGTCTTAGGGGCGCTTTGTGCTTGCGCCACAGCTATAGAAGGACTTTGAGGATGACATTACACGAGCTCCTGGCGCTCTTTACCAGCAAGAACATCGAGTACACTACCGCGCATCTTGACGCGGTTGATCAAAACGCACAGCTTACCGATGTTGCAAGCGATTCTCGTGAGGTCACCCCCGGCTCGCTGTTTGTTTGCAAGGGCGCGAGTTTCTCGCCAGCGTATCTAGCAAGCGCGGTGGAGGCTGGAGCTGTTGCGTACCTCTGCCAGCAGTCGCTTGCGGAAGAGCTGCAGGCAGTTGCGCCAAACGTGGCCGCCATTCGCGTGGATGACGTGCGCCTCGCCATGGCCTACGCAGCCGCAGGCGTTGCGGGCCACCCCGACAAGAAACTCACCACCATTGGCATTACAGGCACAAAAGGCAAATCTACCTGCTCGTATATGCTGCGCGCCATCCTTGACGGCGACGAGCCGTACTCCAAGTGCGGTGTGATTGGCGGCATCGAGGTCTTTGACGGCAAGGACACGCAGCCCGCGCACAACACCACGCCCGAGGCTCCTGAGCTGTGGCGCCATCTCAAAAGCACGCCGCGGACGCTGGCCTCCCCTACGTTGACATGGAAATTTCCAGCCAGGGCCTCAAGTACGACCGCACGGTTGGCCTCAATCTGAGCGTCGCGGTGTTCTTAAACATTGGAACCGATCACATTTCCCCCTGTTGAACACCCCACTTTTGAAGATTACTTTGAAAGCAAACTGAAGATTTTTGATCTTGCTCACGTGGCTGTTATCAACAAGAACACCATGATGTTTGACCAGGTCATGGAGCGTGCACAGAGGTGCGAGAAGGTCCTGACTTTCTCCACAACCGATTCTGACGCAACCGTTTGGGCGGACGAAATCACCCCTCACCAGGGCATGGTCACGTTTACCGTGCATGCGCCAACCTGGACCGGTGCCGCCGCGCTGCCTATGTCCGGCCTCTTCAACGTGGAGAATGCTCTTGCGGCAATCGCTGTTGCCGACTACCTGGGCATTCGCGAGAAGGACGCTGTGCTTCCGCTGATGAACGTTAAGGTGCCAGGACGCATGGAGCTCTTGAGCTCGCCCGACAACAAGGTCACGGGCTTGGTCGACTACGCCCACAACAAGCTTTCCTACCAGAAGCTTTTCTCGTCAACGTCCAAGGAATTCCCTGGTTATGGCCGCTATGTGGTCATGGGAGCCGTCGGCGGCAAGGCGTACAACCGTCGCCAGGAGCTGCCTGAAGAAGCGGCCAAGTGGGCGGACCTGATGATTTACACCACCGAGGACTGCAACATGGAAGATCCTGCGGTGATTTGCGCGCAGATGGCCGAGGCCACGCCTGAGGGCGCCGCGCACAAGATTATTCTTGACCGCTACGACGCCATTTACGAGGCAGTTTCCGCAGCTTACGACGACCCTCGTCCGTCGCTGGTGTACTTGCTGGCTAAAGGTGACGAGCCGTTCAACATTATCGGCGGCAAGCACGTTCCGTGGATGACGGATGCTGCCGCGTTCAAGGCTGCTGTTCGCGCTAAGCTGGACGAGCGCGCCGGGCGCAGGTAGGCGTGCTGCAAGGGCGTGCGGGCGCGGGTGTCGCTGCAAAGGTTGACGGAGCGGGTCAGAAAAGCGCAGGTGAGTTGGTGGACGATGGTGCTTCGATCCAGATAATCCTTGAGCCGCGCATGATTGAGAAGAATAGTGTGCGTTCTTTAGTTCGCTAATCAGATTTCTGCATATTTGTGTAATAAAATGCATTCTTATGAATACGTAATTTTTGACCTCAAAATTATGTGCCGAAAAAGGTAAAAAATGCGTTTAGTTGGGGATGAAAACTTAAAATTGGTCGATTTATCCCCAACTAAGACGATTTTTTACCGCCTCAAAAACTTTTATCTGGGGAAACGTTGTATGCAGAAACCTGTATTCCCCAACTAAACGCATTTTTTTACCACCTGGGTGCGCGGGCGCAGTTACGTCCCAAATTACTCAAACAAGGCGAGAGAATCAGGCTCCATGAGAGCTCTCATGAAGGGGCTTTCGAAATCAGCTTCGGACATACTTCAAAGCGCGCCTGAAAAGTGCAAAGAATCTGTATTTCAGATACAGATTCTTTGACGAAAATCAGGCAAATCCACAGTTTCTTTTTACGTTTTTCAGGCAGAATTTACAGATTCTTTTGCAGAAATCAGGCGCGCGTCGGGCGCATACCCGGGCGCATTGAACGCACACCGCGCGCCGCCCGCCTGGCGAGAAACCCCGTCTGCTAGCAGCGCTTTTGCATAAAGAAAACCCGGTACCCACACGAAGTGGATACCGGGCGGAAGGCACGTTTGCGCAGCTAGCACGCGCGGCGCTCGCGGCTCGTACGTAGCACGCACGTCGCTCGCAGCTAGCGCGTTGCGCGCGGCGCTCGCGGTCGCGACGTGTTACTCGTTGTCGCCGGCGGTTGCCTGAGTTGCAGAGATAGCCTGATCAGCATCGGAAGCGTCTGGCCAAGACCAGTCGGTGAATGCTGGGTGATCATAGCCCTTCTCGACAGCAAACTCGAAAGGCCTCGGTGCGGAACTTCTCCCACTCGTCGATCCGATCTGCCCACTTCTGAGCGTCAATCATGCGGAGAGCGTCAGCAGCAAGTGCCCAACGGTCCATGTTATTCAGGCGCAGCATGTCGTAAGGAGTTGTGGTGGAACCCTGCTCCTCGTAGCCGTGAACATTGAAGTTGTCGTGATTTGGACGGTTCCAAATCAGGCGGCGGACAGAACCGGCGTAAGCGTGGAACGCAAAGAGAACTGGCTTGTCTGACGAGAAGAGCTTGGTGAACTCCTCGTCGGAAAGAGCCTCGTTGTTCTCGGAAGCGTTCTGGATCTTGAGCAGGTCAACAACGTTGACAAAGCGAGCCTTGATGCCCAGCTTGCCAAGCATGTCAAGAGCTGCCAGGAGCTCCTGAGTTGGGACGTCGCCGCAGGATGCAAGAACAATGTCCTCCTCGCCAGCCTCAGCGTTGGAAGCCCACTTCCACTCCTTAGCGCCAGCTGCAAGCTCCTCGCGAGCCTCGTCGAGAGTTACCCACGTTGGAGCAGGCTGCTTACCAGCGAAGATTGCGTTGATGCAGTTTGTGGAGGTGTAGCACTTCTCGCCAACTGCAAGCAGGAGATTAGCATCTGCTGGGAAGTAGATGTTGGTGATGTGGTCGTTGTTGAAGCTCTTGTTGAGCATGATGTCAACAAAACCAGGATCCTGGTGAGAGAATCCGTTGTGGTCCTGGCGCCAAACGTGGCTGGAAAGGACCAGGTTAAGAGCGGAGATAGGCTTGCGCCATGGAATGTGGCGGACGGTAGCCTCGAGCCACTTAGCGTGCTGGTTGATCATGGAGTCAACGATGTGAACGAATGACTCGTAGCTGGACCAGATGCCGTGGCGGCCGGTCAGGGTATAGCCCTCAAAGCAGACCCTCGCACTGGTGCTCGGAAAGCTGCTCGATAACGTTACCAACTGGGGAGATGTGCTCGTCGTTCTCGAAGTCGTCGTTGAAGCCGCCGAACCACTGCTTATCGGTTACCTGGAAGGAAGGCTGCAGACGGTTGGAAGCGGTCTCGTCAGGTCCGAAGATACGGAACTCGGAGCGGTTGCTGTTGATGAGCTCGGCGGTATACTCGCCAAGGACGCGCGTTGCCTCAGTAGCACCAAAGCCGTGGCCCTTCTCGGCAACTGGGATCTCGTACTTCTTTGCGTCAGGAAGGACGAGGTTGCGACGGATTGCGCCACCGTTTGCGTTAGGGTTAGCGCCGAGGCGGAGGTCACCCTTTAGGCATGAAGGAGGTGACCTCTGGACGGATTGCGCCCTTCTCGGTGAAGAGGGTCTCTGGCTTGTAGGAGCTCATCCAGTCGCGAAGGACCTGGAAGTGAGCCTCGGTGTCGCGAGCGGATGCCAGTGGAACCTGGTGTGCGCGCCAAGAGCCCTCGGTCTTCTTGCCGTCGATGTAAGGAGGGCAAGTCCAACCCTTAGGGGTGCGGAAGATAATCATTGGGTAGTAAGGACGGGATGCGTCACCTGCGGCTGCGCGAGTCTTGATAGCGCAGATCTCGTTGAAGACAGCCTCGAGAAGAGCTGCGAAACGACGGTGGATGGATGCGTGATCCTCGTCGTCGAAGCCAGCAACAAAGTTGTATGGGTGGTAGCCCATGCCGCGGAAGAACTCGTCGCGCTCACCGTCGGAAATACGAGCCAGGATAGTTGGGTTAGCAATCTTGTAACCGTTGAGGTGCAGGATTGGGAGAACGATACCATCGGTCAGTGGGTCCATGAACTTGTTGGTCTGCCAAGAAGTTGCAAGTGGGCCGGTCTCTGCCTCGCCGTCGCCGACAACAGCGACTGCCAGCAGGGATGGGTTGTCCAAGACTGCGCCGTATGCGTGGGACAGGGTGTAGCCCAGCTCGCCGCCCTCGTGGATGGAGCCTGGAGTCTCAGGTGCGTAGTGGGAAGGAATTCCGCCTGGATAAGAGAAGCGGCGGAAGAACTTCTGGAGGCCCTCTTCATCGTCGGTGATGAATGGGTAGGTCTCGCGATATGTGCCGTCGAGCAGGGACTGTGCGGTACCTGCAGGTCCACCGTGACCAGGGCCCATGAGGAAGATGGTGTTCTGGTTATGGTCGCGGATGAAGCGGTTGACGTGGCCAAACAGGAAGTTCAGGCCTGGGGTGGTTCCCCAGTGGCCAACCAGGCGATGCTTAACGTCCTCGCGAGAGAAACCGTCCTTCATAAGAGGGTTGCTGCGAAGATAAATCTGACCAACAGACAGGTAGTTAGCTGCGCGCCAATACCTATCGACGCCGGCAAGAGCCTCTTCAGATACAGGCTGATTCAGGGTCTGCCAAGGTGTGCCGTACACGGGCTGAGCCATGTGCTCCTCCTTTTCTTGGGCTGCTGCCTGCGTATTTACGCAGGTTAGGCAACCTCGTTGCTTCCATCACCTGAGCGTTTGTTTTGTTCGCCGTCCGTGAAAGCGTACGTGTAGCCTCATTTTGTACTGTGCACGCAAAGTACGTGCGCATTTCTGCGCAGGTACACCGCTTTTAGAGCGGACATTCCCGCCTTGCGACGAGAGCTAGAGCGAACATAACAACACATACATAACAGTATGATGCTTCGGCTATGTTTCAAATACTACTCTAAGTGATAAAACGTTTTATCAAGATGAGATTTCTGGAAAATTCTTTCCGGGGAGGCTTTTAAGGCGTCTTTTCGATCAGCAAAACGATCCCCAACAGTACCCACAGTGCCACGATGCACGAAAATGGTGCCCAAAATGCGTATGCACCCAAAGTGGTAAAAAAATGCGTTTAGTTGGAGATTTCATTTTTCTGCATACAGCGTTTGCCCAGATAAAAGTTTTTGACGCGGTAAAAAAATCGTCTTAGTTGGAGATAAAATCAGCCAATTTTTCAATTTTTCATTTCCAACTAAACGCGTTTTTTTACCTTTTTCGGCACATAATTTTAAGCTCAAAAATTACGTATTCATAGAAATGCATATGATTGCATGAAATATGCAGAAATCTGATTAGCGGCCTCAAAGACTCGCACGCTATTCTTCTCAATCATGCGCGGCTCAAGGATTATCTGGATTGACGCGCTCATCCGCTCCGATGCCGTTATCATCTCGCGCTATTGCGTCGCACCTGATTGCGTCGCGCTAGCATCCGCAGCGGACTCGACCTGCTGCGTCACAGCCTCCGCACACCCGCCCCTGCTCACCCAGACGGCGGAACATAATCGAAAGCGCTGCATCAGAAAGCTCATCAACATTTTGCTCAATCGAAGTCAACGCTGGCTCAAACAGTGCGTCTGAAATGCTGTTATCGTACCCGACAACGGAATAATCGCGCGGAACATGCAGACCGCGCTCGTACAGATAGCGCAAAAGCCCAAGCGCAATGTTGTCCGACGTCGCAACAACAGCCGTAGCGTTCACGCGAATCAGCTGCTGAGCTGCAAGATAAGCATCAGGAATGTAATAATCGCTGGTCAGCACAAGCGACTGATCAAGCTCCAGGCCCTTCTCGCCAAGTGCGCGAACGTAGCCGTTGAGGCGCGCGCAGCCGGTGTTGGAGGCGGTGTTGACCATGCACGCGATCCGGCGGTGACCGTGGTCTAGCAGGTATTTTGTGGCTAGATAGCCGCCAAGCTCATTGTTGAACGTGACTTTGTCGCAGTCGAGCGCGTCGATGGTTCGGTCCACCATGACGTACGGCACGGGCAGCTGCTCCAGGTCGGCGATGAGCTGCTTTGAGGCTTCTACCTCGTCGGACGTGATAATAAAGATGCCGTCGGCGCCGCGATTGACCAGCAGTCGCACAAGGTCCGCGTCGTTTGATGTGCTGTTATCCGAGTTGGTGATGAACAGCGCGTACCCACGGCGGCGGCACTTCATCTCCAGCATCTTTGCAAACGACGAGAAAAACCGGCTCTCGATATTCGGCACGATCAGCCCCAGCGTCTGCGTGTGCTGTGTGACCAGGCTTCGTGCAATCTGGTTGGGAATGTAGTGCTCGCGACGGGCAACGTCGAGGATGCGACGGCGGTTCTCGTCACTCACGCGCACCGGTCGGCCGTTCAGCACCAGCGAAACCGTGGCGGGCGATAGCCCCACCTCGCGCGCAATCGTTTTTAGGGTGACTTTCTGCCACGTTACCTCGCAACTTGCCCCGTTTATCGTTGTTGCTTAAGTATAATAGTCGAGAAACCCCTGCGGCTGGTCGTCCGCCAAAAGCCAGACGTTGTCTCCACACGACAACCGCACCTGGTCCCCGACACCGCACGCAAGCTGCACCTGCGCCCCGGCGCTCGCACGACAACTGCATTCCGAGAGGACGCGCATGAACATTACTCCACAGGAAATCGCCGAAACCCTCGCCATGGTCAGCGAGCAAAACCTTGACCTGCGCACCATTACCATGGGTATCTCGCTCAATAGCTGCGCAGACGAGGACCTGGATCGCATGTGCCAGAAGGTCTACGACCGCATCACGCGCCAGGCCGAGCACCTGGTGTCCGTGGCCGAGGACCTGGAGCGCGAGTACGGCATCCCCATTGCCAACAAGCGCGTCTCCGTCACGCCAATCGCGCAGATTGCAGCATGTACCTCGGCGCAAGACCTGACCCCGCTGGCCCACACACTGGACCGTGCGGCCGAGACACTAGGTATCGACTTTTTGGGTGGCTTCTCGGCACTGGTCCACAAGGGCCTTGGCGACGCCGACCGCCGACTCATCGCATCCATCCCCGAGGCGTTGGCCACCACGTCGCGCGTCTGTTCCTCGGTTAACGTCGCTTCTACGCGCGCGGGCATCAACATGGACGCTGTCCTGCTCATGGCCAAAACCGTGCTCGAAGCCGCTCGTCGCACCACCGACATTCAGTGCTACGGTGCCGCTAAGCTGGTCGTTTTTGCCAACATGGTGGAGGACTCCCCCCTTCATGGCCGGCGCGGTCCACGGCAGCGGAGAGGCAGACGCCGTCATTAACGTGGGTGTTTCTGGTCCTGGTGTCATGGCTGCAGCCCTCGCTGAACTTCCCGACTCCGCAAACCTCATGGACGTTGCCGAGAAGATCAAGCAGACCGCATTCAAGATTACCCGCGCAGGCGAGCTGATGAGCCGCGAGGCTTCAAGGCGCCTGGGTGTCGAGAAGGGCATCGTAGACCTCAGTCTTGCGCCTACCCCAGCAGCTGGCGATTCCGTCGCTAAGATTCTGGAGCTCATCGGCGTTGGCGAATGCGGCGGCCCCGGAACTACCTGCGCACTTGCCCTGCTCAACGATGCCGTCAAGAAAGGCGGCGTCATGGCGTCGTCAAGCGTTGGCGGCCTGTCAGGCGCATTCATCCCGGTCTCCGAGGACGCGGGCATGATTCGCGCAGCTCAAGACGGTGCGCTTTTCTCTCGAGAAACTCGAGGCAATGACCTCAGTATGCTCCGTTGGCTTGGACATGATTGCTATTCCTGGTGATTCTTCTGTGGAAACCATCGCGGGCATCATCGCAGATGAGATGGCTATTGGCGTCATCAACACAAAGACCACGGCGGTCCGCGTTATCCCAGCTATCGGCTATAACGAGGGAGACGTCCTGGAGTTTGGCGGCCTCTTTGGATCCGCGCCCATCATGCCGGTCAACCAATTTGCAGGCACGGTGCTTGCCCACCGAGGTGGTCGCTTCCCCGCTCCGCTCAATTCTCTCAAGAACTAGCAAAAGAGCCTCCACATCGGAGGCTCTTTTTAGTTGCATGTTTTATGCGCTTGCGACTCAGTGCTCGCCATGGTCGTGCTCGTGGCCGACGCTGTGCACGTGACCCTCGTGCGCGTGCGCGTGACCCTCGTGCTCGTGCGTCGTGCTCACTCGTGCACGTGCTCGCCGTGGCCGTGCTCGTGCGTCGTGGCTCATGGCCCTCGTGCTCGCAATGTCCATGCTCGTGGTCGCAGTGCTCATGCACGCAATGACCGTGCTCGTGGTCGCAGTGCGAGTGATCGTGCTCGTCAGCCAAGTCCGACTGCTCATGCCAGAACGCCGGCACAAACACCTCACGAAGTCCATGACGCAGCAGGTTGCGGCCAATAAACACGCACCTGGACTCTTCCTGAGGTTCGTCACCCGTAATCGCCCATGCGCGCTCTACCAGGTCAAACTTGACCCACTGATTACCGCACGGCAACGTACCTTTTGCGCGCGCAAGCTTTCCAAAAAAACGCCAGCCGACGCTGCGTCCAAAAAGCCAAATCAAGTGCGTTGGACTTGGAAGCTCAGCGTGAGTCAGCGCCATAGTCTCCAGATCAGGCCCCTCGTCCTCCTCACCAGCTGCGTCTTTCAAGAACAGAACCGTCAAGCGCGCGAGTCAGAAGACCATTCCACCACTCATCGGGAATATCAGCATACGAAGATTCGGCGATAACCTCTGCCTGCGGATTCATCTCTGCCGCAAGCTGCTTAATGGGCTCGGCGGCATCCTCACTACCTGGAGCAAGCTTGGAAATCACCACACTCGCAGCGGCGCTCAGCTGGTTATCAAAAATCTCTGGAAAATCGGTACGCTGATTCTGCCACGAAACGGCATCGACCACGGTAACCGGCGCCAGCAAACTGATGCGTTCCCAGGACACCTGATTCACGTTATCAAGAATGCTCTGCAGCTTAGCCACGCCAGTTGGTTCAACAATTAAATATTCGGGGTCGATGGTGTTTGAAATGGTCAGCACCGACGTCGCAAAATCCTGCTTGCCCGAGCAGCAAATGCAATTCTCGGTAGACTCCCAAACCTTGAGGTCGGAGTCCTGCCTCAGACGGCGGGCATCGATGTCTGCCTGGCCATATTCATTCTCGTAGATAGCAAAATCACGCCCAGTCCGGCGCACGAGCTCCTGAATGAAGGTGGTTTTACCAGCTCCAAGAAAGCCTGATACAACAAGGATTTTCATGAATACAACCGCTTCCTAAACTCCGTTGGCGCCCACCAGCGCAAAAAGCTGGCGAGAAAAACGAACTTCTCGCCAGCTCAAACGTACTAAATAACGCGACCTAGTTGATTACCTAGTCGATAACAACAACTGGCTTGATGAGGTCAGCTGGCTTATCACGCATGGTGAAGAGAGCCTCCTCGAGGTGATCCCAGCCGTGATAGAGGTGAGTAACCTCTGGGTGAAGATCAAGACGGCCAGAAGTGACAAGGCTAGAGAGCTTCTCCATACGCAGACGTCCGCCAGGCATGAGGCCGCCACGGATGTCCTTGTGGCCCATACCAACGCCCCACTCGACGCGAGGAATGTTGACGTAGTCGCCGGAGCCGAGGTAGTTGACGTTACCAATCTTTCCGCCAGGCTTGAGTGCCTTGACAGCGTCCTCGAAGGTCTCGCAGCCGCCGCCGTCGACGCAGACGCGGTCAACGCCCTTGCCGCCGGTGAGCTCCATGACCTGCTCCCAGATTGGGCCGTCCTTGTAGGAGATGAAGTCGGTTGCGCCGTAGCCCTTAGCTGCCTCAACGCAGACTGGACGGGTACCAACAGCAATGATGCGAGAAGCACCGTGAAGTGCAGCACCAGCAACGGACATGAGGCCGACAGGTCCAATGCCGATGACCAGGACGGTGTCGCCGAACTCAACGCCAGCCAGCTCAACTGCGTGGAAGCCGGTTGGAACCATGTCGGAAAGGATGCAGGCGTCTGCTGGATCCATGCCCTCTGGCATGTGAGCGAGGTTGCCGTCAGCGTCGTTTACGTGGAAGTACTCGGAGAAGACGCCGTCCTTGAAGTTGGAGAACTTCCAGCCAGCCAGCATGCCACCGGAGTGCATGGAGTAGCCAGCCTGAGCCTCAAGGGAGTTCCAGTCTGGAGTAATTGCAGGAACGAGGACGCGGTCGCCAGGCTTGAAGTCCTTGACGCACTCGCCAACCTCGACAACCTCTGCGGAGCACTCATGACCAAGAATCATGTTGTGACGGTCGCCGATTGCGCCCTCCCACAGAGTGTGAATATCAGAAGTACAAATTGCGACCGCAAGTGGCTTGCAGATTGCGTCCAGAGGACCACACTTTGGTGTCTCCTTCTCAATCCAGCCGGACTCGCCGATCTTGAGCATTGCATAACCCTTCATAAAACCCTCCTAAAATCTGTGTTTCTAGCAGTGAAACACTACCTACCTCGTGGAGGAGCACGCCTTTTGCGTGACACTGACGAGGCTTATAAACGTTTTTGCGAAAGCTCGCATACGAGCGTACGTGTTTGTTGCAGCCACAAATGGGTCCTCTCCACAACAAAACTGCGAACACTCGCGAAGTACATTTTCAAGCACTTTTTTACGTAAATCTAGAACGAACCCGTGAAAGGTTGAGCAGACTTTCATGAATTTTAAGCTGGCGAGAAATGCGGTTTGCAAATATCCGATATTTTCGCACGTAGACAATGTGTACGCTAACATACCGTTAACCAAACCTCCGACCGATGAGGAACAACGCTTATCGGCGAACGGTTACCGTTCACCGAATCAAAAGGGCAACTGTCCACTTTTCTGTTGTACGCGGTTGCTCCGTAGTGGTATGCAGAGGCGTCTCAGCAGCTACGCAGGGGCGCTTTGTTATAATTCTGGTAGATGAATTTCTCGCCAAATGAACCTCTTCAATGAATCGCTTTGTAGAGAAAACCAGCAGTCAAAAAAGGAATTTGCATGCCCATTGATAACTTACTTAGAGACGCTGGTGCTCAATTTTTGCTCCGCGCCTGATTTGCTCCGCGCCTGATTTCCTCAAAGATTCTGTAAATTTTGCCTAAAAGCATCAAAGATTCGGTGGATTTGCCTGATTTCATCAAAGAATCTGTGTCCAAAATACAGAATCTTTGCACTTTTCAGGCTCGCTTTTCAGGCTCGCTTTCTAGGCAGAGTTTAAAGCGCGTCCAAGCTCGCCCTTCCATGGAGCCTGATTTTTCTCGCCATGTCTGAGTAATTTGCCGGAAAAAGTTTACCAAGTCTGAGCTATTTGCCGGTTTTTCTCATCATGTCTGAGTAAATGTACTCAGACATCATGCACTTTTCAGGCTCGCAATTCCAAGCCTCGTCGATAGAGCTCACAAACCACCGCAGAAACCATGTGTTATCTGCGCCAAGTCAAGCTAGAGCAGCAAAACCGTATATACTCGAATGAAGCGTTATCTGGCGAGAAGCCCCGTGTGCTCGGAGCCCTCGTGGACCCGCCGCTCATCGTGGACCCGCCACTCGTCACGGATCCGTCGCTCGCCACGGACCCGCTGCTCGTCACGGACCCGTCGCTCGACGCTCGCCGTCGTTGCCACCTATGACCAGGAAGGAAGCCTGTGGAGACATTCGAATTTGTACTCATTGTTTTGACCTGCGTCGCGGCTTCCTCGGTTATCGACAAGTTTGTCAACGTCTCCATCCCTGTTATCCAGGTTGTTATTGGCCTGCTTGTTGCGCTTGTGCTGCCCAGCGTCCAGGAGGTTCACCTGGAATCCGAGCTCTTTATGCTGCTCTTTATTGCTCCGCTCCTGTTCAACGAGACGAGAGAAACCAACATTCGTGCACTTCTCCTCAACCTGAACAGTATTTTGTCGCTGGCGATTGCTCTGGTAGTTGTCAGCGTGCTTTCGGTCGGCTACGCCCTCCACCTTATGGTCCCCTCAATTCCTCTAGCTGCGGCGTTTGCGCTGGCCTCGGCCCTGGGACCAACCGATGCAGCCACTGTCACCGCCCTTAAGTCCAACATCCACTTGACCCATCGCCAGCAGACGCTTCTCTCAGGAGAGTCCTTTGATTAACGACGCATCCGGCGTCGTTGCATTCCAGTTCTCCGTAGCTGCGGCCGTAACGGGTGCGTTCTCGCTGGTAGACGCAGCGGGATCTTTCACGGTGCTTTTTGTGGGTGGCGTGGCAATGGGAATTGTCACTGGCTTTGCCTTCTCTGCCATCAACGCAATGCTTGGTAGGTTGGGTTACGAGGACACCGTCGCAAACGTTCTCTATGAAGTACTTACGCCGTTTCTTGTCTATCTTCTTGCCGAAACCTTCCACGTTTCTGGCGTTTTGGCTGTTGTAGCGGCTGGCTTGGTGATTGCGCTCCCTCGAAGGCAGAGCAATAAAGCGCTGTTCGCCCGCCAAAAACTAGTCTCAGATTCCACGTGGAAAGTCATCAGCTTCCTCATCAACGGTACCATCTTTGTCTTCCTAGGAATGCAGCTCCCCCTTGCCGTGCTTCCTGGCACCAACGGCGGCCTGAATATCCTGCAGATTTTGGGCATCGTGATCGCAATTACCCTGTTCATGCACGGTGTCCGCTTTGCGTGGCTCTACGCGCTGGAAACTTACAAGCTCCACAAGGGTGGCCATCTTTGCACCGGTAAAGACGACGTCGACGACGAGAATGACCTCGCAGGTAGCAACTACGACGCAGGTAGCAGCTCCGACGGCGAGAAACCCGACCAGCCGCTCGCTGAACTGGGCTCGGAGCAAACCTCGGAGCAGATCGCTGAGCAGCCCAAACCCACGTGCGCCATAAAACCCATCTCAATTACGTCGGCCGAGCTCATCAAGAACGTGCTGGTTACCACTGTTGCAGGTGCAAAAGGTGCGGTAACGTTGTCGATTATCCTTACCTTGCCTCTCACAACCCAGTCCGGAGCAGCGTTTCCGCAGAGGGATCTGCTGATTACCATCGCTGCCGGCGTTATTCTCGCCACGTTGCTTTGGCGGACAACTTATTACCCGTGCTGTCAAAGTCTCCTGAAGCAGACTCTGACCTGCCCGAACGCCTCCACAAGGGAGAGATTGCCGTTCTTGAGGCAACTCTTGCCGAGCTCAGGAGCATGTTGCAGTCAGAAAATGCTCTGTCGAAGTATCTACCTGCACTTCGTTTAACTATCACGCGCTATACCAACCGCCTGTTTGCCTCTCGCATTACCGCACCTGGCTCGGGCAAACTGATCAAAAAGTTGGTCCTTCACGAGACAGAAGTGCAGCAGAAGCGCCTTGAGGAGCTCCGCGAGCGCCACATTAAAACGCACAACCCTATTCCCTGGGACCAAATTGTCGATGACATTACTTCAATCCGCAGGTCAGTGGGATACTACGGACCTCTTGCAAACATTGCCGCAAAGACAAACCACCGCTCGCGTATTGCCGTTGCTCTTCACGAGCTTAGACTGGCAGCGCAACACATCATCGACGGCGGAATCAGACACCTTGAAGACGCGGATCAGTCCTACTACCAGGCGTGTTTGTACGCACTTGAAATGGAATACGCTGAGCTTGATGACCTGGGGCGCATCGCTAACGGCGACGATGAGGAGCTGGCGGTCATCGCGTCTAATCTGATGATTGACCACGAGTCGGCAATTGAGTCCATTTGGAGCCGCATCAACGTCAATGATGAGCATGGTTCCAGCACCACCCAAGTCTCCTACCTGCTGCCTTACAACCTGAGCTCACACAAGATGTCACCTCACTTTAGGCAGCAGATTGCCGATGCCCGCGAATACGCCGATGACGTGGCAGAAAACGCCCTGCGCATTGAGTTGGACCAGATTTCGCGCCTGCAGTTTGAGGGTGTCATCGACCGCGAAGTTGCCTCTCACCTGCGTGAAAACGTCTACTACCTGCAGATGGCTCTAGGTGAGTAGCATGAGCGCCGCGCCAGACACACGCCCCACCAACCCCGTGGCGAGAAAAACAATCATCTCCGGACTTTCCATCCACACGCAGATGTCATCTGTAGCAGGAGCTCCTATTGTCTACCTCTTGGGTGACGTGGCCGACAACTCCCCCATTCAGGTGCCTGAGGGCATCAGCCTAGTGAACGTTGGCGTTGACCTGTGGGAAGAGAACTTCTCGCCCTGGTGCGCCCCGCGCGTTTTTGCCAAGGGATCCAACTTTGGCGACGGCGCTCAGAAAACGCTCGATACCCTTATCAACCAGGTCATCCCTTGGGCGGAGTCGGAGCTCACCGAGCCACCGGCGTATAGGGTGCTTGTGGGATACTCGCTTGCGGGTCTGTTCAGCCTCTGGGCCGGCGTTTCGCAGCAGGTTGTGTGCGGTTGCCAGCCCGACAACGTCCCCACCCCAACCTTCCAGCGCATCGGAGCTGTCTCGGGATCGTTCTGGTTCCCAGGCCTTCTAGACTACGTAGATCAGCAGCTCAGAGGAGGGGTGGTCGGCCTCACACACGCCTATCTTTCTCTGGGTGACCGAGAAGCACGAACCCCCAATCCACAAATAATGCACGTGCGAGAAAACGCAGAACTTTTCGCCAGCAGGCTAGAGAGTGCGGGAATAACCTCAATGTTTGAGCTGAACCGTGGAAATCACTTCCAAAACGTTGAAGGAAGAATACAGAAAGCCCTGGACTGGCTGGTCAAATAGGGTAAGATTCTTCAGAACGCACGTGTCCAGAGAGGTTTTATGCCCAACCAAAAAGCAATTTGACAGCAAAACTGAATCACCCGGTACAGCCTCTGGCAAGCAATCTGATTACTTATTTGCGCTTATTCTTTCACTCATCTTTGGCATTTTTGGCATTCCGCAGTTCTATCTCAAGGGATGGAAGTCGGGGCTTACCAGGCTTGTTGTAAACGCAGCACTAATCGCTGGCGCATTTGTTCTGGCTCAAACACTTGCGATGCCGTCGCTGCTTTCTTACCTTCTACCAGCAATTTTTTCGTTCCCGGTTATCGAGAGTGCGCTCAATCTTATTTACGAAGACCCCAGCACTTCCAAACAACTCGTAAAAGGCAAGCTCAAACCGCGCAAGCGATACGCTGGAAAACAGAAGGCTGGAATCGTGCTTGCCGCGCTGAGCGTGACGCTCTACTTTAGCGCCGCTCTTACGCAACCGCTTCCAACTGTCGTGTCACCTGCGGGTTCGCCGCAGCAAGGCTCCGCCGCGTCGTCCCAATCAGACACCGGCACGCTATCCACCACCGCTCAGACCAGCGCAAACGTAACTATCAAGTTTATCGACGTCGGCCAGGGAGAGGCTATTCTCATCGCACTCCCCGAGAAAACCATGCTCATCGACGCAGGCCCCACGGGGTCCGCTCCAAAAATTGCCCAGGTGCTCCAAGAACTTGGTCGAAACAAGATTGATTACCTGGTGGCCACCCATCCCGACGAAGATCACATCGGCGGCATGGCGGACGTCATTTCCAGCACCCAAATCGGGACCATTTACGCACCAAATAAGACAAACAATACGGCAACGTACAGGAAGTTTCTGACCGCCATCCAGAACAATAACCTGCAGATAACTCTTGCCGAAGCAGGGACCATCATCGATCAAACCGATGCCTACAAGCTAGAAATCCTTTGGCCTACCAAAGACGCAAATTTCCCCGACACCAACGATTGCTCGATAATCATCAAGCTGACCGTGGGCACCAAAACGTTCCTCTTCACGGGAGACGCGCCCACAAGCGCCATCCTGGACGCCAATCCTGGCCATATTGACGTGCTTAAGCTCTCCCATCACGGCTCCCGAACAGGCACAAATGAGCAGCTGGTTCGCAGGCTCTCACCTACCTACGCCGTCCTTTCGTACGCCTTAGACAACTCCTACGGCCATCCCATGCAGTCGGTCCTGAACGCCCTCCATAAACATTCCGTTGAGGTTTGGGGAACGGGCGCCAACGGAACCATTACCATTACCTGCGATGGTACAACTATTGATATATCTGGCGAGAAACCCGGCACGGTTGTAGCTCCTACCTCACAAGAAAAATCTGGCACGTCGTCGAAATCGAGGACCAAGTAATGAAAGCAATCATTGATCGATTTGAAGACAACAATCTTGCCGTGCTTGAACTAGACGATCAGCCAGGCAATATGCTTACCGTTTCTATCAACGAGCTTCCAAGCAATGCTTGCCAGGGTGACGTACTTTACTACCAAGACGGCACGTGGACGCTAGCCGAGGAAGAAACCGCTCAGCGTCAAGCCGATATCGACGAGTTGTTCAACTCCCTGCTTGCGCATGATGATGACGAGTCAACCGAATAATCCCAGATAAAAGTAAAAATATGCGATTTTAGAATATTTGTAAAACTGCACGTCAACATATAAATATGCGATCTTAGAATATTTTGTTACATAGCCATCTACCTGCATAAATAAAAAAAGACGTCTTGTCGAGAAAGACGTCTGTGTAGAGTACTTTTATCCAAGAAAGTGTGATATATTACGTATGCCGATGGCGCGCAGCCTCGCTCTGCATAGAGGGAGGCTGCGCGCCATCGGCTTTATAGGGCCATGATAGCCGCAGCCATTCTCTTCTCATCTTCAGCCAGAAGTACTCGCATCACTCAACCCTATCGAATCCAGCCATTTTTGCACTTCGCTAAAAGTATATGTACCTTTTGCCGCTAACCCTGGTATCACACGAGAAGCACCGCACTCCCTCTGGTACCCCTCAATCATGTTTCCTAATCCTCCGCCGCCATGCGTGCAGAACGGAATGATTGTCTTTCCGCTTAAATCCGTTGCTCTTAAGAACGAAAGCACCGGAGGAGCAAATGTTCTAAGCCAGTTGGGCGATCCTATGAAAACTGTATCAAAGTCAGCAACATCTGTATCGTATTGCATCAGAGCAGGACAAACGCCCTTTTCTATTTGAACTCTAACCTCTTTTACCGCCGTGTTATACGAGAAAGAATAGGGATCTTGAGGCTTAAGCTCCAGCAACTCACCATCGGTAATCAGCGCAATATCCTCTGCAAGCCTTCTTGTGATGCCGGAATATGAATAGTACACAATCAAAGACTTCATATAAGAATCTCCACTACCGGCCGAGAAGAACGTGCCGTTGAGACATTACGTCAAAATTATTCGCCACAAGTATAGTTGATGAAATTACCCAGCCGAATGACTTCTCACGGCAAACATGTGCACGGTGGAGCAAAAGCGCCCCACTATCCCCGCTTGTTGGATGACCGAGGTGCTTTTTTGTTGAGATGTTTCTGCGTTAAAATCACTATAAGTTGACATACACAAAAGGGACGATCAATGTCAGAACAAAACAATATGAAGAAAATAGTGGGGCTCGACAGCAGATATGGCTTTGAAGACGAGCAATTTGTTAACTTTTTTCTCTTAGTTCAAGCAAAAGCAAACGAACAGGGAAAAATATTCTATATAGATTGTGGCGAAGGCAATATTGCATTAATAGGCAATGCATTAGCTATGGATTTATCAGGCTGGCTTATTGATCAGTCTGATGCTCAAGAATTTGAATCGTATTGGCTTGAAGGATCAGAGTATGTTCCTGATAAATTCATTAAAGATGAATGTGAAGAAGAGTGGTACTTAAAGACGATGCCATTTGCATTAATTTGATTACCTTCTAGAACTCTGAACATTTTAAATTAAACAGCCAGTAAATGACCGACTTATAGCTTTGATTACCAGTTAAAATATCACTACATCAAAACGCCCAGTTTTACGGCTGGCAAGTTTTTTGTCACCAGTCAGAATGTCACTGCGCCAAAACTATGCGTCCATGTGAACACGATACAAGCGGGTTTAGTTACCAGTCAGAATGTCACTGCGCCAAAACCGCCCCGTACGACAAACGACTGAAACATTAGTTTAGTTACCAGTCAGAATGTCACTGCGCCAAAACTTAGCTTCTCCCGTTAGCACGTCAAGCGTGGTTTAGTTACCAGTCAGAATGTCACTGCGCCAAAACGTTTCGTTTATGTAGACTTCACCCGTCAAGTTTAGTTACCAGTCAGAATGTCACTGCGCCAAAACCTCCAGATACGCTCACAGGACAAGCAGTGGGTTTAGTTACCAGTCAGAATGTCACTGCGCCAAAACTTGATGATGGAATAAAACATGAGTAAACAGTTTAGTTACCAGTCAGAATGTCACTGCGCCAAAACAATAATTGACGTGCAAGCTCAACCTTTGCGTTTAGTTACCAGTCAGAATGTCACTGCGCCAAAACTCTGCAAGGATTAGATAGTTATTGGTACAAGTTTAGTTACCAGTCAGAATGTCACTGCGCCAAAACATGTAGCCAGAGACGCAAGCAACAAATGCGTTTAGTTACCAGTCAGAATGTCACTGCGCCAAAACCAAACAGGTGAACCAGCAATAACGGTGAATGTTTAGTTACCAGTCAGAATGTCACTGCGCCAAAACTCTCAGACTTAACCAGTAAACCACACTCAAGTTTAGTTACCAGTCAGAATGTCACTGCGCCAAAACTAATCCTTTGCCCCATACATTGAAGCGGCAGTTTAGTTACCAGTCAGAATGTCACTGCGCCAAAACAAGGTTTTCAGGGCTAATGTCCAAGCCCTTGTTTAGTTACCAGTCAGAATGTCACTGCGCCAAAACGCGATACCCTGTTTTTCCTGTACAAGTTCAGTTTAGTTACCAGTCAGAATGTCACTGCGCCAAAACGTTGGGTCGTCATAGAACCTCGGCCACTTGGTTTAGTTACCAGTCAGAATGTCACTGCGCCAAAACCTAGTACCCTGTTGTATATGCGCTGTTGAGGTTTAGTTACCAGTCAGAATGTCACTGCGCCAAAACTATTTAACTCCTTAGTTTGAACTCAACAGGTTTAGTTACCAGTCAGAATGTCACTGCGCCAAAACCAAGAGATCCGTTGCTGGTGATCTGTTGGAGTTTAGTTACCAGTCAGAATGTCACTGCGCCAAAACAAAACGTCCTGGTTGGTAATGGTTGCAGTTGTTTAGTTACCAGTCAGAATGTCACTGCGCCAAAACTCAACGGTGTTCAGAGTGTCAATGATAATGGTTTAGTTACCAGTCAGAATGTCACTGCGCCAAAACCGATACAGGTACGACCTCATCAACCTCAAGTTTAGTTACCAGTCAGAATGTCACTGCGCCAAAACCGCCGTACGGTCAACTCATGCGTATAGCTAGTTTAGTTACCAGTCAGAATGTCACTGCGCCAAAACTGTGTTGCTACCTGTCAACAACAATTTTAGGTTTAGTTACCAGTCAGAATGTCACTGCGCCAAAACCCTGGATACGATGTAATCGTTCATCCCAAAGTTTAGTTACCAGTCAGAATGTCACTGCGCCAAAACTGTAAGCAACCACACCGTAGCAGCCTCAAAGTTTAGTTACCAGTCAGAATGTCACTGCGCCAAAACCGTTGTCGCAAAATCTCCCCTGCAAGGAGACGTCCATCCCAACTGGATCAGAGATAACATCAGAACAATCAAGCAGGTCAACGACCTGCTTGTTCTCATTGATATTATCCTGAATTGACGTTTCTGTTTCAATAAGAAGAGCCTGTATTCCAAGAAAAATAACTTGATTTGACCACTCAACATATTGTTCTTGAGTAAAAAATTTCTTTAGATTTACGAAAATTACAGCTCCTCCAAAAGAAACGTCAGAAATAAAATTTAGAAATTCTATCTGGTTATCAAAGAACGATCTTCCTGCTTTCTCGGCAGAAAAATGACTCATTTTTAAATATTTTGCCATATCCCATTCTGTTTGTAATTCGTAAGATGCATTAAAACCACTTGAAACTTGAAATATCTCTTCATTAATAACGGAGACAGCGTCTATGATTCTTGATCTTCTCTGTTCGTCTAAATTGATCTCTTTAGAAACATATTCTAGAAATTTATTATTTAATTTTTTTATCATCCCATGGCAATGACAGCGGCGAATCTACATAGAGGATATTTTGTTCCGGCTTTATCTCTTTATCTTCATTCCATAGCGAAAAAGACAATTCTCTTAACTCATCATCTTTTTCTAATAAAGAGCTGCATATCAACGCAAAGAGATGGTTATTGATAACTTCTAGTACAGATACTTTTTTGTCTGATAATTCTACTGATACAGGTACATCGGAAAATACGATTTTCATAAAACTATCAACCTATCTACAGAATCAATGGCATTGGAAGATGACCCATGCCCGGTTATATTAATAATTGATTCATACTGTTTTTCAGTCACTTTTAAAACTTGAATTAACCCTTCTGTCGGTTTTGATTTATTCAATCGTTCAACTGCAAAATCAGCTGATTGTGCAGTTAATACAAGTTTTGAATAGACAGATTCTTGAACCATTAGATAGCCATCTTTAAGCAAAGATTTGCGAAACAGTCTATATGCCTTTCTTTGTCTACTAGTTTCAACAGGTAAATCAAAGAAGACTAATAATCTCATGAATCTAGCTCTTTCAGGCATAGTTAGCTTAATTCAAAAGAACTAATATCAGAAACAGACGTCTTTTTATTCAAAGAATTTAGACAGTCTTGAACAAATCCGCTAATAACAGAACTTAATCTATATCTTCCATCTTTATAGGGCAGCTCTTCGTTAACAAGATCGCTTAAATGATGCCTCAATTCCTTAGAGAAGTCGCCCTCAAACTTACTCAAGATAGTCTTATCAACCACTGGTCTAAAAGGCTCCATCAGATCACAAGCAAAATTAAACTGATTAAATTCACTCCTGTGGCAAATTCCCGTCTGAGTTAAATAACCTCTTGAAACTATCTCTCTTGCAACAGTCGACATCAAGATACTGTAACCATAATTTAAAGCCGCATTAAGCGGAGTATCATCATCCCGGCAAAACTCATTTCCAAATAAAGCACTAAAGTAATATTTAGCAGCGACAGCTTCCCTATTTGAAGAGTCACCAGAGCGTACATCTAATGAATACTGTCGAATTACCTCCGCCTCATCATTCAAATCAACGAGTGATAGTAAATCGGCTTGATGATTAATTTTTTCTTGAACAACCTTTTGCCAAACACGCTTCTTTTGAGGCAAGCTCCAGGATAGCTGTTCAACTATCCTGGAGCTTGTATTATGCGCGCCATACAAAGGAAGATACTGGCCTATTGGATTGTGCTTTTCGTCAGAAACAATTAAAGCAATTTTGTTTTTAGACAGTTCAGATAGTAAGTATGCACTTAAGAAAACTCTTTGAGCACTTAAAACAACAGACGAAATCTCTGACAGGTGAATTTTATGGACATCATTTTCCACCTGAACAATCATGTACCCACCTTGGTATGTGCATTTACTTGGAGATTCAATAAGAACTGTTCTAAAGCCCAATACGTCTCCTTCTTTCAAACATTCCAGTTACGGATTGTTCAATCACAGAAAATTCTGCAGGGTTTTTATTTAATTGGGCAGAAATAGATATACAGATTCTTTCTGTTCTTGTTGGTCCTCCAATTTTTGTTGTATCAGATGGAACCTTGCTCCCGTTAATAGTATTTAAAAAGACTTACTAATACTTTTTTTACTATCTTCACAATCAAGAGCAGAGAAAGCAGCTCTCTTGCTATCCAATTTCAATCTGTCTGCAAGAACTGGCATACGTGAAGAAATAGTTTTAGACAACAAATCATAAATAATAAGTGCAGTAGCATTCTCGTCTTGATTACCGTCAAAGTAGTTTGAAATCATTGCGTAATCATCATAAGAGAAAGAAGGAGCTACTCCATTTCTTAACTCTCCTGAACTAACAACATAAAATCTCTGACCGCCATATTCAATTACTTGATTCTTTAAAAGAGCTGGATAAATAAGCTCCTCAAACTCAACTCCAGATGATTCCAAGACCTTAGCTAAGTAATTCGACGTCGTTATAGAATTTTTATAAAGTTCAGTAGACTTAGTACGAGGAATATCCACTACATAATACTGACTTTTATTCTTTTTCTTTCCTTTACAAATTGCAGAAAAAGACAGTTGGATACTCGAATAGCTTCCGTACTTTTCTGGCAAAAGATTACCTTTGACTGGTAGCGCAAGTTTCATTGTTTTATTTTTTGGTGAATAAACAGTCTCATCCCAGAATGTACCGCTTGTCATTTCTGGCATACGTGAAACGAAACATTGCTTAAAACCGAATGTTCTCTTTATTTTCTCGACTTCTTCAATTGGATTCCATTCATCTCTAGTTACTTCTCCAGTTTCTAGATCAAAACCAGGTCTTGAGAAACTAGCTACAAAGAATGGAGTTGTGCCAGGTATTCTATGCTGTTTTTGAGCTTCTTCACTCTCTTTTTTAACAAACTTACGCATTAGTTTTGTTAAGCCAACAGGATTTGTAAAAGCCTCTTTATATCGAATCGAAAGGAAACGACCCATCTCACAAGCTAGAAACGCATCATGAGCATGATGATAGTCATTTACTTCGCGGATTTTTAGGAAAATCATACTTTCTCTAATTTCATGCGAAAGAGATGCTTTTAATTGAGCAGATCTCAGTATCTGGATACTGGCTCTTTAAAAGCATGCGGACAAACTTAACAATCTGGCTCGTCTCGACAAGCTGCCTATTGATAAAGCCTTCCATCTGCCTATCAGTAACAACAGAACGTGTAAGATTTTTATATTTTTTATCACCAATCAATTTAACACGGTGGAGTTCATGCCAAATTCCAGCCATCTTGCGTCTAATATCAGCATCCAATAAGAGAGAATCTCCCTTACGCTGATTCTCCTCGGAAAGGACCAGGACAGTATTCTCGAAGCTGTCATCTTTGATATAAGACTGAGGTAAGACATGATCAATCTGACAATACGTATTATCAGCAATTCGATTAATATCTATCGCTTTGCCGGAGTACATAGACTTACCGTTTTGCATGAAGTACAAAGAAAGTCGTTTACTTAGCTGCTCGTCACTATGCTTAGAAAGCTGAGTAAATATGTCCGCATTTTTATATTCATCTTTAAGCTCAGAAAGCATCTTCTTAATGTTTTCATTACGTTTTGTAGTACGCTTTCCGCGCTTCTTTTCATCTTCATCGCGAGTAGATTCAATATAAATATGAGTAGCTGGTTTACCCGCAATCTTTGCAATTTCCTCGACAATTCTTAGAGCTTGATTGACTGATCTGCGCACTGCAGGAGAACCTGGCAGATCTTCAACCGACTGGTCCTTTGAGAAGTACTTCTCATTATGAGCTTCGATCTCTTTATTAAATTCAAAGTTCTTGTTGTGAAGAATCTCCATGAGAATCAGTGAGCTACCAACATGCTCTCCATAAAGGATCACCTTCAACCAGAAGGTCCATCATAGACATCTTACGGAAATCAACTTCAGTCTTAATGCCTGTAAGTAGTTTCTTAGAAAGGCGTCCCCATCCTGTAAACCTATGGCCACAGAATTTCTTAATTTGTTCAGCGGTGAGTACATCACCATACTTCTTGGTAGTTTCTTCCTTAAGAATCTTCTTATCCTCAAAGAGAGTATTCCATAGGATGAGCTCTTCAATCATCTGCTTGGTCTGATCAGACCACTCATCAGTACCTAAAAGCTCTTTGAAGAAATGATGGGAGCTGAGCTTAGACTCAAACTTTCCTTCACCTTGCCCGCCCTTAACATGTGGAAAAGCCTCACCGCGTTGCCTGAGCCAATCCTCCAGTTTCTTAAATGAAACTGACTTATATCTTTCAAATAGCTCCTCGTAAATCGAAAGTCTATCGTTAGCATCAAAGCGATACCATTTGTCGTTATCCTGCGACCAACGAGCACCATTTAACTCATTTAACACGCAGAACTTCTCGTACAGCAAAGAGCATTTAGGAAGAACTGGCTCTCCGTAAAGATAGGTACAAGTGCCAGTCATACGCTGAATAAATTTGCGAGCACTGGCACCCTTATCAATAATCTCTTCCCAGTTCCATGGATAGATTTTATCTCCCTCTTTACCTTCCTGACGCTTTGACCAAGCGAAGCGCGGCTTACCAAAGGCATCTAGCGCTGCGCCCTTTTGAGTAAGAGGTCCTACGTAATATGGAATTCTGAAAGTCACAAGGGAGTTGAGCTTATGACGAATCTCAGACAAGAAAGGATAGGACTTCTCTTGAGCATCGATGATTGCATTCATCTCTTCAAGATGAAGCTGGAATGGAATGCTTCCGTTGTCACTAGTCTTAAGCCTTCTAAGAAACTTGCCATTCGCAAACTTTGTCATCATATCTTGATAACGTGGATCTGAAGTAGCAGCTGTTCCCTTAAACAGATTCTCTACTTCTTTTTTGAAGTCATCGTATTTTGCACCTCTGACCTCGTTATATTTTGTATATCCCTTAGCTTTAGATTTATCGTAATCTTTCTGGTAAGGAGCTTCATAGCGTTCTCCTCTAAAGAATTCGGAATACTTTGTTGAGCAATACTCTTTTACAAGGTCTTTTAAGGTTTTAAGGTCTTCTCCGTATTTATTGTACTTTGCAACCATGCTATAAGAAACGCTTTTTGCCGTTGGCGTCTTCAATAATATCCATCAAGATATAAGCTGAATATGCTTTCTGAAGTGCCTCATACAAAGCCATTCCCTCATCAGGAACTGACGCAATAAATGCCTCTTTCTGCTCATCATTATCAAAGGAGAAAGCAGATTTTTTTCAGCCTCTATCTTAAAGATGGTGTTGAAATTGGCTTTATAACCTAGAACTGCATTAATAAGCTCTTTTGCAATTTTCTTATCTTCTAAAAGTCAATACTTTTAGAGCCTCATCTTTTTTTCTCAGCTCTTGTTAGTGATGAGTCTTCGAATACTTTCCTGAGCTTTTTCTGAGTCAACCTCATCGATTTCAAAAATCATATGCAGCGTCTGCCCACAAAAACCAGGGCGTTCAGCAGCTCTTCAATGGCCTCTGACATACTTGCATCTTTTAGCACTTAAGCTTGGAGTGTCCTGATAGAGAAAAATTACCTCTTGTCTTCACAATGTTGTGGAATGCTAGGTAAATTAATCTAAGGTCTTCTTGCTGATCCGATTCAATCAGATGTTTACGCAAGTGATAGATGGTTGGGTATGACTTGTAGTACATGCGCTCAGTAAAATCGGAGCTGTTAAAAAATGGGTATCGATACTCCCTGTGTCCTTCTTCACGATCTTCTACTCTAAGCTTTGATTGTCTGAGACGAATAAAGAATTCGGGATCCACCTTTGTCATCTCTTCATCGAACAGAGATTGAAGCAAATCAAGTCTCTGTCTACGACGGTCATAACGACGGCGCTGCCCTCTTTTTAGACGAGTCTCTGCTGCTGTATTTGCGCTTGGAAATATTCTGCTTCCCCATGTTGGACGATTCTTAAAATGGCAAAGATTACCATTCTCGTCAGTTACCGCCCAACCGACGGAACCGGTACCAATATCCAGTCCAACGTTATATGAAGGAATATTTCTAAGATTCATACTTGCGCTCCATTAAAAAGTGTTTTACTATCCAATTGTCTTGATTACCAGTCAGGACGTCACTGCGAGTCAAAATAACGGCAATTGCCTTAAATGCCTTCGGGCGTCATGTAGATGACAATTTTGACTTCACATAGCCCCTCTACGAGGGGCTTTTTTCTTGACTAGTAGTCAAAAATATTTTAACTTTCAGATGAAACTAGAAGTATTTCTTCAATAACAAATCTGTAAACGGTAATATTCTTTTCGTAAACGTTAGAATAATTGTTCATACACTGGTCACATTATGGCTAACTGTGCTTACAAATATTGCTAAATGGAATGTTAGATCTACAAAAAACGAGACCGTTTCCCGACAAGCAACTGCCCGGGCGTATCTCGTTTTTTATCAGTCTATGGAATCAGTAACGCTTAGTCAAACCAAATCTTTACAACGTTGCCGTCTACGGAAGTAATATCCACAAGTGTGCCACTCTCGCCAGTCTTTGCAGCGTCCATAAGCGCATCAAGATTGATGTTAGAGAGCTGCTCCTGTGTTTCCTGATTAAGATAGCTTCCGCTTACCTGGATTCCAGAATTCAAAACAAATTTTGCCAGGCCCAGAGGTACGCACATATCTACAACGTCGCCATCGTCGGAGACAATGTACACGTGCAGTCCGTGTTTTGCAGAGCCGTTGCCCAGGCGGACGCCCTTCTTCTTGCTACCGTCAGCCTCGTCGTTCTTCTCGACTTTAACCATGCTCTTACCAAAAAGCTTACCAAAGCTGAAACCTGAAGACTGAGCTGCAATGCCCTGGTTGTCCTGCTCGGTAGGCTCTTCTACGATCTCTGCGGGTTCGTCAACTACAACGGGAACGGCTTCAGCAGCGCGCTCCCTGGCAGCAGCGCTCTCTTGGGCAGCAACACTCTCCTGAGCGGAAGCGCTTGCGCCACTCAAAAGCTCGTCAACGGATACGCCAAGGAAACGTGCAAGATCTGGCAACAGCGAGATGTCTGGATAGTTAATGTCGTTCTCCCATTTGCTCACCGCCTGCGGGCTCACGTTCAGCTCTTTTGCCAGACGCTCCTGCGTTGCAGTTCTAGCCAAACGAAGACGTGCAATACGACGACCAAGGGTCTCAGGTGAAGTAGTCATAGTTGCTCCTTTTCTCAACTCATTATTACTGAAATAGCTTGCGGGCCGCTGATTTCACTATGAGTCGTAACAATACGTTCAACAAGAACGCATCAGTTGAGTTAGGTATCGCAACGGTTTCCAACTACTCAACAGCAGGTTGAGTTCGCAGGTAAACTATGCTTTTTGAATGAAATTTACTTGCCCTAAAATCGCTCTCCTACTACCATTTAAACAAGAAACTTTTGATGTTTTAGAAAGGTCTGTCTATGGCTGGCGAGAAGAACTGGGTGTTCTGGACCAGTGGTGCTCATATTGTTTCTGGTTTTGAGCAATGCGCTACAGACGGTTTTGTTGGTGTTGACGCAGATGGTGTCGTGTACCTCTTTGATAACAATCAAAATGTCTTTGCTTCGGCTCATGCTTCAGATATTGAGGGAACCGTCAGTAGCTGGAGAGTCACCTGGCTTACCATTGATGATAAAAGATATGTCCTAGAGTTTGTTCCTCTTGCAGATAAGATTGCTCCTCGCCTGATTTTTGGAGCTATAAGCAATGTCTTTATGCAGGAGCTCCATCACGGAGATCAGGAGAAGGTCCCTCGTGAGCTCCTTGAAGACTTCAAGATTGCATTCGAGAACGCCAAGTATAGGCGCTAACTCAAGCTAATTTTTGAATTATTCATATCCTTGCGGAGGTACGATCACCGATATCGGCGCCGGCGGATGAACTGTCTCCCATTTCTTGGACACGAGAAATAGGAGGCAGTTCAAAACACACCTAAGTCGGATAATCTGTCAAAAAGACGTATACATGACGCTGAAAATAGCTAAAGCATGCAGATTATCTTCATTAGGTGTGTAATATGCCCCCATCTGAGCAGAATATCTGACTTAAGTGTGTTCCTTAGGTGCGGAATTTACCTATAGTTAAATCTTTTATATAACGCTATTCATTTTCTAGCATATTAGGTTAAGTTTATGCATAGAGATGCATAACAGGCAGTGCGACCGCCTAGCTGCCTGGCTATCTTGATTAGAAACATGTCGATTCTTTAGCAAAACCTACCAAAGCTGCGCTATTTTGTGCGCCAGGCCTAAAAGCCTACGCTAACGCGCTCAACAGGCTAAAGCCTCGAGCAAAAAGACCCAAGTTTCTAACCTTGGGTCAAATAAATGCTTAACTAATTTACGAAGCCGCTAATTTACTTATGCGCTCTCAATCTCGTTGAGTTTTGCGTCAACCAATGTTGCACCAAGGGTATTTTTGAAATGCGCAAGCGCAAACTGATGATTCTCAGGCGTCAGTGATGCAACTGCTGGCTCAACAACCTCAATGTGATAACCCAGGTTGTAAGCGTCCACTGCCGTGTGTAACACGCAGATGTCGGTAAGAACACCAGTTAGGATAACCGTGTTAATGCCGCGCTCCCTCAGACGAATATCAAGATCAGTTCCTGAGAAGGACGAGTAGTGACGCTTGTCCATCCAGAAGACATGGCTATCGTCTTTGTGCTGCTGATAGAAATCATTCAGAGGGCCAAACAGGTCTCTACCACTTGTGCCAATGATATTGTGGGGTGGGAAAAGCTTAGACTCTGGATGGAAGTTGTCTTCTGGATCGTGAGCATCAATGGCAAAGAAAATATAATCTCCGCGATTAAAAGCGCACTTTGTAGCCTCATAAATTGCATCTGAAATAGCCTGAGCTGGCGCACCTGCTGTCAGCTTTCCGTCATCTGCTACAAAATCATAGGTGTAATCAATCGAAATCAAGGCTTTCTTCATGTTTGGTCACGCTCTCTTTTGTAATGCGGGGCATACCGCTACTTGTACATCCATCGGTGTTTGTTACGCAAATCAACCTATGTTTAGTATTGATAAAGCGTATTCAATTAGCAGTAATGAGTAGCCAATCATAAGTATGAATAGGGTCATTCCTGCAAATTTGAGGAATAATATGAGCATATCTATGTGCATATTGATTCTCCTTAGTTGTGTTGTTTGTGTATGTGCGCTTAGAAACCATGCAATGCTTGCGCCTAATGGTGCTGATAGTAGATAGAGTAGGCTCATATCAAAGGCACGCTTACTTCTTCTGAGAGATTATCAGGTCAACGTTTTCTGTCTTAGTGTCTTCCATGCTCTTACCACCTTTGATGTGGTAGTACTCAACAACTGCATTTACCTCAGTCTGATCAGCAAGAGGTTTTTTCTGATAAGAATCGTTAATAACAAATGCAAAGACCCTCTCGCCGCTCTCAAGATAGTTGGAATCGTTAGCCCATACGGAATTTTCAGAATTATCTAACTTAAAGGTGCAATTTACCCAGTTTTCAGATCTATTGATGATCTCAAATACGTAGCCTTCAGAGTAACCATCTGGGGATTTAGCAATACCAACATACCTGACATAGAGATCGTCATTATCGATAAGAACCTTGTCAACCTCGGTCTTCAGCTTAAAGCGCATCTTGTATTCGCCCTTAGTAGAAGAGAAGTTATATGCAATGGTACCCTTGTCTGCCATTGCGTCAAAAGGCTTGTACTTAATGCTGGAATAATCACCAGATGTTTTAGTAACTTGCTTCAGGACTGCCTTGGAACCGTCAGAGCCCTCAACGGTCATCTGGCCTGAGGAATCAACAGTTGCCGTGTAACTTCCAGCATTACCTGCAAGGGTGATAGTGAGCTTTTCCATTAGCATCAACAGACCAGGTAAAAGGCTTCTGAGCGCCAAAACGGATAAAATTACCCGTGCCGTCATCAGCAAAGTCATAGCCATAAATTGACTTCATGGATTCTACTGCCGTTGGGTAAACACTCTCGGGGATATCTCCCTGGCTAGGATCGCTAATAGACTTTGCTTCCCAAACGCCCACAAACGGAGCGCGCGCAGCCTTCTTCTCTTCTGCTTCCTTCTGAGCTGCAATCTCTTCAGGAGATGGTCCGCCAATGTTAGGAGTGCAAGCCGTAAACACAATGCTGGTAGAAAGCACAAGTGTAAGTACAAGCATAAAAAAAGTAGTCTACGCTGTTTCAGAAAGTCCCTCCAACACCAAAGCTCTCTAGATTGACAATGTCTTTTCTTGGCGACACTTTTTTGACGAAGTTCATTCTGCTCAATCTAGGTATCGTCTGAGTGCATTACTTATTCTGCGAAATCGTCAAATCAAACTGCTCGGTCTTCTCGTCTTCAAGACTGCTTCCATCTGCAACATGGGAATACTTAAAAGTTCCCTGAGATTCAGAAAGCTTAGCCAGAGGTACATCTGCTTTGGAGCTATCAACTACAAACTCATAGAATCTCTCACCAGGCTCAAGAACATTAAGAGCTGTTCCAAACACAGTGGAATCCGAATTATCCACCCTAAAGTCATATGAGGCCGTCTTATCGGACTTGTTGATTATCTCAAAAACATAACCTTCGGTTTGACCGCTTGGTGTTGTGGCGATTCCAACATATCTGACGTACATGTCGTCATTATCAACAACAACCCTGTTGACCTCGGTAACTACCTTAAAATTCATGTAGAAGTCATCATGGGAGGAATAATTTCCTCCAATAGTTCCCTTACCCGTAAGCGCATCAAATGGAGCATATTTAAGAGAAGAGTAATCACCTGAGGTTTTAGTTACTTGGGTAAAGCACTGCCTTGGAACCGTCAGAGCCCTTCAATGGTCATCTGGCCTGAGGAATCAACGGTTGCTGTATAGCTTCCGGCGTTGCCAGCAAGGGTGATGGTAATCTTGCCATCGGCATCAGCGGTCCAGGTAAAGGGCTTCTGAGCACCAAAACGGATGAATAGTCCAGTGCCGTCGTCGGAAAAGTCATAGCCGTAAATGGCCTGGAATGTGTCTCTTGCTGTTGGATAGACACTCTCGGGAATCTCGCCCTTCTTTGGATCACTAATAGACTTTTGCTTCCCAAACGCCCACAAACGGAGCAAGAGCAGCTTTCTTCTCTTCTGCTTCCTTCTGAGCTGCAATTTCTTCAGCCGAAGGCCCACCAATGTTAGGAGTGCAAGCTGTAAACATAACACCAGCAGAGAGCGCCAAGATGAGCGCAAGAACTGGCAGTATTTTATGTTTTTTCATCAAGTGTCCTTTCAATGGTAGTGAGCACGCTGAAGATATGCGTTCTTTTGCTACTCAGACTTAGGAGGGATATTTAGATCAAGCTCTACTCTCTGCCTTTCCTGAATAACTGTGCCAGTTGTTGGGTCAGTGTAACCAAAAAGCAATCATAGCTTTTTGGATTGGAAAAGTGCTACAAGAGATCCTAGGTGTATCTGAGATATTGGGAGTAAACATATAAAAATCTCTCGCCAGGCTGTAAGGAGACGACATTAAAGGCCTTTAAAGGACCGTGTAGATCTCCAAGAGAGAATTCTATAAAAAGGTTATAGGAGTACTTGTTGACAATCTCAAAAACGTAACCTTCTTGAGAGCTTCCCGGTACCTGAGCGATAGCGTACAGATTCATATACAGCTTATCTGTATCGATAAGAACTTTATTGACCTCTCGAGTTATTTCAAAATTCTTAATCTTGAGATCGTTATACCTAACCATGGTTGGTAGGGTACCTTTATTGGTAAGTTGATCAAATGGCTGATAGGTAGCACTTGCATAGTCTCCAGCAGTAGTTGAAATCTGCTTAAGCTCGGCGTCAGTCTCATCGTCGCCAGTGCCCTTGAGCCTTAACCTGCCAGTCTCAGCGTCAATCTGTCCCGTAAAAGAACCCGCAGTACCCTCAAGAGTAACGGTAATCTTTCCATCTGCATCAACAGTCCAGGTAAAAGGCTTCATTATGCCAAAGCGAGTAAACAAGCCAGTTCCATCCTCAGCAAAGCTGAAAGCATAAATTGCATGGAACTGTTCTTTATAATCGTCGTAGGCTGCGCCCTCCCTTTCAGGTTTCCTAGTCCGGGTTCAAAGACATCATAGGCTTCCCAAACACCTACAATCTGACCAGCAGACTTTTTGTTTCCTGCGGGACTGTTATCCCCTGATGAGCATGCACTAAGCACTGCACTTACAGAAAGCACAAGTGCAAGCAGGCATCCTAACAGCATTTGACGCTTTTTTTCATTAAACTTCCTTCCATACGTGCAGCGATATAAAACCAACTCTTTAACTGTTACTTTGCTCTGTCCGGTAGGCAAATCAAATGTCACGGTTTTATCGTCATTATGAAGGGCGCCATTGCTAGAGTGGTCATACTCAAGAGTGCCTTTTTACATCTGTGACTTCAGAAAGTGACTTATCTCTACGTTGGTTATTAAGAACGTACTCATAGACTCTCTCACCTGGCTCTAACACGTTAAATCCATAAGCCCAATAGCCATCGGTTGGATCTTGAATAGTAAATTGATAGCCGGTTGTATAAGGAGTTCTATTAATAACCTCAAAGACATAGCCTTCAAAAACCCTTAAGGTCTTTAAGGGAAGCGATGCCAATAAGCCTTACATAGAGCTCATCGGTATCAACAATGACCTGATCAAGCTCAGTGGTGATAGTAAAGCGTAGTTTAGTTTCATGCGATGACTTGTTTTTTTAGAAATGTTGCCCGTTCCTGTTAATGGATTAAAAGGGCTCATACCTAATATGAGAATAATCACCTGAGGTCTTGCTTACCTGAGTAAGGATAGCTTTTAGAACCATCAGAGCCCTCAACGGTCATCTGACCTGAGGAATCAACGCTTGCTGTATAGCTTCCAGCATTGCCTGCAAGGGTGATAGTAAGCTTTCCATCGGCATCAACAGACCAGGTAAAGGGCTTCTGAGCGCCGAAGCGAACAAACAAACCAGTGCCATCATCAGAGAAGTCATAGCCATAAATTGCTAGATAAACATCTCTAACATCTTTGTACATGTCTTCAGTGACTGTGCCCATTTATTTTTCATCTTCGATTGACTTGGCTTTCCCAAATGCCTACATAAGGGAGCAAGAGCAGCTTTCTTCTCTTCTGCTTCCTTCTGAGCGGCAATCTCTTCAGGTGATGGTAAACCAAAAAAATATTAGGGCTACACGCAGTAAATACAACACCTGATGAAAGCGCAAGGACCAGTGCACAAGTCAGTGCTAGTTGACGTCTTTTTCATTAAGCATCCTTTTCAGTGGGAGCAGTGCCAAATTAAAAAAATTTAAGCCCTCTACTATCCAATATGTTACAATAAATCTCTCAAATAGGATAATTTTTTTATATCCTGAATAGTTCTACCAGCTAAAAAGGAGGACGCTTTATGTCACTTCCAACTCCACCAGAAAGCACCACAAAAACCCGCTCAAAAAACAGGAAATTCCAAGTAACGTTTATCTTTACGATAAAAAACGACACCTCCCCAATTCCTCTTACTTACGATGTAATTGATTTTTGGTAAAGCCTCAGGGAGGCGCTAGTCCTCTTGTTGGTTGGGCAACTGGTGCATTTTTTGCTGTTGGCGGCCTCTGGAATTTCTTTAATTTAAATGGTGAGGGTACCATCTTTGCAGGAATTCTTTTGTGTGCCATTGGTAGCCTGCTTATTGCAGCCGGTTTCTTTATGAATGGCTATAGCATTATTGCTAATGCAAATGGGTTCAGGTCTGGAACAGCCAATAGCGGAGAAGTTACCGAGTGGCCTGTTGATCGTGGTTACTTTACTGTTAAAGTCCGCGTTGGTGCTAACAAGACAACTCGCATGGCCATGAACAGCGCAACTTTAACTATTACTAGGCCAGATAACCTTCCTCTTTCTGTTCAGCAGGTTACCTTCACTGGTTCTAACACTGCTGAACTTAAGCAGCGCTGTGAAGTACAGGCAGACCGCATCTGGAACTGGGCTGTTGCAAAGGGATATATCTTTTAGAGTGTCCTAAAAGCTCGTTTAACCGCGAGCCAAAAAAATTGCTAAAAAGAACGCCTCTAGAAAATCTTATTTCTAGAGGCGTGTTTGTTACTTGATAGCTCTTATGATTTTTCTACTGCATTTTCTTACGGAGACCAAGTGCAACAAGAGCAGTACCGGCTGCTGCAACAATACCTGCTACAGAGCTTGCGTCACCAGTGTTAGGCAGAACGCTCTTCTCGCGCCTTGGTGCAGGAGTTTGGGTTGCATCAGAGGCAGGGCACAACTGGGAGTGGGCTCTGGTTCTGGCTGAGGTTCTGGCTGAGGCTCAGGCTCTGGCTCTGGTTCAGGATTTGGTGCCCAAAGAGGAGCAAAAAAAGTAATAGTAAGTTGTAGTGTCATCACGCAGGTCATCAGTGACGGACCACGTAGTAATATCAGCAAAATTCACGTGAACAATTCCATTAGCATCAACGGTGTAAGGCATTGACTGGTCAGGAGTTGCGTTATCCCTTTGATTACCGAGAAGTGTTTCTGACGAATATCCTACCAGCGTGTAACCATCTCGCTGAATATTTCCATCAAAAGTAAAACTCTTATGATCGTCTGAAATCGTTGCAGGGATATAGGCATTTCCGTTGTATTGAGTGCCGTATGCGCCAACAACAAGATTAATCCTAATATTCCAACCAACTTCAGGATCATAATAACGAACAATAGTTGCACCATTGTCATCTGTTGAGGTGGTGCTGGCAGCAGCCTCAGTTGAAGTGGTTGTCTCAGTTGTCGCAGTCGTCTCAGCTGCGGTGGCTGCTTCAGTTGTAGCGGACGACTCGGTCGAGACGGTTGTCTCAACTGTGACGGTTGCCTCAGCTGCATCGTTAGTTGCAGTCGTTGCAGTAGTTGCGGTTGCTTCTGTCACCTCAGTACCCTCTGCAAGCGCAAGAGAAGAAAATATTGGCGAGAAGACCAATGCTCCTACAAGAACACCAGAAAGAATAAGGAGCTTTGTGCTGTTGTGAAAATATTTAGACATAGGAATGTATTTCTACTAGGAAAGCAACTATTTACTACTGCAGTTTTCTTGCGGAGACCAAGAGCAACAAGAGTGGTGCCAGCTGCTGCGATAACACCTGCTACAGAGCTTGCATCTCCTGTGTTAGGGCAGAACGCTCTTCTCGCGCCTTGGTGTAGGAGTTTGAGTTGCATCAGAGGCAGGCACAACTGGGGCGGGCTCTGGCTCGCTGAGTTCTGGCTCAGGCTCTGGCTGAGCTCTGGTTCTGGCTCAGGATTTGGTGCCCATAAGGTAGTTAAATGATAGCGAAACGTAATAGTGTTTGTATCAATATTGTCGGTAACACTCCAGGCAACAATATCATCAAGATTCATATGAACATTGCCACTCTCATCGATAGTATATGGTTTCGACATATCTGGCGTTGCATTGTTTATTTCCTCTTGCGAAAAATAACCTGTTGAAAAACCTACCAGTGTGTATCCCTCACGCTGAACATTGCTGCTAAAAGAAACACTCTTAAAATCACCTGAAATAGTTGGTGGAATATAATCTTTTCCGTTATAAGTGCCGCCATCTGTTGAGACTGAAATGTGGATTTCGCGCATTATGCCATCGGCGCCCATATAAGATCCAACTGCCTCTGCGTCACTATCATCATCTGTTGAGGCAGCAGCGGTCGTCTCAGTTGTAGCAGTCGCTTCGGTCGTAGCGGCAGACGACTCGGTCGAGGCGGTGGCCTCAGTTGTGGCGCTTGCCTCAGCTACCTCAGTACCTTCAGCAAGAGCTATCGCAGAAAGTACTGGCGAGAAAACCAACACACTTGCCATAATGCCTGTAATTGCGAGCAGCTTTGCGTTGTTGCGCAAATACTTTGACATCTCATATTCCTTAACTCGTGTATTTCAAGAAAAAATTGTTTTTCTTTTTTGAACATGTTTCAACGGATTAGTAAGTATATATGAAAAGAAATCGCAGGTGTACTGCTAAAATACCCAGTTATAGATATTCTTAAAATATCTATAACTGGATGACAAAAAAACGTTATTTATTCAGTAATTACAGCGACTGAATGATTTCTTCTCCGCGAGCATTCTGTGGGATAAAGCGAATCTCACGACGCGGCTCAACGTCGTCTGATTCCAGCTCTTCCTCAGACAATCTAGAAACATACACATCAAGGGTTCTCTCGCCAATTTGCTCAGCGAAATTGCTCTCCCCACTCGATGATAGTTGGGACCATCAGACTCAAGTGCATCGTACAGGCCCGTATCTTCAAGTTGATCAGGGTCGTTTAGGCGATACAGGTCAAAGTGGTAGAGCGGCATGGTTGTGCCCTCGTAAACCATCTCGATAGTGAAAGTTGGGCTGGTCACGTCATCCGTGACGCCCATGCCAGCAGCAATACCTTTGGTGAGCTGCGTTTTTCCAGCACCCAGGTCTCCCGTAAGCACCAGAACGTCTCCCGCCTGCAGGAGTTTGCCCAGAATCTGACCAAGAGCGATGGTCTGCTCTGTAGTAGTAGAGATACATGTGCCAGCTGTCGGTTTTTTTCTGGCAGGTTGCTTGTTGTGGTGTTGCTTGCGAGCCATTGTTTGTTGCAGCGTCGTTTGCGCTGGTAGAAAGGTTAGTCACAAGATCCTCCTCGAGGGTGTTCCTCAAGCCAATCAGCAAGAAGTCGCAGGTCATCTTTGAGATACTGCGCCCACTCCTTGCGGTAAATAGTTGATGCGGGATGCATGGTGGGTAGCACGCTAAAGGCGCCTATCTGGTAAAACTTGCCGCGCAGCTCCGTCACGCCCTTATCGGTATGCATGACAAACTGTGTTGCAAAATTACCCAAGCAAACAATAACGTCCGGCTTAATAGCACGAATCTGGTCGCGAAGGTATGGGGAGCACTCCTCCACCTCAGCTACCTTGGGATTTCTGTTTGAAGGCGGTCGGCATTTGACCACATTAGAGATAAAAACATCCTGGCGAGAAAGGCCAACTTCTTCTAACAACGCATCAAGCTTTTTGCCCGATACGCCCACGAAAGGTTGACCGCTTAGATCCTCATTTTTACCAGGAGCTTCTCCCACAATCATGACACGAGCTGTAGGATTTGGGCCACCAAACACAATGTTGGTGCGTGTTTCCCACAGCGGACACTTCTTGCAATCAGCAATCTGCTTGCGAATCTCGTCAAGCGTGACTGCCATTAGATGTACACCTTATCGAGGCGCGCACCAAAGTTGCAAACTACCTCGTAATTGATGGTCTCGCGAAGGTCAGCCATCTCATCAGCGGTGATTTCTTGGTCGCCGTCTTTGCCGATGAGGGTAACCACGTCACCATGGCGAATTTCGTGTGCAGGCTTATTAGCGTGTGTACCTGCGGTATCAACAGCAATCATAAACTGATCCATGCAGATGTTGCCCACCTGGCGAACACGATCTCCGCGCGTCAAAACATCCATGCGGTTAGAAAGGCTGCGTGCAAGTCCGTCGGCGTAGCCAATAGGCACGGTAGCTACCTGGATGTTATTGCGAGGAACACGCCACGTCATACCGTAACTAACGCCGTCGCCAACAGCTGGATAGATTACGCGCGTCACGCGACCACGCACGCTCATAACGGGCTGCAGGTCAATGCGGGGAATGGTGAGCTTGCTTGGATGAAGTCCATACAGGCCAATGCCCACACGAACCATATCGAACTGAATGTCTTTGTGCAGAACAGTGCCAGGAGTGTTATCAGCGTGAACCAAGCCCAGCTCATAGCCCGCGTTTTTGAGTGCCGTAACCGCTTCAATAAAGCGATTAACCTGCAGGTCAAAGTCCCAGTTGTCGAGCACGTCGGCCGTAGCAAATGCGTAAACGTACCAGCGCATTCAAGACCCCTGTGGAAATCGATAGAGCCGCGAACCTCAAGTAGATCTTCTCGCCTAACGCCAATACGGGTCATGCCAGTATCGATGGCCAGGTGATAGCGGCCAACCTTATTAGCTGCGGCGGAAGCCTCGCCATACGCAAGGGCAAAGTCCACCGTGTAGACTGACGGCATAATGTCAAAGCGGACGAGGTCTGGGATGGAAGTGACTGGAGGCTCGGAAAGCACCAGGATGGGGTTATCAATGCCGGAACAGCGCAGCTCAACACCCTCATCGACCGTTGCAACGGCAAACTGATCAGCACCCACGGACTGCATGGCTTTAGCGCACTGAGCAGCACCGTGACCGTATGCGTCAGCCTTAACCACACACATCATTTTGACACCGCGGTTAAGCTGGGCCTTAAACGCCTTTACATTGTGGCGGACGGCAGAAAGATCAATCTCTATCCAAGCCCATCTATCCTGGGGATATGCCGACATCAGGCTCACCTACTCCGCAGCTTCTTCAAAGTCTGCCATAGGGAATGCAATCTGCTCTTCAAGTGCATCGGAGGCAAGGCCAATAACGTCACAGATGTCGCCAGCCATAGCTCCGCGTACACCGAACTTCTCGGCAGCTAGCTGACCTGCGTATGCGTGAACCTCACAGGCAAGTGAGCAGAAGGTTGGCAGGTCATCAACTTGACCAGCAACCTGAGCCAAGCGGCCAGCAATAGTACCAGCAAGAACGTCGCCAGAGCCAGCAGTTGCCAACGTAACGGGACCAGGCTTTGGCAGCACGGCTTTCTGAACGCCAACGCAGCCAGTTGCGGTTCCCTTAGCAACAATGACCAGCTCAGAACCGCCGTCTGCCCAGACAATCTTGCGAGCAGCCTCAAGCTGAGCTACCAGGCTTGCAGGAGGATTATCTACCTGGTTAACCAGGCGACCAAGCTCGCGACGATGCGGCGTCATGATGAGCGGAGCGGTACGACGAGTGAGCTCGGGGAAATCTGGGAGGTTGTTATTAGTGAGGCGAGCAATGCAGTTGAGCGCGTCGGCGTCAACAATAACGGGCAGCTCAGAGTCAAGCAGCGCGGAGGTAACCTTGACGGTTCCGCCAGAGACGCGCATGCCAGGGCCAACCAGCGTAACGGTGCGCATGGCGGCAAGCTGCAGCACCAGTGGAGCTGCTCCTCGGTAAATACGCCCTCAGCGTCGCACGGAAGGCCAATAACGGGAACCTCTGGCAGCATCATCTGAACGCAGCTGACAATGGCCTCAGGAACTGCCAGCGTAACGTAGCCAGCGCCCGCACGAGCAGCCGCCTTAGCAGCAAAAACAGCTGCTCCGGGGAAGCGGCTTGAGCCACCAACCACCAATACGGAGCCACGAGAGTATTTATCGCAGTCGTTGAGCTGAGCAGGAACAGAAGCAAGATAATCTTCCAGGTCAACGCGCCAGGCAACAGGATCTGCTTCAACAACCAAGCGCTCAGTCTGCTCGGCCAGAGGAGCCACAACAATGGAGCCGCAAACGTCGCGGCCTGCATCGGCAATAAGGCCGGGCTTGAGCGCAATCATGGTAACGGTAACGTCAGCGACAACACACGCGCTTTCTACCTGGCCCTTCTGCGCAGAAAGGCCACTTGGAACGTCAACGGAAAGCACGCGAGCGCCAGACTGATTGAGGCACTCAATCCAAATATCAAACGGAGCACGGACCTTACCGTGGAAGCCGGTGCCCAGCATGCAATCGAGCACCACGTCAGCCGTTGCCAGCAGGTCAATCAGCTCCTGGCGAGAAGGGCCAACAAGCACGGAAACTCCCGCGCGAACGGCGCGCTGCGCCATCTGACGTGCAAGATCGCCGGAAATCTGATCAGGCTCAAGCGGAGTGACTACCTTAACGTTGCAGTTTCTAGAGCGCAGCGCTTCTGCTGCCACCCAGCCATCTCCACCGTTATTGCCAAGACCTACGAGGATGACAACGTTAGAGATGTCCCCTCCCATGCCAAGGGCCTCTTGAGCAGCAGCGTAACCTGCACGGTGCATGAGCTCGGAAACGCTCACGCCCACGCGTGTCAGCGCAATCTCTACACGCTTGATGTCCTCAACATTTAGTACCGGCTGCATAACTTACTCCTCGGATTTAACAACATCATCAAAGGTTGTCTCAATTATAGGTTCTTGCACGCGCTCAAGCTCATCCAACACAGAACGAGCTTCTTTGAATGAACGCGCCAGCTCTTGGGCAGCATCTTCCTTTTGATCTACCTTGGGTTTTACGGCGTTGGTTACCGCAACCGCATTGGCTACCGCAACATCTCTGGTATACGAGATAGAAAGCGCAATCTCCTGCACGCCCTGCTCAGCCGCAATCTGTGCAGCCTTGCCCGCTAGACGAGCCTGTGGCCTGCCCAACTGATCTCTCTCAACAGAAACATCCTGAAAAATCAATACCAGACGAGAAACCCGTTCCTAAGGCTTTGAGCACGGCTTCTCTTGCTGCAAAGCGGGCAGCATAGTGCTCCGCAGGGCGAGCAGTGCGCTCACAATACGCACGCTCGACATCGGTGAACATACGGCGAATAAAGTGAGGGCGCCTCTCAATTGCCTGCTGCATGCGGGCAATCTCAAGCATATCTACACCTATTCCTGCCAGTGCCATCGTATCCCCTGGATCTATCTGCGCTTAAGCGCTAAGCCTATACTCCTCGAGTGCATCGAGCACAATCTGATTTGTCTGTTGGCAGAGCTCATCGGTTGGAGCTTCTGCAAGAACGCGCACCAGAGGCTCTGTTCCGGAAGCGCGGACCAACACGCGACCATTGCCCTCAAGGAACTTCTCGGCAGCTGCAACTGCGTCGTTGACCTTAGGAGACTGCATAGCAGCCTCTTTATCAGTGACGCGAACGTTAACCAACTGCTGTGGATATAGTGTAACGGGACGAGTCAGCTCAGAGAGTTTCTCGCGCTCTGCTCGTAAGACCTCCATAATACGGAGGCTGGTCAGGATACCGTCGCCGGTCTTAGCAAGGTCACCAAAGATGATGTGACCGCTCTGCTCGCCGCCAAGGCTGTACTCGTTCTCGTTCATGCAAGCGTAGACGTACTTATCGCCAACGTTGGTCTTCTCGTAAGAAAGGCCAGCGTCGTCGAAGGCTTTGAACAGGCCAAAGTTGCTCATAACGGTGGTGACCACGGTCTGCTTAGCCAGGCGACCATACTTGTTGAGGTAGGTGCCGCAGACGTAGAGGATCAGGTCTCCATCAACCACGTGACCGCGCTCGTCAACTGCCAGGCAGCGGTCAGCGTCGCCGTCGTAGGCAAAGCCCACGTCAAGACCGTTCTGAACCACAAAACGCTGTAGCTGGTCAATGTGAGTGGAGCCGCAATCAACGTTGATGTTGAGGCCGTTTGGAGCGTTGTTGATAACATGCGTCTCGGCGCCCAGAGCGTCAAAAACAGGGCGAGCAACGCTAGAAGCTGCGCCGTTAGCGCAATCCAGGCCAATCTTCAGGCCCTGGAGGCTAAGCCGCAGCTTGCAATAAGGCTGGAGATGTAGCGGTTACGACCCTGCATGTAATCAACCGTGCGGCCAATGGCGTCACCCGTTGCCAGAGGAACGTCAAACTCACCGTCAATATAGGACTCTACCTGCTCGAGAACGTCCTCGTCCATCTTGTAGCCCTCTTTATTGACCAGCTTGATGCCGTTATCGGTGAATGGGTTGTGGGACGCAGTAATCATGACGCCGCAGTCAAAGCCGCCGTCAACTACCTCGTAGCTTACGCCAGGTGTAGGAATAACGTGCAGCATATACGCGTCAGCGCCGGAAGCAACCAGGCCCGAGACAAGCGCGGACTCAAACATGTAGCTTGACCTGCGGGTATCCTTACCAATAATGATGCGAGCCTTGCGAGACTGCTTAGCTCCGTAATACCAGCCAATGAAGCGGCCAATTTTGTATGCGTGATCGACGTTCAGACCCTCGTTTGCACGGCCTCTAAAGCCGTCGGTTCCAAAGTACTTCATAAGCGTCTCCTAGCTGCGAATGTAGTGTTGTCGGGTGGAGAGCAACTTGCGCGCGAAGCGCCAGCGAACTACTCGACAGGTGGGGCTTCTCGCCAGATGGCGAGAAGAACGTGCGGACTAAAGCGGTTGAGCAAATATGCAAAATGCAACCATTTAAAAGTATACAAAAAAGAGACCTGCCGATATACAACAGGTCTCTTTGTGAGGACTTTTTTGGGGTCCAGCGGCCTTAGCGCTTGGAGAACTGAGGACGCTTACGAGCCTTCTTCAGACCGTACTTCTTACGCTCGACCGCACGAGAATCGCGGGTGAGGTAGCCGGCCTTCTTAAGGTCATCACGATACTCGCCAGCCTCGAGAAGAGCGCGAGCAATGCCCAGGCGAAGAGCGCCGGACTGGCCGTTGATGCCGCCGCCATCGCAGTTTGCGAGGACGTCGAAACGACCAAGAGTATCAGTAATGCGGAGAGGTGCGGTTGCGTTGTCTACGAGCTGCTGGCGACCAAAGTACTGGGTTGCCTCGCGGCCGTTAACGGTAACCTTACCAGTTCCAGGAACAAGACGAACACGAGCGACGGCCTCTTTACGACGGCCGGTGCCGGTGTAAACAGCGGTGTTATCTGCCATCGTTTAGCCCTCCAGCTCAATCTTGACGGGATTCTGTGCAGCATGTGGGTGCTCAGCGCCGGCGTAAACCTTAAGCTTCATACCCTGCTTGCGACCAAGAGTGGTCTTAGGAAGCATGCCCTTGACTGCGTGCTCAACAACACGCTCTGGGTGCTTCTCCATCTCTTCCTTGAAGGAAGTGATCTTCAAGCCACCAAGGTAGCCGGAGTGACGCCAATACTCCTTGTGGTCAGCCTTAACACCAGTAAGGACAACCTTGTCTGCATTGATGATGACAACAAAGTCACCAGTATCAGCGTTTGGGGTGTACTGCGGCTTGTTCTTACCACGAAGAATCATGGCAGCCTTTGTAGCCAGACGACCGAGCGTTGCGCCCTCAGCGTCGATGAGCACCCACTTGCGCTCGACTTCGCCAGCCTTGGCGAACTGAGTCGACTTCTTCACTTGACTCCTCCTACGAATTACGAGTTGATAACCCCTGGACGGGTCATCGATGCTTTTTCTTGTCAGAGATTACGGGGCTCTGTGGAAAAGCCTTAAAAGTATACTCCACTCTTTAGCTGTTGTACGCGGGAATTTTTGTTGCTTCACGAATGCAACAATTCGTTCAAATTTGACGGGTTTCTCCACATTGCAAAGCCGTCCACAGCACACGCCACGATTGCGCCGAGTTTCTCGCCAGAAAAGGCCGCGGATATGCGCGTAACAACGCTGTCCGCGGTTACTTTTTTGCCGAAACTGAAGTATTATCAGCGTAGATAACTTGCGCCGCTTGGCGGTGCTACTCAAGCGCCGATTGCGGCGCCGCAAACCGAGGAGCGACTATGCCCAGCATCTACACCGTCACGCTCAACCCCGCTCTGGACAAGACCGTCCAGGTGTCAAATTTTGCCGTTGACCAGGTGAATCGCATCACGTGGCTCAGGCGAGACGCGGGCGGCAAGGGCATCAACGTATCCAAGGTTATCGCTAAGCTGGGCGGAGAGTCTACCGCCATCGCCGTTCTTGCAGGTCAAACCGGCAAATGGATCGCTGACACGCTTGGCGAGAATAACATCAAGGTCCAGGCGATTTCCGTTCCCGGCGAGACGCGCACCAATCTTAAGGTCGTCGACACCGAGGGTGGCACCAACACCGACATCAACGAACCTGGTCCCGAGGTCACCGATACCGTGCTTGACCAGGCGCTTGCTGACGTGATTGCCAAGACTTCCGCTGGCGACATTGTGGTTCTTTCCGGCAGCCTCCCCCGCGGAGCTTCCGCTGATACGTATGGCCGCTGGACTCGCGCCCTGCGCGACGCCGGACTGAAGGTTTACCTGGATGCCGACGGCGCGGCACTTTCAGCTGGACTTGAGCAGAAACCATACTTCACCAAGCCAAACGACCACGAGCTCTCCGCCATGCTTGGTCGCGAGCTGACCGATGTGGACGCGATTGCCGCTGCCGCGTCCGAAATTGTTGCTGGTGGCATCGACACGGTCTGCGTTTCCATGGGTGGAAACGGCGCCGTCTACGCTACGGCCAACGAGGTTTGGTATGCAGGTCCAGTAAAAGTCCAGGTAGGAAGCACTGTCGGTGCCGGCGACTCCGTTGTGGCGGCGCTAGCCTTTGCGGATGCACAGGGTCTCTCGACAGAAGACGCGCTGCGACTGGCCATGGCTACGGGCGCCGCAAACGTCATGGAGAGCGGAACTCAGGCGGCGGAGCGCTCGGTTGTGGATTCGCTTATCGAGAAAGTGCAGCTCACGCGCCTGCGCTAGCGTTCGGGGTGCGAGCACGCGGGGAGCTGCGAGTACGCGGGGTGCTGCGAGTACACCGGGTTTCTCGCCAGGTGCGCCATAACAGCATGCGCGCCTGAAAAGTGCAAAGAATCTGTATTTTGAATACAGATTCTTTGACAAAATCAGGCAAATCCACAGTTTCTTTTGCATTTTTAGGCAAAATTTACAGATTCTTTGTAGAAATCAGGCGCGTGAAAGATAGACTACGTGGCCCTAAATTTTGAGCCTGAAAGCTGCATCATGTCTGAGTGAATTTACTCAGACACGGCGAGAAAAACCGGCAAAACCACTCAGACTTGGTGCACTTTTCCGGCAAATTGTTCAGACATGACGAGAAAATCAGGCGCGCATAACGTCTCGCTTGCAATGTCGCGCGCATAACGTCTCGCTCGGAGCACCGTCATGCAAAAACGTGCGCGGTCTTTCTGCGGTTACTCAGTGGTGCCCGCGGTCTTCCTGCGATTGCATTCGAGCTTCCAGCCGATCATCCAACCAACTGCAAGAACGTAATTCTCGATAGCACCAACCAAATTTACCGACTCGTGAGCGCTCAAAAAATGAATGAAATGATTGGTTCCAATTCCAATACCACCCAGAATCAGCGCGAGCAAATCGCACGTAGATAGACCCAATCGTAGTGGAAACACGTGGTAACCAAAATGATGAGCACCGCGAGATTCCAAAAACCAATCTCTCGCTGCCAACCGGTCGAAATACCATAAGCGGAATTGCTTCCCATGTACTCGGGAGCGACAATTTGCAAAATCGCCGCACCAGTCATCGCGACAATAACCAGCGCAAACATTACCTTCAAAAACTTATTCATGGGCGTCTTCAAAATAAACTCTTTCCGTATCAATTTTTGCTTCGTGTTCAGGACATACGTTTGTAGATTTTGGAGCTCGATTAATCCAAAAGTCTACTCAATAAAACTCTTAATCTCTTCGAGGCGATCAAGTGCAACTTGGCGACCTGTCAGGTACAGAGACAGCAGAGCTTCACCGGACTTCTCGTTAACTTTAACTTCAACTGGCTCAGGAGGCAGAAGCACCAACACTCTACCCTCTTCTTCCAGTTCAAAGAGCTGTTTGCGCTGATCCATGTAGCGCTCGGCGCGAGAAGCCAATGCGGCTTCAAAGTATGGATACGCGGAGTAGAGCTGTGAGCGGATAGCGATCTGCTCGTTGACGTCGGTTTTTACGAAATCCCTATCCTGCGTGATAATGACCAGCGCTTTCTTTGCCGGCTTGTGGTCGGGAATGTCAACCGCGCGTTCCGCTTTGCCGTCGGGCAGACCAAGCGCGGCTGCAAACGGAATGGAATCGGTAGTTCCACCGTCCAAATAACGATGTCCGTCCAGCTCAACCATGCGAGAAACCGTTGGCATCGACGCGGACGCTCGGACCATGGTTACGTCTTCCGGGAACTTTTTTACGTGCAGATATGCCGACGTACCAAACGTAACGTCGGACGCAACAACGTACATCTGCATGGGATTTTGGTTGAACGCCTCGTTATCGCAGGGATCCAGATGGTTTTGAATCTCGTCGAACATAAAATCCGCACCCGCAATATCACCAGTAGTAATCAGCGAGCGAATCGAAAGAAAACGGGGGTCGTCCCTAAAGGCCAGCATAATGCGCATGGCGCGGCCCATCTGCTTGGACCTAAAGCTCACGGCGTTGATAGCGCCCGCGGAAACTCCCCACACACTCTCAAAGTTGGTGACGCCCTTCTCGCGAAGCACATCAAGGATTCCAGCGGTAAAAATGCCTCGATAACTGCCTCCCTCTAGCACAAGCGCAGTTGAAGATAGGTGCGCGGACGCCTGTTCCACACCATCTATCTGCGAGAATTTCTGCTGCTGGTCTTCCATAACAACCTCCGAACTTTGTTATTCAGAGTGTACCCAATTTCTGCTCGGACGCCCAACCGGTTTTCCACACAAAAAAGCGCCTGGGGACAGGCGCTTTTGCATAACTTTATGTGCTTTGGCGAGAAACCCGAAGGAGCTGGCAGCGTATTTGACGTCGCAACTGGCGTCACGCGCTTGCTGCGCCCCTTGCCTTACTTGCGAACCTTACGAGAAGCAGCAACAAAACCAAGGCCGCTTACTGCAAGAACAGAAGCTGGAACTACAACATCTGCGATACCAGTTGCAGGGAGTACGGACTTCTTCGCTGGTGTTGGTGCAGGAGCTGGAGCAGGAGCTGGAGCAGGCTCTGGCTCTGGCTCTGGTGCTGGAGCTGGAGTTGGATCAGGGGTTGGAGTTGGAGTTGGAGTTGGAGTTGGATCAGGAGCTGGGATGCGAACAAACTCAACGTTAATAACCTCATCGAACTCCATTGCTGTAACCCAATGGCCCTTAACGGTAACAGTGCCATCGCCGTTATCGACAATGACTACACCGTCAGCGTTACCAACCCTAAACCCCTCTGGAATTGGGTTAGTAACATCAGGAAGGAAGTATGCGTCCTCAGGAGCGTATGGATTAACCGTTGGATCCATGAGCTGCTCTCTAGTTGGTGCAGGAATAGGAGTTATGCCAGTAGTAGCAGTAGCACCAGTGGTACTTGTAGGAGCAGACGTTGTGCCCTCTGCCAGCGCAGATGCTGGAGCAAGTGCTAACGCGGCTGCAAGAGCAGATGATGCGATACATACCTTTAAATTCTTCATGTAGCTTTTACGCCAAAACGCATGCACCAGGACAAATGGCTGGAAGCACAGGATTTTTAGCGCATTCCTTTCTGATATAGATTATTTAGTTTCCCCGTGAGCGAATAATATCATATACATACTGAACAAATGTCGCGTCCTGTCGACATATTCCGCGAACGCACAAAAATTTTAAATGATCTTTAAAACTATTTTTTAAAAATCTGATAGCATTTCTGCAGGTAAACTATTACGCAACTGAGAGTTGACAAATTTCCAACTCAACTTGGTGGTGTGCAATCGAGGCAATTTTTAGAGTAATAGCCATCACATGTGAATCCCACCACATCACCAACAGAAAGGACAGCCATGTTACTGAGCGAGAAAATCATGAGCCTCAGAAAGCGTAATGGTTGGTCACAGGAAGAGCTTGCGCAGCAGCTAGGCGTTTCAAGACAGTCAGTTTCTAAATGGGAGTCCATGGCTTCCATGCCTGATATCCAAAAGATTATGTCCATGAGCGAGCTCTTTGGCGTTTCCACAGACTACCTACTCAAAGACGAGCTTGAGGAACTTCCAGCTACTGCCATCGCCGCTGATTACGCGGCCTCTTCGGGCCAGGGTGGCTCTTCGGATCCTGCTGCCGCAAGCACCGCGGACAGCACTGATGGCGGTACCGGCAGCGACTCCTCAGATGACGACACATCTACCAGCAAAACTGTGGCACCGAAGCTCAGCGTTTCTCTCGACACAGCCACCGAATACCTGGATGCAATCGCACGAACTTCTCGCCCCACGGCAGGTGCAATTACCCTCTTTATCCTGGGGCCCGCGCTTCTTGTCTCGCTTGCAACATACAGCGAAGACGCGCTTTACTTTGATCCGATGCACATTTCTCCAGATGCGATGGGTATCGCAGGCATTTGCATCATGATGCTCTTCATTGCTGCGGGCGTTGGCCTGCTGATTCTCCAGGACATGAAGCTCGCGAAGTTTAAGCAGCTCAAGGAGGCCTCTCTCGAGCTCCAGTACGGTGTCGAAGCCGCCGTTCGTAGACGCGCCGAGTCAACCGAATCGTTGCGCTACATGCAACAAGCCGCCGGCGTCTGCCTTACCATCCTGAGCGCAATCCCCTTCCTTATTGCCTCGTACTATGGGACTGGCCTCATCTTTGCCCTTGGCTTCTTCGTGGCAGCAATTCTGGTTTCTCTTGGCGTTTACCTGCTGGTTTACTCGGGAATCATCAGAGATGGCTATAGGGTTCTTCTCCAGGAAGGCGATTTCTCTCACGACGAGAAAAGCAACAAGAGAGACTCCAAATCCGCAGCATTGAAGTACAGGCCAATTGCCAGGGCGTATTTTGGCACCATTACCTTGCTGTACGTGGGCTATAGCTTCATCACCAAGGACTGGAAAAGTTCCTGGATTATCTGGCCTGTTTCCGCGCTCCTCTACCACATCATCATCAGCATCCTGAACGCTCTGAAGAAAAAGTAAGCGCGACCGTCAGATCGCGATCGCTCGGACGCACGGCAGACACGCAGGTCGGAGGCGCTGGTCAGGTGCGACTCGCAAGAGCTCGGTCTTCTCGACAGGCCGAGCTCTTTGCGTATAGCATGGCGAAGGTTCCTTTGAGCCTGAAAACTGCATCATGTCTGAGTAAATTTACTCAGACATGATGAGAGAAACCGGCAAAACCACTCAGATATGGTGCACTTTTCCGGCAAATCGTTCAGACTTAGCGAGAAAATCAGGTTCCATGAGAGCGCTCATGGAAGGGTAACCTTAGGCACGCTTTAAAGTCTGCCTGAAAAGTACAAAGAATCTGTGTTTGGGACACAGATTCTTTGTAGAAATTAGGCAGAATCCACCGATTCTTTTACGTTTTCAGGCAAAAGTTACAGATTCTTTGCAGAAATAAGGCGCAGCTACAAGGTCCAAAATCAGTTGCAACTTTATGCGCGACGAGACGCCTGGTACTTCTCGAAAGCAGCCTTATATTTCTGCTCCTCTTTCTTGAATATGGCGTTGAAAATCAAAGTGGTTACCAGAAGAATGACCAGGTACAGCGCAGTAAACGACATCCATGCCTGTGCCATATTTGGAACCCATCCGCCAACGATCGCCATCGCCACAAGCGTTGGGAACAGGCAAACGTTGAAGCCAAGAAATCTCTGAAGGTAGCTAAGCTTGGTGATCAGAGGCTGGTAGTTGAACCAAATCTGCTGGTAAATGCCCGAAAGAGCGCCAGCGGCAATCAACGTGAGGAGCGTGATGTTATTTTGCCTGTCACCATAATTGATTGCCAGCGCAATGACGCCATACACAAGCGAGATGCCGGTAAAACATAGTGCTCCAGAAGAAATGCCTTTACACATAATTTGACCTGCTGTTTTATTGAGTCCCTCGTCAAATTCTTGCTGAGTCTCTCGCTCAATTTCTTGCCAGTTTTGTGATTCGTTGCGTTCCATGATGTTCCCTTCTCTGGGATAAAACTGCTGTTAAAGCGGTTGGTCCGAGTACTGTTTGAAGCTCGGCACGGGATGCGATGCGCGAGAAAACCGCTCTATCCCCTACACAATTCCAATGCGTCGTTTGATTTCGGCGGCATACTTTCTTGAAGCAACAAGGGTTTTCTCGCCAAGCGACAGCAACATGCGGCCGGAACCTGCGGGTTTGATGCCCGTAACCTGATCCAAGTTGACCAGTTCCTGTCGAGAAGTGCGCACAAAAGCCGTGTCTTTGAGAGCATCCTCGAGCTCGGTCAAGCGGTTGGAGCTTTCCAGCGTCTCGCCGTTTACCAGGTGAATCAGCGTCACGTTGCCGTCCGTTTGAATCCATGCAGACATCCGCGAGAAGAACGACGCGCCTGTTGATGGTGCCGGGAACGTATCCAGTCATCTTTCCGTCAACCATCTGGAGCTGGCGGACAATTCCCGAAACGCGCGGGTCATCAGGGGCCGCTCAAGATGGTCACCTCGATTTGCGCGCGACCCTTTTTCTTCAACTACACGAATTTCCATGACACTTCCAAACAACTTACTTGACCTAACGTTTCGTTTTCTTGCTGCAGCGGAACTGCTCCCCGCTTGCTTCCTTGCCTTAAGGCATCTTTAGAATAACGGTTGCAGCTCTTATGCTAGGGACTCTCGTGTCACTCAAATGCACTAACTGGCTGTGAAAGTGCATTCTTTGCGCTCAAGCATCGGCTGTGCTCTTGTGCGCGCCTGAACTTGCGCGTGAACGCGTTCGTGCGTCCCACGCCATACAAAAAGCCGCCCTCAAAGATGAGAGCGGCTTGAAGTTACGTGCTAAATCTGCGGCTTTCCCGCACCATACCTGCGAGCGTCAGCCTCGCCGCAGCTTAGTTTCTAGCTGCGTGAAGCTTGAGAGTACCCAGTGCAAAGAGAACTGCTGCGCCGCCTGCAATAGCAAACATAAGCGTGTTCTGCAATGCATCGTCGCCGGTATAAGGAGTGCGGGACTTGCGAGGCTTAGGGACAACAGGGTTGGTGGTGGTATTGGTGTCTGTGTCGATAAGGCCATCGCTGACGTGAGCGGTGTTTACAACCGTAACGTCCTTCTCGCCCTTGTTGACCTTGACCTGGAAGGTTACGGTGAGCGTGTCGCCCGAAGCAACGTTCTGAGTCCAGGTTACGGTGCGCGTAGCTGGGTCGTAGGTGCCGCCGTTATCAGCGGAGCCATCAACGTAGGTTGTGTGCTCTGGGATGACATCGGTGATGGTTACATCGCGAGCGGTGTTGGTGGTGTTGGTGTAGGTAACGGAGTAAGTGAGCACCTGACCAGCAGTTACCTTGTTGCCGTCGATGGAGTTACCCTGACCGTCCAGAACGTCCTTCTTTGGCTGAGGCAGAACTACCCAAACGCCAATGAAGTGAGCGTTTTTGTGGTCAATGACCTCGGAATCGTGATCGTAACCGATAAACACCCACGTTCCATCTGGAGTCTCTACGCGAGTAACGCCACCAAGAGGCTGATCAGGGGTAACGGTGGTTCCGTTAGGAATTCTAGTCTGCTTGCCAGGAAGCAAATCCAGGACCTCCTGAGGAAGCTCCCTGTTAGGAGTGCCGCTTACAAACTCGTGGGTCTTCTCGTACAGAAGCTCAGTGGTTACCTTATTGGAGTGAGCAACGTTTCCGTCGACAACCTGTGTGAGCTCGTTATCAATGTTGGAGCCATCTGTCTCTACCTTGCTGTTGGTAACAGTCTTGTAGGTAATAACAAACTTCTTGCCGCCATTTGCCTTGGTGAGCAGGTGATCCTTGATGTTGACCGTAACCTTCTGGCCGTCAACAGAAACGGTATAGTCAGTACCTTCGGTCAGGGTCTGGCCGTCAAAGCTTACGGTAAGGCTCTGGAAATCAAGGCGCTCGTCAAAGGTGTCAACCATGCTCATCGACTTAATCTTGCCGATGGTATCAATGCCCTGCTTTGGCAGCGTAAAGGTGCCGGTATACGTAATGGTTTCTCCAGCCTTAGCAGGAGCCTGCTCTGGATCAACGGCCTTTACAGGAGCTGGAGTAATTGCCTCAGTGTACACACCAAAAAGGCTGCCGCTGGTAGCTGCACTAGTTGACTCAAATGTCATGCTGTTTGACTTGGACTTAACAGCAAAGCCTGCAAGGTTCTTCTCCTGATCAGGACCAGAGGTACCACGAACAGGATTCCAGGTAATATTGCTACCGCTGGTGCTCTCAACAAGAATGTTCCTGTTATTCATAACAATGCTATCGATGGTGCTATTGGCGTTAATAAGCGAGAAGGTCTCGTTTGCGCCAGTATCACCGACAACGTCAATATCGCTTGGCTGCATAACAAGCTTGAGGTCACAAGGGGTGCCATCGGTGTACCTAAGCTCTACTGTTACGTTTGCGTTGATTGCATAGGACCTGAACATATCAGCAGTATAGCTGGGGTGATTCACGTCAATGTAGTCCATAATCTGGAAGGACTTAGTTCCCCAGTTCTCATCAACGGTCAAAAATGCAACGTCAGTCTTATTAGGGTTGTTGTAATCTGCGTTGGCATTCTTAAGGGTAAGGTCCAGAGAGTTGATAGTGACATAGACGTCAACGTCCTTGCCATCAACAGTACCAGCGTTAGAAAACTTCAGCGAAAGAGGCTGGTTATACTGCTGGTTGGAACCGTCTTTAGTTGGCTGAACAACAAAAGCTGTTGAGGGCAGTCTGCCTGTATCAGAAGCAGGAATCTCTACACGCTTAACGCCAGTTCCCTGCGAGAGAACAGTCATGTTGTCTCTGGTCAGCGTGAACTGGTAAATGTTGATCTGGGTAAGATCACTATCGTCTTTCTGGCGATCAAGTGCCTGAGCTGTGTTAATAGACATAAACAGGCATGCCACAACCATGGTGAGAAAGACTGAGATTCTCTTAAGAAAACCTTTTTTCATGATGGCCCCTCAAAAAGATGTGCATATTACATCTATATTTTCTTACAAATTGATAGCCAAAACATATGAGAAATTAGTATTCACATAAAAAGTGAATTTGGCTGATAAATAGTACAGTTCACATGGACAGTACTGTTTTGAAAATAGTTCAAATTTTTGTATCCACACCACATCTGCTGCTTGCGAATATGAATTGAGCCATCGCGCTTCAAGACGCCGCAGTCAGTTCGCAGCCTCGGTCCGCGCGCCTCTGCTCACGCGCTTTCAGCTCGCCTCGTTAGGGGCGAGAAGGTCTACCAGCTTGATGATTATCTGGCTCTTGAACTTTCTCTGTCTTGGAGCAAATCCATGCAACGGTATAGCCAACGCAGCCGATAAACAGGCAGGTTAGACCTAACATAAGCATTTTCTCGCCAACGCCAAAGTTAATCTCGTATTGAATTTTGAGCGCCAGCGGAGGATCCTGCAAAGGAAGCCCTGCCTTAGCGAACAGGTAGTATGCACCCATAAGCGCACTTAAAATACCTGAAATTAAAAATCCCTGTGAAAGGTTCTTGGTTACTTGGGCCGCTTTATTCACGTCGCATCATCTCCTTATGTGGCTATAGTAAAGCAAAACGACGAGAAGCCCAAAAAGAGAGCCTCCACATGAACTACCTCCCATTTCTTGGACACGAGAAATGGGAGGCAGTTCAAAACACACCTAAGTCGGATAATCTGTTAAAAAGACGTATACATGACGCTGAAAATACCTCAAACGTGCAGATTATCGTCATTAGATGTGTAAAATGCCCGCAATTGAGCAGAATATCCGACTTAGGTGTGTTCCTTAGGTGCGGAATTTACCTATAGTTAAATCTTTTATATGACGCTATTCATTTTCTAGCATATTAGCTGAAGTTTATGCATAGAGATGCATACCAGGCAGTGCGGCCGCCTAGCTGCCTGGCTATCTTGATTAAGAACATGTCGATTCTTCAGCAGAACACAAGAAAGCTGCGCTATTTTGTGCGCCAGGCCTAAAAGCCGACGCTAACACGCTGCAGAATCATAATCACCTGCATATGAACTACCTCCCATTTCTTATGTCCAAGAAATGGGAGGCAGTTCAGTACTGGCTCTCTTTTGACGTGTAGGTGTTTTGTAGTGGATTGAGTGCTTACTTTCCGCTTGCCATCTTAGCTGGGTACCATTTCTGGAACCACGCCGTAAACAGGCCCATTCCAATAGGAACCAGGTTATTCACAATAATCAAAATACCGCCCACACCATTTTGAACTGCAAACCAGCTCCAAATGGCCGTTAACACGTACATAGCACCCCAACATGCAGCCAAAATATAATTTGTCTTCATGAACAGCGGATTGTTGTAGGCATTATCTCCGCCGTAGCTGTACTTAACATATGCAGCGCAGAGAGGCTCCTTAGTAAGGCATGATGCAAACCACATAAGACCAAAAGCCAGGTAACCCAAATTGACAATAAGATTCCTGTCGCCATTTCCGCTCATAAAAACGCCTGCAGACAATGCTCCAACCAGGGCAAATGAGATTCTGTCCCAGATGGTGAACTTGAAGTTCCTCATAATAAGCGGCATTAAAGCAGTAACAAGCAGCACAATCATGGCGCCAACCTGAGAATCAAACGATGTTGCAGTCCAGAAGGTAATCCAAGGGAGCAGCATTGTAATCATCTGCGGATTTTTCTGCGCGTTACCAGCTTCTTTAGCTGGCGCATCCTGCGCAGCTTCAGTAGAACTACCAGGAGTGGGACCAAAAGTACTTGTCCCAATCAATCATGAAGGAAAAATCGCCCTCAACGGTATACAGGTGCTTACCCAGCGCCTCTGGTCCACTAATCTCGCCCTAGAAATGGACTGCCAGACCTCAAACGGGTGTTGAGCTTTGTCGTGGTAGTGAGGCTGCCGTCAGTAAAGACCTTGACTGCCGTCTTTGCCCAGCAAAATCTGATAGCTACGCCCAAGATCGGTGTAGTTCATCTCAAGCACGCGATCTTTTCCGTCGTAAGCCGTCTTATCATACAGGGCCGCCATCTGAGAGGTGAAGATATGGTCAAACGGCACCTGCTCAACGGGTTTCTCGCCAGCGTTTTTGCTGCCCTGAGCGCTTGTATCGCGAGAAATTCCCCAGCTTGCATCCGCCATCTGCTCAAACATCTCTTTTGGATACAGCAAGACTTTGAGCTCGGCTTTTGTCTGGTCAGAAATGCCGCCCTTTGGCGTATTCTATGCCAGCCTTTTTGACAAGCGCCAGGTACTGGTCAGTGCGTGCAGAAAGCTCCTTTTACGCGGAAGAGCTCGCCCTTGACCGCAGAAAATGCTCTCGTAATTGCCCTGGCCAAGAATGTGGTCAAACATCTTGGTAACGCTATCGTAGTTGCCCTCTGACGAATAGAATCCGCAGGTAGAGATAAGAACGTGCTTCTTGCCTGTCATGTCATAGCGAGATTCGTGCGCGCCACTTCCATATCCCCTGTTTGCGTCGCTCATGAAGGGCAAACTCATGGGGAGCTGGCGATCAATCAGGTTCTTCAGCAGTCCAGGTACGTTGAAGTAGTAGAGCGGAAAACTCCAAATAACCAGGTCAGCCCAGAGCTGCTTTTGGATGACGGTTTCTTCATCGTCCGACATAATGCACTTGCCAGGCGTGTTTTTCCAGCAGTGAAAACATCCCTTGCATGGCTTGATGTCCATAGTGGCAACATTGAGCTGCTCAACAGTCACGTCTTCATTGGCGTGCTGCTCGGAGACGCCCTCGATAAAACTCTTAGCAAGACGCAGAGAGTTGCTAGCTTTGCCCTTAGGGCTGCCATTAATGAGCAGAATGTTCATGGTGTGCCTCCAGCTCCTTCATGCACTTCTCGCTCCATGCCCTAAGCATTTCCTCGTGCATCTTGCCGTACTCGATAGTAAATTGCCAGAACAATGCCTTCTCTGGGTCACCCATTTGCGCTGCGTAAGCGGCTACCGCGCCAGCTGCCAGCTCACTTCCACCAGGAAACGATGAGGCGTTATCTGCGATTCGTTTAAAGAACGCAAGGTTTTCCTCGTAGGGAACACTCGCCCCCTAAAGAACGTCTGCATCAAAAAGCGGAATGCGCAGCACCGAGGACTGAGAGTCTTCCCTCAGCCACCTCTGCAACTCTTCTTTACCGGCTTCAGTTATCGAGAAAACCTTCTTGTCCGGCTTTCCTTTTTGAGCGACGAGCGTTGAAGTAACCCAGCCGTCTTTTTCTAGCGACTGCAGCTCTCTATAAATCTGGCTTGTCTGGGCGGTCCAGAAGTAATTAAGCGACTGTTGAAAGATGGTTTTAATCTCGTAGCCGGACATATCTCCATAATTCAAGAGACCAAGAATTCCCTGCTTGAGCAAATCTCTCATCTCCTTATATTCCACTTGTTGAATATCTTATAACGATAGTAGTTCCACTTGTGGAATATGTCAACGAGAAATTCTAAAAAACTTTAACTACTTTCTGGCTGAAAAAGACTCTGCCATTTCTGACAGAGTCTTGATGCAATCTTGACGTAATTCTTACGGAATCCTGACAAGGTCCTGACGCTATCGATTACACGGAAGAAGTGGCGTGTTCACCGCGTTTTCGCGTGTATCATCGCGCTCGTCATATGCGTCGTAGGGAGCTTTGGGGTCATGAACTTTGACTGGTTTATTGACGTTACACACCTCATCGGTATGAGCAAAGACAAAGTTGATGTCATCCGTCCAGCCTGTATGCCCGGTGATAATTTTGGGATTAAGTCCACGCTCACGCAGAATGCCCTCTAGCCTTGCAAGCGATTGAACAGCAAGTTTGTTGTCTTCTGCAAGCTTATTGATAAAGCTATACCCGCCGTCTGCGCCAAACCAGATGGTATCGGCAGAGAATAAATACTCGTCATCAATCAGGTACACCACGTGACCCCAGGTATGGCCGGGGACAAGAATTGTTTCGATTTTTATGCCATCAATTTCAAACACTTCCCCATCATGCAGAAGTGTCTTTTTATTTGGAATAACTACCTTTGGTAGCTTGAACCAGCCGTTCATTACACGACGACGAGCTTCTCCTGTTAAATACCTATTCTCAACATCGCCAATATAAACCTGTGCGTGGCCAAAAAGCTGGTCACTGTCCGACTCAATTGCGCCAATGTGATCGGTGTCCAGGTGAGTGATTAAAATATGCTGAATATCCTTAGGGTCAATTCCCAGCCACTCCATCTTTTCTTGCAGGCGATCATAGCTGTACCCTGCGTCAATCATGATGGTAGTACTGCCTTTAGTGTAGAAGAAAATATTGGCCACATACTCACGTATGCACCTCACGTGCTCATCAATGGCACCTGTGTTAAGGGGCTTAAATATTTCTTTGCCGCGATACACCCACGACATCAGCACTTTTTGAAACTTTTGAAGCGCTCTTTGACATTGCTTCGCCTCGATTCTATTTTCCTATTCACGGCGTCATTTGATTTGAAAAGCAATCCACCAACGCTATGGACTATACGTGCAGAAAATGGTGTCTGAACTTGCCTTTTAATGTTTGTTAGATTTTGCTAACTAAATATTACCCCTCAACTGCCCGTAGCCTATGACTTTCCGCTAAACGAGTAAAAAACAAACGCCAACGTAAAAATAAATCCTGAACAGCAAAAGCCGCACTCCAAATACATCGGAGTACGGCTCTTTTGCAGATGTGCAACACAATGTTGCGTTTAAAAAGTACTCATGAATCGCAGGGTTTCTCGCCATTCATGAGTAACGAATGTATGGTGGAGGTGCGGAGAATCGAACTCCGGTCCAAAGCAAATCCTAGGCAGGTGTCTCCAAGCTCAGTTACTAATTAAATCTCAAGTACCGCACACTTAGTAACAGGCGTTTGGTGCTCCAGTTGGTTCAATCTTTTTGTAAGGCATACCAACTACGTCCTTACAAGCATCTCCCTAAAATGACGTCACCCTGAGAACAGGAGAAAATCCCAGTTAGACGCGCTGAACTAAATTAAGCAGCGAGAGCCATACGAGGCTCAAAAGTAAGAGTGTTGTCAATTCAATTTGACGTTACCCCTGTTTTACGTGGCGAGGAGACCACGGCTTGCTGCCCACCGCAAACTCACCTTGTCGAATCCAGTCACCCCCAATAATGAGAGAAACTGCCACCATGCAGTTTTCAATGTTCCTGAATTGCGGGCGCACGTAACGTTGCTTGCAATTCAAAGTGTAGAGAGTATACCCCATGAACTGCCATTCTTTCAAAAAAGATATGACTATTTTGGGAACGGCTTACTTTGTGGCTTACTTTTGCGACCTACTTAACGGCTTACTTTGCAGACTTACCGTGAGCTTCTAGAACTTGTTTCTCGCGATCAATAAACATGATAAGAATAACCACGAGAAGCGCCGCAGGTGACAGCCAAATCATATGGGTTCCCAGCAGCGGAATGAGCAAGTTGCCCACTACCGCACCAGCTACAAAGCAGAAAATAGTTCCAAAATAGAGCAGCGATGTCTCAATGTGAGATGAATCGTGAGTGTGCATATATGCTGCTATTTCTTGCGTTCCGCCACGAAGATTACCAATGCACATGGTGGTGGCAAACGCATGCCCGTGAAGCTTTCTAAACGCCTGGACTTGAATGCCACACGCAAGTGACGTCAAGCTGTTTGCCAGCAGGTTCATATCGGTTGGAAGTAAAGAAACTACACCTAGAAGCGCAATCTCTACGATAACCGCCAGCTGTCTCCAGTGCAGATGTTCTTCTCGCGCAATGGCTCGTATGGCATATGAAAGCGCAATACCTATGGCAAATGCCAAAATTGGAAGAGCGTATTTGAGGCACTTTTCAAACGATCCGCTTGTCAGATTAATGCCCAAAAAGCAGTAAGTTTCCCGTCTGAGCATTGGCAAAAACGCCGCCGCGTACCAGGTAGGAATAGGCGTCCATCACTCCGCCCGAGAAGGCCAAAGAATGCAGCTACTTCCACCGAATCTGACATTTGTAGTGCGTGCTTCAAGACTACTCCAACCACATTGCGTACATCAACGGCACATATTACGCAGGCGCATACGAAAAGCGATGCAGGTTAAATCCTACATCGCTTTTACGATTTTGTTTGGGTGATCATCAAAGAGGTTACCAACATGCAATCTTGCGCGGATAACCTATCCGACTAATTTGTGGGGAGTTTACTCCTCGACGAGCTCGAACATCTCAGGACCAACGCCGCAAACTGGGCAAACATAGTCCTCAGGAAGCTCTGGAGTATCAACCTCAACCTCGTAGCCACAAACGGTGCAAACAAACTTGTAAGTCTTCTCTGCCATTTTTATTCCTCTCTCCAAGCGCTTACGCGCTTTTCCTTCTATTCGCGCAATTAACGCGGATGGCAACTAACCGTGGCCCTTATCCGCGGTTAAGTGCTCATACAGATAGTAACAAACCTTGAGTGATTCTAAAACATTATTCCGAAAATAGGAATGATTCTCATAAAATTCGCACGAAAATTTTTTTGGCGAGAAGTTCGGCGTGCTCCGAGCGCCAGCCGCTTCCGGCGACGCGCGCTGCGGCGCGCATGCGACCGCTGCCAGCGACGCGCTCCTAGCGGCTGCGCTCCTTGAGAGCTCGCTGAATCTCGCGGTCAGAATCACGCTTGGCTGCAGACGCGCGCTTGTCGTAGAGCTTTTTACCCTGCGAAAGCGCAATCAGCAGCTTGACGCGGTTATGCTCGTCAAAGTAGATCTCAAGCGGAACCAGCGCCAAGCCTTTCTGGCGAAGCTTTCCGTCAAGATAGTCAATCTGCCTGCGGTGAAGCAGCAGCTTGCGCTTTCTATCTGGGTCAACGTTCCACACGCCACCGTTTGTGTACGGATGCAGGTGCATGCCGTGAATCCACGCCTCGCCATCGCGAATGAGGCAGAACGTGTCGGTCAGCTGACAACCACGCTCGCGCAAGCTCTTGACCTCGGTGCCAGTAAGCACCAGGCCACACTCAAAGGTCTCGCCAATCTCGTACTCATGACGAGCAGAGCGATTACGTGCAATCGACTTCTTGCCCTGCTGTTTTCCCTGGGTCTCGGCCATACTTACTTGCCTTCCCCGTCTGAAGTTTCAGCTGCATCGGTTTTCTCGCCAGATGCGTTGCTGGTCGCGTCAGCAGATACGGGATTGCCGCCTGCGGTGAAGCCCTCAGAGATTGCGGCGTCGCGAACAAGCTGCAGAAGCGTAAGAGCCGCCTGCTCGCCCACAAGATCGCGAGCGCGAATGGTCATCTCAGTTGCGGTAGCTCTGTCGCCCATGGCAGCACAGTCCTGCGCACACATCAGCAGGCAAACCGCAATCTCGGCGTTGGCACCTGTTGGCAGACCCTCTGCCTCAAGCAGGTCGTTTGCCTCTTCGTCGGTAAGGCCATCAGGGTCTTTAGGGGTACCTGCAGCCTGGTCAAGAGCAGCCTCAAGCGTGCTGTCTTTAACCTCAAAGCGACGAGCAGCTCTCAGACATGCTGCAGCCTGCTCAAGCCTACCCTGAGCCTCAAACCACGCAGCAAAGTTCAAAAACGCCCTGGTCAGATGCCTTGCCTCGCTTGCGCGCTCAAAGACGCCAAATGTCAGAGCAATGTGCTCACGAATATCGCCTGCAATCTTAAACAGGTCAGCCAAATCAAGCCTAAATCCGCAGTTCATTGGGTTCCAACGAATGGCAGTCTTCAGCGCATTCATGGCGTTTTCGTAATCGCCAGTACGTACGTAAGCCATTGCAAGGTCACCGTACAGGCGATCAAACGGTTCATGAACGTCCTCAAGCTTGCGAGGGTCGTTCTCCACGCGCCTATACGCTAAGCGGTCAAACAGCGTTGGGAACGCAAAATACTGCAGCTCATCTGTGGTTGGCAGTTGCAATCCACATATTCCTCAGCGTCTTCAGCTAAACGAAGCAGCAGCTCAAGTGCCTCCTCGTTCTGGTCCTGCATCATCATGCCTTCAGCGCGCATCAGCTCATCTGAAAGTGCCGAAAGTGCCATCTTACTCACCTATCATTCAATAGCAATCATGCAATCATCCGTGCGGATGCTTCATAAACCCGCACGTAATCTACGTGCATATTATTCCACAAGTGCCAAATCAATCTGACCACGAGTCACATTTACGCCAGAAATCTTCACGCGCACACGTCCACCAATACGATACGTTTTTCCTGTTGATTCCCCTATCAGCGCCAGAGTCTCCTGATCGTACACGTACCATTCGTGACCCAAATCCCTCACGGCGAGAAGCCCGTCGGCGTAGGTACCGTCCAGTGTAATGAACAGGCCAAAACGCTCGCAACCGTCAATGGTTCCCCACGTTTCTTCTCCCAGACGGCTCTGATAGTACTCAGCCAGCTTGATCTTTTGCGTCGCACGAGCCGCCGCATCTGCCTTGCGCTCCTGCTCAGAGCAGGTACTGCAGATGTCTGGTAACGCGCTCAACTCTGCGCGAGACGCCGTCTGTCCGCGGAGCAAACGCTTGAGCGTACGATGCACTATCACGTCAGGATAGCGCCTGATTGGCGAAGTAAAGTGGCAGTACGCATCTGCTCCCAGGGCAAAGTGACCCTGATTTGTTGGCAGATAGATAGCTCGCTTTTTGGGCCCTGAGCAGCTGTGCATTTACCACGCGAGAATAACGTGTGCCGTGGACTGACTCCAGCGCTTCTTGCAATGCCGTCTGATCGCCAATGGCAATACGAGACGCAACATCTGGCTCAAGTGCACCCATCGCCACAAGTGGAGTAACCGCAAGCTTAAGTGACTCTGGAGAAGGCTGCTCATGCACTCGATATGCCGACTCTAGGTCATGCTGGCTGAGCATGTGCGCGACGCTCTCATTGGCTGCAAGCATTGCTTCCTCGATAAGCCCCGTTGCTTGGGTGCGCTCGCGCACCGATACGCCAACTGGCTTGTTATCCTGGTCAAGCACTACGCGCGTCTCTACGCTTTCAAAATCTACTGAGCCGCGTTTCTCGCGAATTTCTTCTCTCAGTGCTCGGATTTGATTGAGCACGTTAATCATTTCTTTGATTGCGCCAGCATCTTCTCTAGGCACAACGGAAGTCAAGTGCCGCGGCGTCTCCTTGAAGATAGCTATCTACCTGGTCGTAACTGAGTCTTGCTCGTGAGCGAATAACGGAATTCATAGCCGTTGCGCCAAGGATCTTGCCCGAGCTGCTCAGCTTCATCTTAACCGACATGGCCAGCCTGTCTTCAGCTGGTCGCAGAGAACACACGTCATTGCAGAGCTTTTCTGGCAACATGGGCAACACGCGGTCCACTAAATATGCCGAGCAGGTGCGCATGCGAGCTTCCAGGTCAATGGGAGAATCCCATTTTACGTAGTGGGCCACATCTGCAATGTGAACCCAGAGCTCAAAGCTGCCATCTTCAAGCTTCCGCGCACCAACGGCGTCATCAAAATCTTTAGCATCTGCGGGGTCTACGGTGATGCACAGCTCTTCTCGCAAATCGTGTCTTGAAGCGTCTTCTGCAAGGGCTTTATCTGCGTCAACGGAGATTTTCTCGGCTTGTCTCAGCGCTTTGATAGGAAATTCCGTTGCCAAACCATACGAAGCAATAGTTGCCTCAACGTTCATGTCCAGATCTTCGGCTGATCCCACGCGGCGTTCTATAGTGACTACAGCAGCGCTTTTACGTGTTGGATACTCTGTAATGCGCGCGACAACCACGTCGCCCTCAAAAACGTAATGACGTCCAACAGAAGATCTTCGGGAAGCACAAAGAAATCTCGCTGGATGCGACTATCCAGCGGCACCACAGCGCCAAGTGGACCGGCGTCGTGGTAGATGCCCAAAAACGTCTGAGTAGCTCGCGTAAGCACAAAACGCACGTTTGCCAGAGGAGTCTTTCCCTTGGCCGAGACCAGCGAAACCTGGACCTCGTCTCCGTGCATTGCCTCATGAATCCCGTGCTTGGCCAGCGCATACGTACCCTCAGGGGTGCTTACGGTAGCAACTCCTGGGCGAGAAAGACTCAGCGTGCCTGTAAGCAGCGCCGATGGTCGCTTTGAGACTTTTGCACGTCCCCTGACGACGGTTTCCTTTATGTATGCGTTTTCTAGCCAAAAATCCTCCTGTAGGTAGAAGCCAGCGCCTTTTGCGCTGACCCAATGAATCTTCTGATATGTACCCTAAAGTGCCTTGTGATAGACGATGCGCAGATAAGGCGAGAAGTTCCAAGGATCTCGACGGGTTTCTCGACGAACATCTCGACGGATAGACGTCGGAGCCCTCAACGGGTTTCTCGCCATCCTGTACACAAAAGAGCCCCTATGCAGAGACTGCATAGGGGCTCCAGAAAGGATTGGTTTACCTCTTAGAAGGTGCCGCGAATAACCTCGCTGCCTTCCTTCATGATAACTTCCATGTTATCTGGGGTAAGGTCGCGGATGTTGGTAGCAACGTCGCCCTTGACAACCAGGAGGTCAGCAAAGCTTGCCAGCCTCGAGGGGCCAAACTCATCCTCGTGGTGAACCATCTTTGCGCCGTTAAGAGTAGCAGCCTTGATGGTCTCAAGAATGGTGACGCCAGCCTTCTCAACGAAGTCATACATCTCATCGATGGTGACATAGCCGTAAGGAGTTACGAAGCTGAAGGAGTCGGAGCCGATGGTGAGAGTGACGCCGCGCTCGTTAGCAGCACGGAGGTTCTCGTATGTACGGTTGAGGCCCTTCTCAACGACGGTATCGCCTGGGAATGCGTCAAGCTCTGGAGTCCACTCTGGTGGATAAGTTCCGTACCAAGTTGGCAGGAAGCCGATGGTAGGAGTAAAGAAGGTGCCCTGCTCGCACATAAGATCCATGGTCTTTGCATCAAGCTCGAAGCCGTGAATCATCTGCTCGCAGCCGCAACGGACGGAGTCATAAGCTGCGGAGAAGCTGTTGTAAGAGTGTGACCAAACAGGAATGCCAACCATTGCTGCCTCGTCGCAAACTGCCTTGATCTCCTCGTAGCAGTAGTGCTGATCGCGACCGGAGTCCCAGTGCCAAATACCGCCACCGGTAGCCCAAATCTTGATTGCGTCTGGGTTCTCACGAAGACGACGACGAACTGCCTTACGAAGATCCCAAGGACCGTCTACCTGATCGCCCCATGGGTGACCATTCTTGGAAATCTCCTGTGGGAGCTGGTGGCAGATCACCGTGACCAGCAACGCGGCAGAAGCCAAGGCCGGTAGCGTAGATACGTGGGCCTTCCATGATACCCATGTTGACGAGGTCACGAGTGCGATACCATTGCGGCCAATCTCGCAGACGGTGGTAAGACCATGGGAGAGAGCGTCCCAGGACTGCTTGACTGCGCATGCCTGCTTCTGAGCAACGGACTCGATAACCCAGTCGTTATCGTTGTCGGTCAGGTTGCCGGAGAAGTGCAGGTGGGTATCGATAAGACCTGGCATAATGGTGCGGCCCTGGATGTCACGGACCTCATAGCCCTCTGGAACCTCAGTGCGAGGACCAGCATAAGCGATCTTCTTGTCGTCTACGAGGACAAGAGAATCCTCAACAGGAGCGGCGCCAGTGCCGTCAACGAGCTTTCCGCCTACAAAAGCAATCTTACTCATTTCTTTCCCCCTCTAGTAAATGATACATACTATCTTTTTGCGCCCACCCTTTTTGGGCGCAAAAAATCCAAACTAAAGAAACAAATAACGTGCTTAGTTCAACGTACCGATGAAACCTTTAGAGCTTGCAAGCAACTTATGCTGCTGCCTTCTCAGACTGACGACCAAAGATCATGAAGATGGCCATACCAATGACAATCCAAGAAATGGTGATGATCCACTCAACTGGCTTCAGTGCTGCAGGACTGAAAGGAACAACCATCAGACCGATGATGATGCTGCCAGCAAGAATTGCAGCAAGGATACCTGCGATACCACCGTTGACCTTGTAAGGACGAGGCAGGTCTGGCTCGGTCTGACGCAGGCGCAGGCAGGCAACGCCAGCCATGGTGCATGCGAAGATGAAGCCAAGAGAAGCAACGTTGGTCAGAGGAACAAGCATGTTGCGGCCAAGGAATGGACCAACAAGGGTCAGGCCAGCCATGAACATGTTTGCAGTCAGAGGTGCGCCAGACTTAGGGTCAATCTTTGCGAAGGACTCCGGGAGCATCTTCTTACGACCAAGAGCAAGCATCAGACGAGTAGAAGCACCAAAGAAGGAGTTCATTGGGCCCAGAGGTCCAAGCGTTGCAATGATGAGCATTGCAATGTAGAAGAACAGGTTGATGCGCTCGAGAACTGCAAGTGCAGGAACGGAAGACTTAACAAACTCGTGCCAGTCAATCATGGTTCCGAATGCATAGATGCAGATGAGATAGAAGATACCAGATGCCATAAGTGCAAGTGCAGGAATGATGCCAAACTTCTTCCAATCAAGGTCAGCAGAAGCCTCTTCTGCCTGCTGTGGAATGGTGTCAAAAGCCAGCGTAGAAGAATGGAGTCATAACAAGTACTGCAATGATGCCACCAAAGAAGCTGGTAGCCTTTGTGCCCTCTCCACCTGCAACCTCAGTTGCCTGGGAGAAGAGTGGGAGGCCGTTGCTTGGAGAACCAGTTGCAAAGGAGATAACCATTGCAAGGATCATACCAGTCAGCAGAGCCTTGGTCAGGAAGCTCGAAAGCTTAGCTGCTGCGCCAGCGCCCTTGAAGTTAAGGAAGATGACCAGAATGGCAAAGCAAGAGCGATGACTGTTGGCCACAGGTAAACATCTGCACCAAGGATGGTGTAGAGCTTAACGGAGCGCAGCCAAGAAAGAATTGGGAATGCACCAAAGCGGTCGGTGAGAAGCGTGGAAATAGCAATTGCCTCCCAAGGGCACAGTGGAGCGTTACCCAGAAGGAGCATCCAGCCGGTAAAGAAGCCCATTGGGCGGCCGAATGTCCTGTCGACGTACTCAATGATGCCACCAGAAATTGGAATAGCAGCAGTAAGCTCGCCAAAAAAACACATCCAATTGGTACAAGGAAAAATTGCGCCAATTGCGAATGCGATCATCGCGGGGAATGGTCCTCCACCAAGAACCATCCAGTCGCCTACCAGGAGCACCCATCCGGTACCAATGATCGCACCAAATCCGATGGTAAAGAAGTTGAATAGACTCAACGACTTTTTGCATCTCAGGTGCCTCGGCATTTTCTGCCATGTCCCTCCTTCCCGTAATTACTCGGACGAAGAACTTGATGAGACTATGTTTTGCACCCGAAGCCATTTGAAAAAAAGTAGCGCCCTCTGGGCGTCAGATAAACCCGTAAGCGTAAAGGCTACAACCGCGAGCGGTAGTTAAATCTTTTTACATCTTTACCAAAATCTAATAACAGTTATGCAATTTTCAAATAGTTAACGTACACAACTATGCATCAATCTTTAACTCAAATACTTTAAAAACTCTTCTGTAGTACGCGACATCTCGCCTTTTACACGATGTGTAATAAAGACATTACGATGTACGGGAGTCTCCAGATGATGTACATCAATATCAAAATTTGTACCTTTTGTTGCCTCAAGTGGCAACAAACTTACACCAAGACCTGACTCTACCATGGACATAATGGTGAATGAATCCGATGACGCAAACGTCATGCGTGCGTTTTTGAGTTGCTTCTGAAGCAGAGGAGCCGTCTCAATATCAACGATAAAGGGCTCTTCAATAAGACGCTTAACAGGAATTGTCTCAAGGTCCTTCTCGTAATGTCCCTTTTGAGATACAACAATAACCTCATCATGATCAAATAAAGTTGAAGTAAATCCCTGCTCAGTTGCGCGGGTCATAGTAAAACTAATATCCACTTTACCCTTGCTAATAAGACGCAGGGCTTCGCCGTAGGTGCATTCGATAACTTCAACTTTGATGTTTGGATGGTCAGTCATGTACTTCTTCAGATGGCCAGGCAGTGCTCGTGAAAGAAAGCTCGAAGGCGCAGCAATAACAAGGTTGCCCATCTCAATGGCACTGACGCGATTAACTTGATTGCTCAACTTGCTGTATGCCTGGCACACCTCTTCTGCAACAGGCAAAAGCGTCTTTCCCTCAGGAGTCAGACTTACATAGCCACCATGCCTGTTAAACAAGCGGACATCCCACTCTTTTTCTAGACTTGCCACCATGCGACTAATAGACGACTGAGTGCACCCCAGCTCTTCTGCCGCCACCGTAAAGCTACTGTGATATGCCGCGGAAGTAAAAGCCTGGAATTTGTGCAGGTTGGTCTCCATACTTGGCCCCTATTCAAGTACGTGGCCTAACAATTCACCCTTAAAAATATCATTCTACCTGCAAATTGGTAAATACCGTTTAACGCAAAAAGACCCCGTGAACGGTATTCACGAGGTCTTACCTTGCAATCTTTATGCAAAAAACTTTCTTAATTGATACTTCACTTTGACAATTGAAGTACCAGGTTGCTTAGTTGCTATGCCTTCAGATAGCGGCCCATAGCAATAGCAGAGCCAAAGAGTCCCAGAAGCAAACCTAAGAGCAACAGAAGGCCACTCATACCCAGCATGACCGTTGTTGGAATAGCAAAGGTCAAGAAGGTCATGCTTTCTGCCATAACCGGGAGAAGCATGTGGGCTCCAACAACCAAAACGACAATGGCGAGAAGAGCGCCGATAAGAGCCTCAAGCACGCCTTCCATAAGGAATGGTCCGCGAATAAAGCTGTTAGATGCGCCGACCAGACGCATGATGGCAATCTCACGACGGCGAGCGTTAATAGCAAGGCGAATGGTGTTGTTAATAAAGACAAAGGCAACAAACACCAGAAGTCCAACAAGGCCAATAGCGCCAATACGAATGTATGCTGTTACGCTAAAGAGGCGCTCAACGGTCTCGCGACCATACTGAACATCACCGGATGGATTGCTCTTATTATCCGCAATGGCTGCAAAAGATGATGAAGAAGCAATGCGCTGGGCAACGTCTTGAACATCCTTAGGATCCTTGAGTTTGATCACAAGAGATGCAGGAATTGGATTCTGGCCATCAAGAGCAGAAACCGCATCAGAAGCATTGCGATAACTCATGGTTGTGCGGTACTCCTCAAGAGCCTGCTCTTTGCTCTTATAAGTTACAGACTCAACCGTATCCCAGCCTTGAACTTCTTGCTGGAAAGCAGTTACTGCAGCCTGATCTGCGTCATCCGAAAGAAATGCCTGGATAGTAACGCGGTTCTCGACACTTCCTACCATGTTCTCGATAAGAGCAGAGCCAAGAATAAACAGGCCGATGATGAACAGTGACAAGAAGATGGTTACGATTGCACCAAGAGCGGTAGACCAGTTCCTTTTAAAGTGGCTTCCGGCCTCATGCAGAGAATATCCAAAATTAGAGAGCCCCATAGTAACCATAGCCTCCCTTCTCCTGGTCGCGGACAATGTGACCAGCCTCAAGTGCAATAACGCGCTTACGCATAGAGTCAACCATCTCGCGATCGTGTGTTGCCATTACAACCGTAGTGCCCGCACGGTTAATGCGGTCAAGAAGCTTCATAATGCCCAGAGAAATTGCTGGGTCCAAGTTACCCGTAGGCTCGTCGCAGATAAGCAGTGGTGGGCGGTTAACCATTGCGCGAGCAACAGAAACACGCTGCTGCTCACCACCAGAAAGCTGGTCTGGGTAAGCGCTCATCTTTTGACTAAGACCTACCAGACGCAGAACCTCTGGAACCTGAATATCAATAACAGGACGAGGGCTTGCCAATGCACTCAAGTGCAAAGGAAACGTTCTCATAGACGGTCTTGTCTGGGCAGCAGCTTAAAGTCCTGGAAGACGGTGCCAATCTGGCGACGCAGATAAGGAACCTTGGAGTTACGCATACGTGTAAGGTCCTGACCAGCAACAATAACCTGTCCGTGAGTTGCCTTCTGCTCGCGCGTGATAAGACGCAAGAGAGATGACTTACCGGAACCAGAGTGTCCAACTACAAAGACAAACTCACCTGGGTAGATATCAGCGCTGATGTTATCAAGTGCTGGACGGTTTTAGCTGCGATGGATACACAAGCGAAGCGTTCTTGAAAAGAAATGGTTGGAGTACCAGTACGCTCTACCTTAGGTGCATCTTGAGCTAGATCTGCAAAAAAACTTTTGCACGATCAAGAGGTGCCTGCTCAGGGTTGTTTTGCTGCTCAGCAGTTACCACGTGTACAGCTTCTGCTCCAGAAGCAAATGGATCAGATACAGTTGTTACAGGTTCAGCAGCCTGGGCCACTGGCACATCAGCAGAAAAGTCCTGAGTTTCAACTGATCGGCTACAACGTCTTGCTGGTCAAGCTGGTTCAGATCATCCTGAAAATTACCCCAAAACGGTCATCAAACGAGGGACTCCTGTTGCTCATCAGTGCGAAAATGATTAGCCACAGTTGCTCCTTTTCTTACTCCGAAGAGACAGATACAGATTTTTATTTTTACCAAAAGTGCAGGGTATGTTACACGTCATGCAGGGTCATCCACAGAAAAAAACCGCCTCCCTTTTTTTACAAGAGAGGCGGTTGACTAATCGCAAAAAAAGAGCAAGACGTGCGTTAATTATGCAGTATGCTCTTCTAGCCAAAGTAGATAACTTTTCTTTAATCTCTATCTTATCGAGAATACTAGTAATACCAACTGCTGAGTAGGCTTGTTTTGCGTTGTTTAACTTAAGCGCAAGGTCAGTCATAGTAATGACAAGGTTTCCATCGAATTCATCAAGTCTTCAAGGCTGCCGCACTCCGTTACTATTGGATACTCATTCTCATCAATTACCTGATCGACCTTGACTTTAAGCATCCTAGAAGAACCAATACCGGCATGGCAACAAACGAGTGCGCGAAATTTTTTTAATATTCATTATGTTCTACCTTTCAATCCGTGAATAGGTGCCCGAATTTCTTTCTATATTTCTTTCTGTGGTTCTTTTTACAAGCTTGTACTTGTAAAAAGAAGCGATCTATGTATTTAACAATCACTATTTTTTTCGAACTGCTCTTACCTTAGATACATTCATAGCACAAACTATCCTTGATTATATTTTTTTAAGAAATGAGATGTATCCGATGACCTATATAAATACTCTCATTCTATAAAAACATTACGATTCATCCCATATTGTTACATGTAAAAACTATTGTTCAAAACTAATTACATTTGTATTTATTCATATAATTTCTAAATTTTTTTCTTTGATATGTATTGTTTTTTTGACCCTGATGTTTTAGGGTTATTAATGAAATATCTAATGTAAGAAATTTATTATTCATAAAAGAGGGCTTTAATGAAAAAAGAAAGCAAAAGCTTATGTAGATTCACGTCGTGAGAGTATTACCAATTGCTAGAAAAAAAGAAGGGCAGGCAAGCGTTGTCGAACTTGCGGAGCACTTCAAAGTATCCACCCTTACCATCAGACGCGACTTAGATTTTCTTGAAAAAAGTGGCATTCTTTCTCGTCAATATGGTGTAGCCACTCTACTGAATCCGTATGGTCGTCATTCAGGTTCAAAGCAAATTCGTTCCAATAAAGCCATTGCTCGTGAAGCCGCACGTTATGTTGAAGATGGTGACTGCATCTTCATTAATAACAGTTCTGTTGCCCTTGGTATGCTTGAATGGATTGATGCTCGCGATGTAACCGTTGTTACCAACAACGGTAATGCGCTCATACTTGAAGATGTTTATGATCTCTCTATCATTCTGACAGGTGGCGATATTCGCCCCCCACGTTCTTCTATGACTGGCGAGACTGCCCTTGAGTGCATCCAACATATTACTGCTTCCAAATGTTTCTTGGGCTGCACGGGTTTCTCGGCAGAATTTGGTCTAACTTCTGCAATCTCTCCTGAACCAGCAATTAATGCTCAAATGCTTAAGCGCTCTA
>BNJU01005042.1_pt1 | contig 149150 bp, 114 predicted proteins | sample 8539281 | NCBI WGS metagenome assembly BNJU01 (sample SAMD00202456, study PRJDB9452) | human saliva metagenome | isolation source: human saliva | place: Japan | reverse complement strand
GATCGTGGTTCGTATAGTGGTTGCGGCAATAAGTTGTTCACTGTTGTTTTACCCGACGTGTCGGGTTGTTGTTTAGTGTTGGCCCATTAGTACCAGTCGGCTCACGAGCACCTTGCGGTGCTTCCACCTCTGGCCTATCAACCCGCTCGTCTGGCGGGGGCCTCTCACCCCACGGTGGGGGCGTGGAAACCTCATCTTGGAGCAGGCTTCCCGCTTAGATGCTTTCAGCGGTTATCCCTTCCGAACGTAGCTAACCAGCCATGCACCTGGCGGTACAACTGGCACACCAGAGGTTCGTCCATCCCGGTCCTCTCGTACTAGGGACGGCCCTCCTCAAATTTCCTGCGCGCACAGAGGATAGGGACCGAACTGTCTCACGACGTTCTGAACCCAGCTCGCGTACCGCTTTAATGGGCGAACAGCCCAACCCTTGGGACCAACTCCAGCCCCAGGATGCGACGAGCCGACATCGAGGTGCCAAACCATGCCGTCGATATGGACTCTTGGGCAAGATCAGCCTGTTATCCCCGGGGTACCTTTTATCCGTTGAGCGACCACGCACCCACGTGCCATGGCCGGATCACTAGTTCCTGCTTTCGCACCTGCTCGACCCGTCGGTCTCACAGTCAAGCTCCCTTGTACACTTGCACTCGCCACCTGATTACCAACCAGGCTGAGGGAACCTTTGAGCGCCTCCGTTACATTTTTAGGAGGCAACCGCCCCAGTTAAACTACCCACCAGGCACTGTCCCCAACCCGGATCACGGGCCAAGGTTAAGGTGACCGCTTAAACCAGAATGGTATTTCAACGACGACTCCACCACCGCTGGCGCGGCAGCTTCACAGTCTCCCACCTATCCTACACAAGTCCAAGCGAACACCAATACCAAGCTATAGTAAAGGTCCCGGGGTCTTTCCGTCCTTCTGCGCGAAACGAGCATCTTTACTCGTACTGCAATTTCACCGAGTTCGCGGTTGAGACAGCGGAGAAGTCGTTACGCCATTCGTGCAGGTCGGAACTTACCCGACAAGGAATTTCGCTACCTTAGGATGGTTATAGTTACCACCGCCGTTTACTGGGGCTTAAATTCACCGCTTCACACCCACAAAGAATGTTAACAGTTCCTCTTAACCTTCCAGCACCGGGCAGGCGTCAGTGCGTATACATCGCCTTACGGCTTCGCACGCACCTGTGTTTTTGATAAACAGTCGCTTCTCCCTATTCTCTGCGACCCCACAACCCCACCAACACGCAAAGCATTGGGAAGTCACGGGGTCCTCCTTATCCCGAAGTTACGGAGGAATTTTGCCGAGTTCCTTAACCACGATTCACTCGAACGCCTCGGTATACTCTACCTGACCACCTGAGTCGGTTTAGGGTACGGGCAGGTCATGCCCTCACGTCGAGGCTTTTCTCGGCAGCATAGGATCACCACAAGTCCACACACACGTGTGTCCCTCATCAGTCCTCACCCTAGTGCCCCCCGGATTTACCTAAAGGGCGGGCCACAACCTTAAATACGCACAACCATCGGCGCACTGCAGTTACCTGTCTGCGTCACCCCTGTTAACACGCTTGCCTACCATCACCGGGACCCCAAGACCCACACACACGCTCGCGGCCCGAAAGCCACGAAGAGGTGCGGGCAAATTGGTTAGCACAATGACCTCAGCATGGGCGGTCACAACCTGGTACCAGAATATCAACTGGTTGTCCATCGACTACGCCTGTCGGCCTCGCCTTAGGACCCGACTAACCCAGGGCGGATAAACCTAGCCCTGGAACCCTTAGTCAATCGGCGCTGCGGATTCCCACCGCAGATTCGTTACTCATGCCTGCATTCTCACTCCCACACAATCCACCAGAAGTCACCTCCAGGCTTCACCTCATGCAGGACGCTCCCCTACCCAACAACACACCAACAACCAATAAAAGGCGCCAGCCATACGTGTTGCTGCCACAGCTTCGGCGGTACGCTTGAGCCCCGCTACATTGTCGGCGCAGAACCACTTGACCAGTGAGCTATTACGCACTCTTTCAAGGATGGCTGCTTCTAAGCCAACCTCCTGGTTGTCACCGCGACTCCACATCCTTTCCCACTTAGCGCACGCTTAGGGGCCTTAGCTGATGATCTGGGCTGTTTCCCTCTCGACTACGAAGCTTATCCCCCGCAGTCTCACTGCCACGCTACACCTAATGGCATTCGGAGTTTGGCTGACGTCAGTAACCCACAGGGCCCATCGGCCATCCAGTAGCTCTACCTCCACCAGGGACCACGCAACGCTGCACCTAAATGCATTTCGGGGAGAACCAGCTATCACGGAGTTTGATTGGCCTTTCACCCCTACCCACAGTTCATCCCCCAGGTTTTCAACCCTGGTGGGTTCGGTCCTCCACACAGTCTTACCTCTGCTTCAACCTGACCATGGGTAGATCACCCCGCTTCGGGTCTAGAACACGCGACACACGCCATCTTTCAGACTCGCTTTCGCTACGCATACCCCACACGGGTTAAGCACGCCACGTATCACTAACTCGCAGGCTCATTCTTCAAAAGGCACGCCATCACCCCACAAGGCTCTGACGGCTTACAGGCACACGGTTTCAGGTACTATTTCACTCCCCTCCCGGGGTACTTTTCACCATTCCCTCACGGTACTATGCACTATCGGTCATCAAGTAGTATTTAGGCTTACCAAGTGGTCTTGGCAGATTCACACGAGATTCCACGAGTCCCGCACTACTCGGGCACCACATCCACACACACCATCACCAGTCCACCTACACGACTCTCACGCTCTACGGTCAGCCATCCCAGACTGTTCAACTCCCAGCAACAACATGCGCGACCCCCCGGCAGAAGGATCCAACATGGCCCCACAACACCAAACACGCAACAGCCGCCGCCTCTCACACGCATCTGGTTTAGCCTCCTCCGCTTTCGCTCGCCACTACTCACGGAATATCTTCTCCTACGGGTACTAAGATGTTTCACTTCCCCGCGTTCCCCCCACCACCCTATACACGTTCAGATGATGGTAACCCAGCACAACCCAGGTTAGGTTCCCCCATTCGGACACCCTCGGATAATAACGCTCGCTCGCCAACTCCCCGAGGCATATCGCAGGCCGCAACGTCCTTCATCAGCTCTTGATGCCAAGGCATCCACCGAATGCCCAACAAAACTAAACAAAACACAAAAAACAGTACAAAACAAATATGCTCGCAACCACTATACAAATCACAAACAACCCACCACACACACCCACACCAACAACACAACACTGCTAGCAGGCCATGCGGGCAACCACCACAACAATGGCGGACGCCAACACGGTGTTGAACGTGAACCCGACAGTGTGCTCATCTGCATCAAACATTTATGCCCAACCCAAAACGCACCCACACCCACCACCCACATCAGGTGATGAACAAATGCAAGCACAAGAAAACAAAGCAACACACCCACAAAACGCAGACGCACCACTTGTTCCCCACAAAAAAGGGCTCCCTAGAAAGGAGGTGATCCAGCCGCACCTTCCGGTACGGCTACCTTGTTACGACTTCGTCCCAATCGCCAATCCCACCTTCGACCACTCCCCCCACAAACGCGGTTAGGCCATGGGCTTCGGGTGTTACCAACTTTCGTGACGTGACGGGCGGTGTGTACAAGGCCCGAGAACGTATTCACCGCAGCATTGCTGATCTGCGATTACTAGCGACTCCACCTTCATGGGGTCGAGTTGCAGACCCCAATCCGAACTGAGACTGGCTTTAAGGGATTCGCTCCACCTCACAGTATCGCAACCCTCTGTACCAACCATTGTAGCATGCGTGAAGCCCAAGACATAAGGGGCATGATGATTTGACGTCATCCCCACCTTCCTCCGAGTTAACCCCGGCAGTCCCCCACGAGTCCCCACCATCACGTGCTGGCAACATAGGGCAAGGGTTGCGCTCGTTGCGGGACTTAACCCAACATCTCACGACACGAGCTGACGACAACCATGCACCACCTGCACACGACCAACCAAATGCCACCACATCTCTGCAGTGCCGCCGTGCATGTCAAGCCTTGGTAAGGTTCTTCGCGTTGCATCGAATTAATCCGCATGCTCCGCCGCTTGTGCGGGCCCCCGTCAATTCCTTTGAGTTTTAGCCTTGCGGCCGTACTCCCCAGGCGGGGCACTTAAAGCGTTAGCTACGGCGCAGAAACCACGGGTGGCCCCCACACCTAGTGCCCAACGTTTACAGCGTGGACTACCAGGGTATCTAATCCTGTTCGCTCCCCACGCTTTCGCTCCTCAGCGTCAGTAACGGCCCAGAGACCCGCCTTCGCCACCGGTGTTCTTCCTGATATCTGCGCATTCCACCGCTACACCAGGAGTTCCAGTCTCCCCTACCGCACTCAAGTCAGCCCGTACCCACCGCACGCCCCCAGTTAAGCCAGAGAATTTCACGGCAGACGCGACCAACCGCCTACAAGCCCTTTACGCCCAATAATTCCGGACAACGCTCGCGCCCTACGTATTACCGCGGCTGCTGGCACGTAGTTAGCCGGCGCTTCTTTACCCACTACCCTCACCACAACCAAAGTCGCGGCTTGACCATGAGCGAAAGAGGTTTACAACCCGAAGGCCTCCATCCCTCACGCGGCGTCGCTGCATCAGGCTTTCGCCCATTGTGCAATATTCCCCACTGCTGCCTCCCGTAGGAGTCTGGGCCGTATCTCAGTCCCAATGTGACCGGTCACCCTCTCAGGCCGGCTACCCGTCAAAGCCTTGGGTAGGCCATCACCCCACCAACAAGCTGATAGGCCGCGAGCCCATCCCCCACCAGAACAAACCTTTCCACCAACCCCCATGCGAAGGCAAGTGAATATCCAGTATTAGCACCCGTTTCCGGGCGTTATCCCAAAGAAGAGGGCAGGTTACTCACGTGTTACTCACCCGTTCGCCACTCATCCACCCAACAAAAGCTGAGCTTCAGCGTTCGACTTGCATGTGTTAAGCACGCCGCCAGCGTTCGTCCTGAGCCAGGATCAAACTCTCCGAACAAAAACAAAAACGTTAAAGCCCAGAAAAACCAACCAAACACAACGCTCAGCCAGCAATCCCAACCAAAAACACTCAAAAACAAAAAACAGGCATAAAAACAAACAAACACACTATCGAGTTCACAAACAACACCCACACAACCAAAAACACACAACAAGCACGTTTCCGACAGGCACCAAACACCACCAAACCAGCAAACCAAGCAACAAACTCAGCTCACCACCGCTCGGCGACAGGAGAATAATCTACACACCCCCCACACCAAAGTCAAACCAAACCACTATGACCCCCAACACACACCCCACAAACCCCCACAACACAACAAAAAACCACCCCACCACCCCCACACACCACAACAAAAAAGCGGACCCAACCACGCCACAACAACGCAATCAGGCCCGCCAAACACCCCAAAAAGAAACTCAGCTCACACCCATATCAGGCTGAACCGGGATGTCCACGGTCGGCAGATCACGCACGGCGCGGCGTACGGCCTTGGAGACAGCGGGGGCGACGCGCTTATCGAAGGCGCCGGGGATGATGTAGGACGGGTTGAGTTCGTCCTCGGAGATGACGGATGCGATGGCGTTTGCGGCCACGCGCAGGACCTCGGTGGTGATCTCCTTGACCTTGGCGTCGAGGAGCCCGCGGAAGAGGCCGGGGAACGCCAGGACGTTGTTGATCTGGTTCGGGTAGTCGCTGCGGCCGGTCGCGACGACGGCGGCGTACTTGCCGGCACCGATGGGGTCGACCTCGGGCGTGGGGTTGGCCAGCGCGAAGACGATGGCATCATCGGCCATCGTCTCGATGTCGGAGGGTTCGAGGATGTTGCCGTGAGAGACGCCGATGAAGACGTCAGCACCCTTGAGGACCTCCTTGAGGGAGCCGTGGACGTGGCGGGGGTTGGTCGCCTCGGCCAGGGCCTTGCGGGAGGGGTGCATACCTTCGGTGGCGTCGCCGGACAGCGCGCCGTCGCGACCGCAGCCGATGATGTCGCGCGCGCCCTGGGCGAGCAGGAGGCGGATGATCGCGTTGCCGGCGGCACCGACGCCGGAGACGACGATGCGCACGTCTTCGATCTTCTTGTTCACGATCTTGAGCGCGTTGATGAGCGCGGAGAGAACGACGATGGCGGTGCCGTGTTGGTCGTCGTGGAAGACGGGGATGTCGAGTTCGGCGCGCAGGCGCTCTTCGATCTCGAAGCAGCGGGGTGCCGAGATGTCCTCGAGGTTGATGCCGCCGTAGGCGGGGGCGATGGCCTTGACGATGGAGATGATCTCTTCGGTGTCCTTGGTGTCCAGGACAACGGGCCAGGCGTCGACGCCGCCGAATTCCTTGAACAGGACGGCCTTGCCTTCCATGACGGGCAGGGCGGCCTCGGGTCCGATGTCACCCAGGCCGAGCACGGCGGTGCCGTCGGAGACGACCGCGACCGTGTTGGCCTTCATGGTGAGCAGGTGGGCCTTCTGAGGCATGTCGTGGATGGCGGTACACACGCGGGCGACGCCGGGCGTGTAGGCGCGGGAGAGGTCGTCGCGGTTACGCAGCGGCACCTTGGAGTGGATTTCGACCTTGCCGCCGATGTGGCTCATGAAGGTCTGGTCGGAGACGGAGTCGGCGGAGACACCGGGCAGGGAGTTGATGGCGTCGCGCACTTCGCGGCGGTGCTCGGAATCGCGCATGTCGCAGGTGAGGTCCATGGTGATGCGCCCACGGTCGGAATCGGCCACGTCGAGGCCTTTAATCTCCGCTCCGGTGGCGGAGACCGCGTCGACGATCGACGCGATCGAGGTGATCTTCTCATCCACCTCGATGCGGTATGAGGCGGTGTACGACGGCGAAGTGCGCATGTCTGTCCTTTCGTTGGGCGCCTGGCCAGGTGGCCCGGCTGTCCTCAGTTGTTCATCCTAGGGAAGTTTGGCATGACGCCGGTAGGGGAAGGTCACAACGTGGACATGAGAGAACGCTCATTGACGAGGCCGGGGTGCTCGCGCTGTTGTCCTCCCCCGGGTGAGAGCGTCGCCGGGATGCGGCGGGGGCCGGGATCGCATCGATCCCGGCCCCCCGTGAGGCTCGCGAGGATAAACCTCAGGCGCCGACCATCTCCATGATCAGCTCGCGCACGCGGGCGGCGTCAGCCTGCCCGCGGGTGGCCTTCATGACCGCGCCGACGAGGGCGCCGGCCGCCTGGACCTTGCCGCCCTTGATCTTGGCGACGATGTCGGGGTGGGCGTCCAGGGCTTCCTGGACGGCCGCCGTCAGAGCACCGTCGTCGGAGACGACCTCGAGGCCTCGGGCCTCGACGACCTGCGTCGGGTCGCCTTCGCCCGCGAGGACACCCTCGAGGGCCTGGCGCGCCAGCTTGTCGTTGATGCGTCCAGAGTCGATAAGACCCTGGAGCTGCGCGACCTGAGCGGGGCTGACCCCGGCCTCGTCGAGGGAGACTTCACGCTCCTTGGCGCGGCGCGAGATCTCACCCATCCACCACTTGCGGGCGGAGGCGGGATCGCAGCCAGCGGCAACCGTGGCCTCGATGAGTTCGAGGGCACCGGCGTTGATGACGTCGCGCATCTCCATGTCCGCGTACCCCCATTCGGAGCGCAGGCGGCGGCGCTTGGCGACAGGGAGTTCCGGCAACGAGGCTCGCAGTTCCTCAACCCATGCGCGATCCGGGCGGATCGGAACCAGGTCGGGTTCGGGGAAGTAGCGGTAGTCCTCGGAATCCGACTTTTCACGGCCGGACGACGTGGAGCCGTCCTCCTCGTGGTAGTGGCGGGTCTCCTGCAGGATCGTGCCACCGTCGGCCAGGATCTGGGCCTGGCGCTGCATCTCGTAGCGCACGGCCGACGCGATACCGCGGAACGAGTTCACGTTCTTCGTCTCGGTACGCGTACCAAGAGGTGACTCGGGCGTCGGGCGCAGCGACACATTGATGTCGGCGCGCACGTTGCCGCGCTCCATGCGGGCCTCGGACACGTCGAGTGCGCGGAAGATGTCGCGCAGGGCCTGCACGTAGGCGGCGGCCACCTCGGGCGCGCGCTCGCCGGCGCCCTCAATCGGACGGGTCACGATCTCCACGAGCGGCACGCCCGCACGGTTGTAGTCCACGAGCGAGTGATCCGCGCCCTGAATGCGGCCATCAGCGCCACCGATGTGCGTGTTCTTGCCCGCGTCCTCCTCCATGTGCGCGCGCTCAATCTGCACGCGGAACATGGTGCCGTCCTCAAGCTCGACGTCGACGTACCCGTCGTGCGCGATCGGCTCGTCAGACTGAGAAGTCTGGAAGGCCTTCGTCAGGTCCGGGTAGAAGTAGTTCTTACGCGCGAAACGGCAGTACTCCGCGATCTCGCAGTTCAGGGCCAGGCCGATCTTGATGGCGTATTCAACGGCCTTGTGGTTGACGACCGGCAGGGAGCCGGGCAGACCCAGCGACACGGGGGTCACGTAGGTGTTCGGGTCGCCACCAAACGCGTTGGGGGCCGCGTCGAACATCTTGGTTGTGGTGCCCAGCTCGACGTGCACCTCAATGCCGAGAACCGGGTCGAAGCGGCGGGCGGCCTCGTCGTAATCCATGAGCTCAGTCATCACTTTTCCTCCCAGTTAGCTGCGGGGCACTGGCCCGCGACGTCGTCGCTGAGCGCCTCAACCAGGGACGCCACCTTATACATGACCAGGTCGCCGCGCGCGGAGGCCAGCACCTGGAAGCCGATGGGCAGCCCTCGGAGGACACCGCGTTGGGCACGTTCATGCCGGGGATGCCCGCCAGGTTCGCGGGGATCGTCGCGACATCGTAGAGGTACATGGCCAGCGGGTCAGAGGTCTTCTCGCCGAACTTGAAGGCCGTCTCGGGGGCCGTCGGGGACACAAGGACGTCGACCTGCTCGAACACCGCGTCGAAGTCACGCTGGATGAGCGTGCGCACCTTCTGCGCGCTGCCGTAGTAGGCATCGTAGTAGCCGGCCGAGAGCACGTGCGTGCCCAGGATGATGCGGCGCTTGACCTCGTCACCGAAGCCAGCCTCGCGGGTGGCGGCCATGACGCGCTCGGCGGTCACGGGACCCTCGGTGGGCTCGACGCGGATGCCGTAGCGCATACCGTCGAAGCGGGCCAGATTCGAGGAGACCTCGGCGGGCATGATCAGGTAGTAGGCACCCAGCGAGTACTCCAGGTGCGGGCAGGAGACCTCGACGATCTCAGCGCCTGCCTCGCGCAGCATCTCGACGGTCGCGTTGAAGGCATCAATGACGTCCTGCTGGTAGCCCTCGCCGCTCAGCTCCTTGACGACGCCGACCTTCAGGCCCTTCATGGAGCCCTGCGCGGCGACGGCCTCGACGGCCTGCGTGAGCGCGGGAACCGGCTCGTTCAGGGAGGTCGAGTCGTGGGGGTCGTAGCCGCCGATCAGCTCGGTCAGGGCGGCCGCGTCGGCAACCGTGCGGGTGACGGGGCCGATCTGGTCCAGGGACGAGGCCATGGCCACCAGGCCGTAACGCGACACCGCGCCGTAGGTGGGCTTCGCGCCGACCGTGCCGGTCACGAACGCGGGCTGGCGGATCGAGCCGCCCGTGTCGGAACCGAGGGCCAGGGGCACCATGTAGGCTGCAACAGCCGCGGCCGAGCCACCGCCGGAACCGCCGGGGATACGCTCGGTGTCCCACGGGTTCTTGGTCGCGCCGAAGGCGGAATGCTCGGTGGATGACCCCATGGCGAACTCGTCCATGTTGGTCTTGCCGACGATGGGCAGGCCAGCTTCCTTGATCTTGGTGGTGACGGTCGCGTCGTAGGGAGGCTCCCAGTCGCCCAGGATTTTCGACGCGCAGGTGGTGCGCAGGCCGCGCGTCACCACGTTGTCCTTGACGGCGATGGGCACGCCCGCCAGGCGGTGCAGGGTCTCCCCCGCTGCGCGGCGCGCGTCCACGTCGGCCGCGGTCGCCAACGCGCCCTCGCGGTCGACGGTAATGAAGGCGTTGACGCGATCCTCAATGGCGTCGATGCGATCCAGGCACGCCTGGGTCAGCTCAACGGAGGTGATCTGGCCGGCGGCCAGCATGTCCGCCAGCTCGAGGGCGCTCTTCTTCAGCAGCTCGTTCATCAGTCTTCCCCCAGAATCTGCGGAACCAGGAACATACCGTCCTGCGCGGCGGGTGCCTGAGCGAGTACCTCGTCGCGGTCCACGGTCTGCCCGACCTCGTCCTCGCGCCACACGTTGGTCAGCGGAACCGGGTGGGACGTGGCGGGAACCTCAGGTGTGGCAACCTCCGACACCTTCGAGACAGCGTCCGCGATTGCGTCAAGTTCACCCGCGAAACGCGTGATTTCCTCGTCGGTCAATGCGATATGGGCCAGACCCGCGACGCGGGCGACCTCGTCAGTACTAATGCGTGACATGTGTGGCATCCTACCCGTATGACCTTTTCACAGCGACGCCAACTCACCAGACAGACGTGGTCTGTGGTCAAAAAAGTAGGTCTTGCGGTGGCTGCCGCCCAGGCGGCGGCTATCGTGACCGTTCATGCGATTGACCGCATGCGCACCGCCCGTATTCCCGGCGGCGTGCACGGTTTCCCGACGCTGCCTCCCGCCGACACACCAATCGGCAACACCGTGGCACGCACGTACACGGAGGGAACCTCCCTGTACGCGGACATGCTGGAGGCTGTTGAAGGGGCGACGCATCACATTTATTTCGAGACTTTCATTTGGCGCTCTGACTACTGGGGGGAAGCGATTCAAGAATGCGCTGCTCGCTGCCGCGGAGCGCGGTGTCGAGGTGTTTTGCGTGTGGGACGGTTTCGGCGTCCTGAACCAGGATCCGCGTTTTTACCAGTTCCCTGACATGCCGAACCTGCACGTGCGTAAGTTCCCGACCCTGCGGTCGGGTTTCTTTACGCTGAATATTCGCCGTACAGGCCAGGATCACCGCAAGATCCTGGTAGTCGACGGCAACGTCGGCTTCGTAGGTGGCTACAACATCGGCGATCCCTTCGCGAACGAGTGGCGTGACACGCACGTGCGTATTACAGGCGAAGCCGTGTGGGAGCTGGAGAACGGTTTCGTTGATTTCTGGAACCATTTCCGGCCCGTTGCTTCTCCGTTTTTGCCCGATCAGGGTGCGCGCGCGTGGAGCGCGGACGTGACCGCGCAGTTCAACCTGCCGCATTCGCTGCTCTATCCGATTCGGGGCATGTACATCGACGCGATTGAGCGAGCGACGGATCGCGTGCTGATTACGACGGCATATTTCATTCCGGATCACGAGGTTTTGGTGTCCCTGATTGCCGCCGCGCGCCGGGCGTTCGCGTCCAGGTTTTGATCCCAGAGTTTTCGAATCACATCATGGCGGACTGGGTGGCGCGCCCCTACTACGGAGAGCTGCTGCGCGAGGGCGTAGAGATCTGGCTCTACCAACACGCGATGGTGCACTCGAAGACGATGACGGTGGATGGGCGCTGGTCGACGATTGGTACGGCGAACATTGATCGCCTGTCGATGCGCGGCAATTACGAGGTCTGCCTGCAGTTCTATTCGCGTGAGCTGGCCGCGCGCATGGAGGAGATTTTCGCGAACGACCTGACGACGGCCCGCCGCTTGACGATTGACGAGTGGGAGAAGCGCTCGTGGCTCACCCGCGTCGGCGAGGTACTCCTGGGTCCCTTCGAGCCTCTCGTCTGAGTACCCCGCCCCGGCCTCGTTACAGGCCGACGGCCGCCAGGCCTCCTTCGAGGAGGTCCGCGAACTGCTGCTCGGTGATGACGGGGACGCCCAGGGCCTCGGCCTTCGCGGCCTTCGACCCCGCACCGGGACCCGCGACGACGAGCGAAGTCTTCTTCGAGACGGAACCCGCGGCCTTGCCTCCGCGCGACGTAATCGCCTCCTTGGCCCCCTCGCGGTCGTAGCCGGGCATCGCGCCCGAGACGACGATGGTGAGGCCCGCGAGCACTTCCGAGGCCGGTTCGGGCGCTTCATCGGCCATGCGCACGCCGGCACGCGCCCACGCCTCGAGCACCTCCAGGTGCCAGTCGACCGTGAACCAGTCGTGCAGGGAGCGTCCGATTTCCTCGCCCACACCCTCGACGGCGGACAGCTCCTCGACCGATGCGGCGCGCAGGGCGTCCATCGAGCGGAAGGTATCCGCGAGCGCGCGGGCCGCCGTGGGGCCGACGTGGCGGATGGACAGGGCGACGAGGACGCGCGCGAGGGGCTGGCTCTTGGCCTTGTCCAGCTCGGAGAGCATTTTCTCGGTACCCTTGGAGGCGGTAGGCTCAATGGGCTCGAAGACGGTCTGGCCGCGTAGCTTGCGGGGCTTGTAGGCCTTGGTCCAGAAGTAGCGGACTTGCTTCCAGTCTCCGGTTTCCTCGCCCTTCTTTTTTACGGGCTTCCACACCATGACGTCGCGCAGGTCCTCGGCGCGCAGGTCGAAGAGCGCGGCCTCGGTGCGCAGGACGGGGGCCTGCGGGGCGGGCAGGAGTTCTTCGGCGCGGGTGATCTGCTCACCGTGGGGCAGCTCGCGAGCGCCCTCGAGAGCGAGGACGGTGCCGTCCTCCAGCGTGACACTGTGGCCAGCGACCAGGGCGGCGGCCACCTCGTCGCGGTCGTTGTCGGGCTGCGTCATCGCCAGGGCGGATTCGTCGCCGAGGCCCTCGACGTCCAGGGCACTGCGCGCACCGACGTGAGCGAGGCGCTCGGTGATCTGCGCGGGGCAGGCACCCTTGTTCGGGCAGCGCAGGTCGACGTCGCCTTCTTTCTCCTGCACGAGGGGGGTCCCGCAGGAGGGGCACTGCATGGGCATGACGAAGGGGCGTTCGGAGCCGTTGCGCGCGTCCTCGACGGGGGCGACGATCTCGGGGATGACGTCGCCGGCCTTACGCAGGACGACGAGGTCGCCGATCAGGACGCCCTTGCGGGCGACTTCCTGGGCGTTGTGCAGGGTCGCGCGCGCGACATTCGAGCCTGCGACCAGCACGGATTCCATGACGCCGTAGGGGGTCACGCGGCCCGTGCGGCCCACTTGCACGCGGATGTCGAGCAGACGCGTGTGTACTTCCTCGGGCGGGAACTTGTAGGCTGCGGCCCACCGCGGCGTGCGCGAGGTGGAGCCGAGAGAGCGTTGGAGGGACAGGTCGTTGATCTTGACGACGACGCCGTCGATCTCGTGGACGAGGCCGTGGCGGTCCGCGCCGATCTCGGCGATGCGCTCCTCGATGGCCTTTCGGCCCGTCAGCAGGCGAGTGTAGGGCGAGACGGGCAGGCCCCACTCGCGCAGTTGCTCGTACCAGCCCATTTGGGTGGTCGGCTCGGTGAACTCATCCCCGGCCTCGACGAAGCCGATGCCGTGGGCGACCATCGCGAGGGGGCGTTTGGCGGTCTCGGCGGGATCTTTTTGGCGCAGGGAGCCGGCGGCGGCGTTGCGCGCGTTGACGAAGGTCTTTTCCCCGGCCTCGACGCGGGCCTCGTTGAAGGCTGCGAAGTCGGCGACCGGGAAGTAGACTTCGCCGCGCACCTCGATGCAGGCGGGGGCGGTACCGGTGAGGGTCTGCGGGATCGAGGCGATGGTCCGCGCGTTGGCGGTGACGTCTTCGCCGACGTAGCCGTCGCCTCGGGTCGCGGCGCGCACGAGGCGGCCGTTCTCGTAGAGGAGGTTGATGGAGAGCCCATCGACCTTCACCTCGGTCGTCATCTCCAGGTCGGTGATGCCGGTGGCCTCGGCCATTCGGGTCTCCCACCCGGCAAGTTCCTCGAGGGAGAACACATCGTCGAGGGACATCATTTGGGCGAGGTGGCGTACCTCGGAGAAGCCGGAGTCGACGCTGCCGCCCACGCTCATCGTGGGCGAGTCGGCTCCGCGCAGCTGCGGATAGCGTTCCTCGATCTGTTTGACCTCGCGGTACATACGGTCGTAGTCCGCGTCCGAGATCGTCGGCGCATCGCGGTCGTGGTAGGCGGCACGCGCCTCCTCGATGCGCGTCACCAGGTCGTTGTAGCGGTCGCGAGTCGTCTCGAACGTGTCGTCATGCATGGGGTCCATTCTTGCATTTCGCGGCTGTCTCGGTCGGGGTTCGGAACGCTCACGAGCGTCGCCGGTGGTGTTATCCACACCCTCGCGCGCCCGGAACACTTATCCACAGGGGCCTCGCGTGTCGCGCCGCTATCCACAGGGCTCGCGCCGCCGCTTGAAGGTGCGCGGGCGCGGCGGGATCGTGGAGGTATGAGCGACAGTAAATGCCTGGCACGCGCGGCCCTGCGCACCGACCTGCACCTGGCGTGCGTCGACGGACCCGACGTCGGCCTCGTTCTCGCGCCGGGCACCGTGGGCAGAGCCGGAGACGTCCCTCTGTCCTGCGCAAGCGTCGCCCGTGAGCACGCCGAGTTTTCCACGCGAGGTGGGCGCGCCTGCCTGCGCGCGTCTCCACACACGTCGCCCATCCGGGTGCGCACGCGAATGCGCGGATGGCACCGACTTCGCGGACGCAAACGGCTCGCCCCGGGTAGGCGCGTGCGCCTGGGGGGAGACACTCTCGAGGTGCGAGGCCGCCCCCGGGCGCTCACGTGGCCGGGCATTGATCGACGAGGCCGTGGTGTCTTCTCAGGATCCTCTCTCCTGCGCGGGGCACCCCTCGTCTCCCTCGTCGTCATGGGCGGCCTCATGGCCTGGCGCCTGCACACCTTGGCCGCGTCCCCGCGAGCGCTCTGGACGCTTGCCGGGGTCGCCGCGGTCATCGCCTGCGTCGTGGTGGTCGTGATGGTCCTGCGTGCACGCAGGCGTCGGCGAGGATGGGACGGGGCCGCGCTCGCCCTCGTCCTTGCCTCACTGCCTGCCACGGGTGAGCCTACGCGCATCCCGAGGGCCGCCGTCTGGCCGGGGCGAGCGACGCGGCTCGGGCGTCGTGTGATCCTGGCTGCCACGTCGTCATCTTCCCAGCCGGGTGACGCCGCGTCGCTGGGCATCGTGGGAGAGTACGGTGCCGAGTGCGCGCTGTGGTGCGCGGGGCAGGTGGCCGCGCAGCTTGGCGGGGCACGCGTCTGGTGGCGCTCCCACTCCCCCGTACTGCTGGGATACCCGGCGCTCGACATCCACGTGACCGGGGAGGATGAATGCCCGTACTGCGCCCGTGGCGGGGTGAACGACAAGGCGACCTCCGCCCTACACATCGGCTACGCGACGCGCGTTGCCGAGCTTCCCTCGTGGTGCGCCCGCGTGTGCGTCACCGATGAACGGCCAGTCTCCACGCGCTGGTGGTGGACTGTGACACGAACGACCAATGAGGACACGCTGCCCGAGCGCGTCGACTGGGACCCGGATGCTGCCCGCGGACACTCGGGCACGCTCAGCGTCGTCATCGGCCGCTGCGAGGCGGGACCCGTCGAATTAGACCTCGTCACGGACGGCCCCCACGCCCTCGTCGCCGGTTGCACGGGCTCAGGCAAGTCGGAGGCGCTGCTCGGCTGGCTCGCCTCCATCGCTCACTGCTATTCGCCCGCCTCCGTGCGTTTCATCCTCATCGATTACAAGGGCGGCTCCACCTTCGCGCGCCTGGCGGACCTCCCCCACACGCAGGCGCTGCTCACCGACCTGGACGCGGGGGCCACGTCGCGTGCCCTGGACGGGATTGCCTCGGTCCTGGCACGGCGTGAAGCGGCGCTGAGCGATCTGGGCGTGCCGGATCTGACGGCCTGGGAGCGCGCATACGAGGAGGATCCCGCCCGCACTCCACAACCTCCCCCGCGCCTCGTCGTCGCCATCGACGAGTTCCGCGTCCTGGCCGACACCCACCCGTCCTCGATGGACGTCCTGCTGCGTCTGGCCGCTCAGGGCCGCAGCCTCGGCCTGCACCTGATCGCCGCGACGCAGCGCCCGTCGGGGGCGATCAACGCCTCGATGCGCGCCAACATGGACATTCGTTTGGCGCTGCGATGCGTGAGTGCGCCCGACTCCACGGATATCCTGGGCGATGCCCGGGCCTCGTCCCTGCCCCGTGTCCCCGGGCGCGCAGTACTCGCGGGAGTGGGCACGCTCCAGCTGTCTTACATGGCCGACGTCGCCGCGGTTGTGTCCAAGTGCGCGGCGCGCTGGCCCGCCGCGAGCGCAGCCCCACTGTGGGCACCCGCGCTCCCGGGTTCTCTCACGTGGACTCAGATCGACGAGGCCTGGGCGGAGCAGGGCGAAAACGGCGGCGCTGCGCCGGGGTCCGTCGTTCTTGGGCTGGTTGAGGGCATCGAGTCTCATTCGCCGCTGGTGTGGGAGGGAGGCTCTGTCCAGATCCAGACGAGCGCCCACGAGGCGGCGTTGGCATCTCAATGGGCGCGCTCGATTGCTGCGAGGATCGCAGGGGCAAGTCGGCTACCTCTGCACGTCATCGGGGACGAGGCAGTCCCTGGCGCTTCCTCGCGGCTTTCCCCGCGTGACCTGGGTGCCATCGACCTCGTCGAGGGGATCCGTGCGCACGGCCCCGCGGTGCTAGCGATTTCGGATGTGACCGCTCTGCGCTCGTCCCTGGCGCAGGCACTGTCACTCCCCCCAGGCTGAGGAACTCTGGTCATCGCTGCTGACGGGCGCCGCTCGGTCCGGCGTCATCCTCGTTGCGGCGTTCTCCGGACGTTTCACGTCCTCGTCGGCTGCCATGGGGGCTTTCTCAATGCGGCTCGTGCGCGCCAGGGACGCCGACGAGGCCCTGCACGCCGGGATCCAGCCGAGTAGGCTGCGTTCCCTCGGGGACGCCCATGCACTGTTGGCCCGCCCGGGCGAGGAGACGGCCCTCGCATGCGTCCCCATCGATCCTCCGCCCACAGGAGTTTCCCAAGGCACCGATAGCGCCTGTCATGTGTGGTGGATTCCCTCCCCTCAGGAGGCTGCAGCGTTGGTCAGTAATACCTCCGCCCCGGCCCTCATCGGCCCCGAGTATGAACCCATCCGGTGGGCAACAGACAAACCCTGGGTGATTATCGGAGAACCCTCCGACGTGCGCGCCGTCGAGGCCCTCCATGCCGCACACGGCTGGCCCACCCCCCCACAATTGCCGAGATTATTCCAGAGAACGCATGGACCAGAATTGTGCGCCGCGACGCTCACCGCATGCTCGCACTCAACCCCTCGGACAACGTCATGCGAGGACTCATGCGCACGAGCCGCAGGTACCCGCTATCGATTGCAGCACACCCATGGAATCCCACCTGCGGCCTCATCTGGGAGGATGATACCCTGACAACGATCCAACTGACCGTAGGGTCAGTTAACACCTAAGTCCCAGCTTTTTCGCCGAGCGTGACTAGACGCATAGTGACCTCTCCACACGAATTGTTCAGACATCTTGCGCATCTACCACGACTGGCGGACACTGACAGACGACTACACGAAGTCCCTACAGCACACGGTAACGCAAGGAGAACACACATGGATTGGCGCAGCAAGGCGGCTTGCCTGACAGTCGACCCCGAACTCTTCTTCCCCATCGGGAACACGGGGCCCGCCATCAGCCAGGTGGCCGAAGCGAAAGCCGTGTGCCGCGAATGCGACGTCCAGGGCATCTGTCTGCAGTGGGCAATCGACAATAACCAGGACTCGGGCGTCTGGGGCGGCATGAGCGAAGAAGAACGCCGCTCGCTCAAACGCCGCGCCGCGCGTGCACGACGCGCAGGCTGCTGAGAACACCGCGACCATACACCGCACGAAGGCCGGGAATCCACGACGGATCCCCGGCCTCGTTCGTTCTCGCGCCCCCGCGTCAGGCGGGATCGAGGTTAACCCACAGCGTCACGAGCGTGCCGCCACCCTCGCGGGGGGTGCCCACTCGATAGAGCCACGCAGCTCGCCGCGCACCATCTGGTGAACGATCTGCGTGCCCAGGCCGCTCATGGGCGTTCCCGGCACGAAGCCGACACCGTCATCTGCAACAGTGACCTTCATAGACAGGCCCTCACGCTGGGCGCACACCTCGATACGACCGTCACGGTCGGCCAGGCCATGCTCGACCGAGTTGGCGACCAGCTCGTTGAGAACGGTCGCCAGCGCCTGGGCCTGATCGGCGGAAATCGTCCCAAAGTTGCCGGTCGTAATGACCTCGACGCCATGATCCGTGGACGCTATCGCGCCGCCATGCGCACGATTGTGCGGGCGACCTCGTCGAAGTCGACGGACTCGTCGACGTTCTGGGACAGCGCAGCGTGCACGGTCGCGATGGCCTGGACGCGGCGCTCGGCCTCCGCGAGTGCCACCTTGACGGCGTCCTCACTGGAGCGACGCGACTGCAGGCGCAGCAGCGCGGACACGGTCTGCAGGTTGTTTTTGACGCGGTGGTGGATCTCGCGGATCGTCGCGTCCTTCGTCATGAGTTCCTGCTCGTGGCGGCGTACCTCGGACACGTCGCGCAGGAGGATGACAGCTCCCAGGCGCTTGCGCCCGTTTTGTAGGGGCAGGGCACGCATGGAAATGGTGGAGGCGCTCGCCGCGATCTCGACACGCCAGGAGGCCCGACCCATGACGACGACGGCCATCGATTCCTCGATGAAGGTGCCTTCGCCGATCACGTCGGTGATCTCCTGGGCCAGGACCTTGCCCTTCACGTCGTGGCGAATCCCCAGGCGCGCCAGGCACGACATGGCGTTGGGGTTAGCCTGCAGGACGCGCCCCTCCGCATCGAGCAGGAGCGCACCATCAAGGACGCGCGGAACGCCGTGGGAGGTGACCTGCGGGGTGGAGTCGTAGGGGTACTCACCGCGCGCGATCATCTGGCAAAGCGTGTCGGCCGCGGCGATGGTCCACCCCTCAAAACCCATCGACAGGCGGGGGCTGGACAGGTTCGTTTCACGGGTGATGACCGCGATAATGCGCCCGTCGTGGCACACGGGAACACACGTTTCCTGCATCGAGTAGGTGCCCGCCCAGCGTGCAGCGGGCGAGCGCACAACCTGGCCGGTCTGGATGGCGCGATGCAGGTCGACCTCGCGGGCGGCGGGCAGGTGCAACCCGATGATGTCGTCGACGTGAACGGTCGTCGAGGTCGCGGGGCGGCAGTGGTTGGCGGCGATGAATCTGCCGTCGTCGGCGGGCAGCCACAGAACGAGGTCGGCGGCTGCCAGGTCAGCGAGCACCTGCCAGTCCGCAAACAGCAGGTGCAGCCAATCAATGTCCTGCTCCGACAGCGGTGTCGAAGAGGCTTCTTCAGCTAACTGCATGAGGCTACGCATGGCTCTACTCTAGTGGGAGCGGGGCCACAAAGGCGGTCCTTAGTTGTAAATGAGCGCCGGGCCACGATTCGGCGGTGACCTCAGAGAGAAGGAGAATCATGGAGTTCACCCAGTCTGTTACCTATCCGGGCACTGTTGACGAAGTCGTCGCCATGTTCCTCAGCCCGGGCTACCAGGAGCGACGTTTCGGCTCTTTCCTGGTGCCGGGCAGCACGACGGCGAGCGTGGAGGGTGGCCGCATCACGTTCTCAGGTGACGTGCGCCCGGAACTGATCCCGGCGGCCGCCTCCCGTTTTGTCAAGGGCAGTCTGCGAGCAACATTCGTGGAGGAGTGGAAGAAGGACGAGGCCGTGGCTCGTTCGCGTTCGACGCTGACCGTGGAGGGTGCGCCCGTCTCCTTCGACGCGGCCTCCGTCCTCTCCCCCGCGGATGGTTGCTGTACGCGCGCCGTGAAGGGGAACGTGTCGGTGCGGATTCCGCTATTTGGCGGGCGCATTGAGAGGGAGGCAGTGACCCACGCGGGAACGGTTATCGAGCACGAGCGCGAGCTGGCCACCGCATGGTTGGCGGAGCATCGCTGAGCACTGCGCTTCGCTGTAGGAAAAACACCGCCCGCCCGGCGCTGATGTCTGGGCGGACGGCGCCTTTTTACGCGACAATGGTCCTATGAGTGATACCCCAGAGTCTCTGTACATGCAGCGTACGGGCGTGCGTCAGTACGTCGCCCGCAACCAGGACGGCGCCGAGATCCGCATCGGTCATGGCCCCGGCCTCTTCTCCCCCCGGTGATCTGCTCAAGCTCGCGATCGCGGGCTGCAACGCGATGAGCTCGGATGCCCGCATGGCGGCTCGCCTGGGCGACGATTTCGAGCAGTTCGTCGGCGTGTCCGCTGACTACGACCAGCAGAATGATCGTTTCACGCACGTGGACGTCGAGCTGGTCCAGGACATGTCTGCCCTGTCCGACGAGGAGATCGAGGATCTCAAGCGTCGCGCCGATGCCGCAATCAAGCGCAACTGCACGATCGAGCACTCGGTCGTCGACCAGGCTCTGCCGGCCTCGCACACATGGACGAACGAGCGGATCAACTGACGTGAGCGCCGTCGACCGCCAGTACGAGGACCTGCTGGCGCGCATTATGCGTGAGGGCACCCCCAAGGGTGACCGCACCGGCACAGGCACGCGTTCCCTGTTTGGGGCGCAGCTGCGCTACGACCTGTCCAAGGGCTTCCCGCTGATCACGACGAAGCGTGTGCACCTCAAGTCGGTGGTCGGCGAACTCCTGTGGTTCCTGTCGGGTTCGTCAAACGTGTCCTGGCTCCAGGACAACGGGATCCGCATCTGGAACGAGTGGGCGGACGAGGACGGTGAGCTGGGCCCGGTGTACGGCGTCCAGTGGCGTTCGTGGAACGCCGGGGACGGGCCGCCACATCGACCAGATCTCCCAGGTCCTCGAGACGGTGAAGACGAACCCGGATTCGCGCCGCATGGTGGTCTCCGCGTGGAACGTTGGAGACCTGCCGCAGATGGCGCTCGAGCCCTGCCACGCGTTCTTCCAGCTGTACGTGGCTGACGGCCGCCTATCGCTGCAGCTCTACCAGCGCAGCGCAGACATGTTCCTGGGTGTGCCCTTCAACATCGCGTCCTACTCGCTGCTCACCCACATGTTCGCCCAGCAGGCGGGCCTGGAAGTCGGCGACTTCATTTGGACGGGCGGAGACTGCCACATCTACTCCAACCACACGGAGCAGGTGACCGAGCAGCTGAGCCGCGAGCCGTACCCGTTCCCGCGCTTGGAGCTGACAAAGGCTCCGTCGATGTTCGAGTACTCCTTCGACGATATTTCCGTCGTCGACTACCAGCATCACCCGACGATCAAGGCTCCGGTCGCCGTATGACGAAGCTCGCCGCGATTTGGGCCCAGGATAGCAACGGGATCATCGGGTCGGGCACGGCCATGTCCTGGCACGTTCCCGCTGATTTCCGTCATTTTAAGGAGTCCACGATGGGCTGCCCGATCATCATGGGCCGCCGCTCGTGGGAGGCCCTGGGCCGCGCACTGCCGGGCCGCACAAACATCGTCATCACCCGCACGCCCGGGTACATGGCCGAGGGCGCTCTCGTTGTCTCCTCCGTCGATGAGGCGCTTCAGATCGCACGCGAGGAGACGGCGCGCACGGAGGCCCCCTACATCTGGATCACGGGCGGGGCGCAGCTCTATGCGCAGACCCTGCCCTTCCTCGACGAGGCCGTGGTGACCGACCTGGAGTTGGATGTGGCCGCGAGCGCACCCGAGGGTTCGGCCTTCGTGTACGCGCCGCCGCTGGATCCGGCTCTGTGGCGCAGGGATGAGAACCGCAGTGATGCCGAGTGGCGTGAGCGCTCGGGGGACGCGCGCTGGAAGGTGAGCACCTGGGTGCAGCGTTAACTCTTACCACACCTCTGCATTATTCAACAACTGTCTGGGGAGGCCCCGCGCAATGCGCGGGGCCTCCGTCGTAGGATGCACTGTGCCTTCTTCTCCCTTGTTAACGAATCCGACGCTGCGCGCGCTCGTGGCGATCGCCCTGTTTACCTACACGGCGCAGAACATGCTCAACGTGTCGATCGCTCCCCTCTCGCGCGCCCTGGACCTGCCCGAGTGGATCGTGGGTGCGGCGGTGTCCCTGGCGGCTGCCGCGGTGACGGCGCTCAGCCAGTTCTGGGGGCGTCGCTCGATCGCCTGGGGACGCAGGCGCGTCATTCTGCTGGCGCTGATCCTGGCGCTGACGGCGGGCGCGCTCTTTTCGGCAGCAGTGTGGGCGCGCGCAGCCGGTTACATCGGCGCGTTTGCCGCGGCGGGGGCCATCATGGCGGCGCGCGGCCCCTTCTTCGGCGCGGCCGTCGCGGCGATCCCGCCGACCGGCCAGGCCCTCGTCGCCGAGGTGACCCCGGACGAGGGGTCGCGCGTGCGCGGCACATCCGCGTTCTCGGGAGCGATCAACCTGTCCGTCATGGTGGGTTCCCTCGTCTCGTCGGCACTGGGTGCGTGGTGGATCTTCGGACCCGTGCACGCCACGCCGGTCTTCGTTCTCATCGCGCTGGCCATCGCCCTGATCTGGCTACCCCGTGACGGAGGCACCACCCACCCAAGGAGGCACCTGCCCCGTCTGTCCCATGAGGCCGCAGAACCCGAGAAAGCGACCCCGGCCTCGTCGATTGAAGGGACAACGGACAGCGCGAGCGCGGAACCCACAGACGGCGAACTGCCCCCGCGCGTGAGCTGGACCGACCGGCGGATCGCCCCGTGGATCGCCTCGATCTTCGGCATCTACTTCGCCAACGGCGTCGTTCAGATCACGATAGGCTTTCTCGTTCAGGACCGTGGTGGACTCGAGCCCGCGCCCGCCGTGTCAATCACGGCCCTCATGCTGCTGGCCAACGCCGCCGGAGCCATGCTCATGCAGCTGATCGTCGTGCCACGCCTGGGATGGGGGCCTCGCAGGCTGCTGCGGGCGGGCATGACGCTCGCACTCATCGCTCTCACCTGTCTGACCCTCGCGCCGACGCTGTGGGCGGTCGCGGCATCGACCTTCGCGATGGGCGTCGCCTCGGGCATGGCCTCCCCCGGCTACTCCGCCGGCGCGTCCCTGGCTGTCACCGAGCGCGAGCAGGGCGGCATCGCCGGCGTCATCAACGCGACCGGCGCGATCACGTGGATCGTGGCCCCCGTGAGCGCCACCGCCCTGTACGGCTGGATGCCCCTGTCACCCTTCCTCCTCGCGCTGTCCCTCGTCGCACTGTCGTGTTCGTGCGCGTGGTTGCTCCTGCGCAAGCTGGACATTGTGTCCCGAGCACGCGACTAGGACGAGTGCCCCACGCCTCACAGCGCGCTCGGCGCTATCCTAGAGAGGTACGTAAGCCCTACGCGAAGGAGCCACCTGTGGCACAAGAAACCCGCACCGAAACCGACTCGATGGGAGCCGTTGAGGTCCCCGCGAACCGCTATTGGGGCGCTCAGACCGAGCGTTCGCTGCACAACTTCGACATCGGCCGCAACACATTCGTGTGGGGTCGCCCGATGGTGCGCGCCCTCGGCATCCTGAAGAAGTCCGCAGCCCTGGCCAACGCTGAGCTGGGCGAGCTGCCCGCCGACATCGCGAACTACATCGCGCAGGCCGGCGACGAGGTCATCTCTGGCAAGCTCGACGACAACTTCCCGCTGGTCGTCTTCCAGACCGGCTCGGGCACGCAGTCGAACATGAACGCCAACGAGGTCATCTCCAACCGCGCCATCGAGCTCGCGGGCGGCACCATGGGCACCAAGTCCCCCGTGCACCCCAATGACCACGTGAACCGCGGCCAGTCCTCGAACGACACCTTCCCCACCGCCATGCACATCGCGGTCGTCTCCGAGCTGCACGACATGTACCCGCGCGTGCGCCAGCTGCGCGACACGCTGGACAAGAAGGCCAAGGAGTTCGACGACGTCATTATGGTGGGCCGCACCCACCTGCAGGATGCCACCCCGATCCGCCTGGGCCAGGTCATCTCCGGCTGGGTTGCTCAGATTGACTTCGCCCTCGACGGTATCGAGTACGCGGACACGCGTGCGCGCGAACTGGCCATCGGTGGCACCGCCGTGGGCACCGGCCTGAACGCTCACCCGAAGTTCGGCGAGCTCACCGCGAAGAAGATCTCCGAGGAGACAGGCATCGAGTTCAAGCAGGCCGACAACCTGTTCGCCGCCCTGGGCGCGCACGACGCGCTGGTGCTGGTTTCGGGCGCGCTGCGCGTCCTGGCCGACGCCCTCATGAAGATCGCGAACGACGTGCGCTGGTACGCCTCCGGCCCGCGTAACGGCATCGGCGAGCTGCTGATCCCCGAGAACGAACCGGGTTCGTCCATCATGCCGGGCAAGGTCAACCCGACCCAGTGCGAGGCCATGACGATGGTCGCCACGCAGGTCTTCGGCAACGACGCGACGGTCGGCTTCGCCGGCTCGCAGGGCAACTTCCAGCTCAATGTCTTCAAGCCCGTCATGGCGTGGGACGTCCTGGAGTCCATCCGCCTGCTGGGCGACGCCTGCGTGTCCTTCGACACGCACTGCGCGTACGGCATCGAGCCGAACTACGAGAAGATCAAGCACAACCTGGACATCAACCTCATGCAGGTGACGGCTCTGAACCGTCACATCGGCTACGACAAGGCCTCGAAGATTGCGAAGAACGCGCATCACAAGGGCCTGTCGCTGCGCGAGTCCGCCCTCGAGCTGGGCTTCCTGACCGCCGAGGAGTTCGACGCGTGGGTCGTTCCCGCCGACATGACGCACCCCAGCGCCGCCGACGAGTGATCCGCAAGTCGCACTGACGCTTCGGCCCCGGTCTCGCATGAGGCCGGGGCCGGTTCGTTCAACCCTGAGCGCGCGCCCGGCGCATCTTCAGGATCGTCGAGGCGATGATGGAGAGCAGGAAGATGTTGAAGAGGATCGCACCGACGCTCGGGGACACGAGCGTGGCGACGAGGCGTCCGGCGGGGGCTGTGGCCGCGGCGGAGGCCCCGACGATGAGACCGACGCGCAGATCGACCATGCGGTGACGCAGATTCGTGACAGTGCCGGCGATGCCGGTGGGGATCATGACGAGCAGGGACGTGCCGCGCGCGATCAGGTCTCCTGCACCGACGACGAGTTCCATGCCGGGCACGATGACGGATCCGCCGCCCACGCCGACTAGGCCGGACAGGATGCCGGCGCCCACGCCGACCAGGATCAGCAGGGCGCACGAGGCCGGGGTCAGCGAGACGATCCCCTCACGCGTGGGGACCTGCAGGTATTGGGAGACGATGACGAAGAGTGTGAAGCCGATGAGGATCCAGGGCAGGGAGGGCGCGGGGAGGCGGCGCAAGAGCCACACGCCGATTTGGGATCCCGCGAGCGCGCCGACAACGAGGAGCGCGCCACCCGCCCAGGAGACCTCGCCGTGCAGGGCGTAGGTGCCCGAGCCGACGGCGGCGGTGACGATGATGGCGGCAAGGGAGGTGGACGAGGCGCGGCGCTGGTCCATGCCCAGGACGGCCATGAGCGCGGGGACGATGACGAGGCCACCGCCGACGCCGAAGAGTCCGGAAAGGAAGCCTGCGCCGACGCCCGTCGCAATGACGAGAAGGATGCGGCACAGGGTGAGAGTCTGGGAGTAGGTGTGGTCCATGTCTCTACTGTAGTCCTGGGTAACGCGTCTTCTGTTTCGGGGCTTCACCCCGCGCGAAACGCATGTGCACGTCCTGTTCGCGCCGGTTTGTGCGGGCGTAGACTTCTGGCATCGACGAAAGGAAAAGAGATGCCCAAGGTTCTGATCGTGTCGGGTCACCCGCGTCTCGGTGACGATTCGGTGGCGAATAAGACGATTCTGGAGGAGCTGGCGTCGCTGCTCCCCGAGGCCATGATCGATCATCTCGACGAGCTGTATCCCGATTACGCGTTCGACGTTGAGGCGGAGCAGGCGAAGCTTGCCGCGGCGGACGTGATCGTGTTGCAGTATCCGCTGTGGTGGTACGGCTGGCCATCGCTGCTGCAGAAGTGGGTGGAGGACGTGTTTGTGCGCGGTTTCAGCCACGGGTCGACGGGCACGGCGCTGCGCGGCAAGAAGCTGGTGGTGTCGCTGACGACCGGAGCGGCGGAATCTTACTATGACGCCCAGCCGGGCGGCATCGAGCATTTTTTGGCCGCGGTGAAGGCGACGAGCGCCCTGACTGGCCTGGAGTATGCGGGTGTTCTGCCTCTGTACGGGGTGTCCTACGCGAATCGTACGGATGAGACGGCGCGCGCCGATATGGTCGAGCGTTCGCGCAAGCACGCGAAGCACCTGGCGGAGTTCGTCTCCACCCTCTGAGCAACCACTCCCCTGCTGCCAGGCAAGACGCGAAACCGGCTCCGGCCTCGTTCATTGACGAGGCCGGAGCCAGTTGATTATCCACGCTTTCCTCGCACAGAAAAGGACATCACCGCCTGGATTGCAGGGCTGCGACCACGAGAGCGCAGGCCTCCGCATCAGAATCCGCTCGGTGGTGCTTGAGCGTGAACCCAGGCACCAGCGCCTTCGTGACAGTCGGTAGCTTGTAGTTCTCCAAGCCAGGGACCATGCGCTGCGCTGTTCGATAGGAACAGAAGAAGCTCTGCGGGAGGGACTGCGTCCCGAAGAAGGCATCGAGTTCCCTCCACACCCGAGCGTCAAAGGCCGCATTATGCGCGAACACCGGCAAGCCACCGTGGAAGCCAGCCACCCAGGCAGCAATATCTGGCCACATCGGGGACCTACGCACGTCGCGCGCAGAGATCCCATGCAGGTAGGTGAATTCAAACCGATCAAAGCCCGGGGGCGGTTTGATCAGCGTACTCGCCCGTTCAACGACCCGCCCGCCTGAGATCTTCACCAGCGCAATCTGACAGGCGGACTCTCCTCCCTGCCTGTTCGCAGTCTCGAAGTCGACGGCCACAAAAGACGGAAGCGCGAGGACCTCGGGCGGCGCCACCCAGCTGGATCGCTGGCGAGAATGGGGGCGCGCATACGAAACATCCGGCGACACAGCGGCGCGGCCAGTCACCGACACGGGAGCCGAACCCTTCTGCGCAGCCTTTGCCACTTTCTCAAGTTCCACGAAGCGTTTCCACTCGGCGTGGTGCTGACTCGGGTCTTCACCACGCTGCTTCGCAAGCATTTCACGGGCTTTCGCAAGGCGCTTGCGTAGTTCCAGACGAAAATCTTCACGGGGAGCCGGCAGCCCCAGCGCCAGCCAGCGCTCAATCGTCTCAGCTTCGCCCCAATAGTCCTTCTGCTTGTGCTGAATGATCGCAACCTGATTGACGTAATATTCCGCAACATTCACGGGGTTCAGGCGTGCGGCGGCAATCATCGCATCCATACAGCCACGAGCAACATGTAGCGCTTGGGAAAGATCTCCGGACCGTTTGAGCGCGGCAATGTCATCCACCCAGTCGCAGATATCTCGACCATCGAACTTAGGCATGAACAAGCCATCAGGTCCAACGTTGGGCCCATTATGCACACCAAAGAACGTTGGTGTCGGTGGGGCGACGCCAACGGAGAGAGACTGGCCGTACTGAGGCGAAAAACCCTGCTGCGAAACACCACTGGAAGGACGCTGACCGTATTGCATCGGATAGTTCTGCTGAGCAGTGAGCGCACCGCGCAGCCACTCAAACACGCCCATAACGCCCGCTTTCCTGCTGCGAGGCTCCACTATGCCCCGCTTATCTCATCCGCTCTGCGCAGACACGCCAGTCAATGGTGTCGACACACTTGCTCTAGCTTACTACATAAGCTCCCCAACTGAAGACCGCTCACGTCCACCATTTTCACGATCCACACCCCAGCCTCGTCAATGAACGAGGTCGTGGCCGAGTCTATGAGCGAGTATCCTTGATGCTTGCACTCCTCAGCACACTTGACAGTTTCTGACAGAGCACCATTTTTCCGACGGCAACATCTCCTAATTAGAGCTAAGAAACCCACGCAGCGTCTCGTGTGCGCTTTGATACTGAGCCATTTCCACACTTTTACTTGTCCAAACTGTGGAACACTTGTCGACTACTTGACTACATTCGGTTTATTTACTGAATAAGCGACGTACCGTTGAATGAGCGCACCCATGCGCCAGGCTCCCTCGGAAGAGTCTCATCAACACCATCGAGGACACAGTCATGTCAACGCGACATCCCCTGGCCATCCCCGCCGCGCTTGTGCTTGGCACCGCCATCGCAACGACGGCCCTCCCGCTCCCACGATTCACGCCGGCCACAGCCTCGGGCACAGCCCACGTGACTCGCGCCTACACGGACAAATCCACCCACTTCCCCGGCTCCCAGGCCACCATCACCGCCGAAGCCAGCGGGGGCGGTACCGTCCACTTCTCCGTCAGTCACCTCGGTACCGAAGTCGCCAGCGGCGAAGCCCCCGTCACGGACGGAGCCGCCACATGGACCTACACGACGCCGAGCGAGGACAACCAGGGATACCTGGTGACCGCTACCGGTGCCGACGATACGCACGCCGAAACAGCGCTGGACGTTTCCTCCAGCTGGACGCGCTTCCCGCGCATGGGATACGTCTCTCACTTCAAGCCCACCGCCCCGGCTGACATCACCACGGGCACGAGCTATGAGTCCTACCTGTCCCTCACTCCCAGCGAGTACATTGCTAAGCTCAGCCAGGACTACCACATCAACACACTGCAGTACTACGACTGGCAGTACCGACACGAGCAGCCCGTCGCCACCGGTGACCTCGCGGACAAGTGGCCGCTGTGGTATCGGGACACTTACGCGTCGAAGAAAACGATCACCGATTACATCAAAGACGCGAAGAACGCAAACATGGGTTCACTCGCCTACTCGATGGCATACGCGGCTAACGACAACTACGACACGAACACTATCAAGGACGAGTGGCGTCTGCGTGAGGACAACGGATCCTACTGGGTTCGCGACCTCGGCGAGCAGTGGTGGGTGCCGACCCCCAAGGGCGTGAACAAGCCTAAGAGTCACCAGTTCATGATGAACGTCAACACCCAGGGGTGGCGCGACTACATCACGGATCAGTACGTGGCCCAAAAGGACGCCTTCGGGTTCGACGGCACGCACATCGACACGCTCGGACAGACCGTCAAGAAGGATGCATCCGGCAACTCCGTGGACCTGACCGACGGCCTGACCGCTCTCGTCAACGAAACGGCGTCCAAGACCGGCACCGCCACCGGCATCAACCTGCCCGACGGCGCGGGCACTGACAAGATCGGCCCGTCCTCGGCCTCGTACATCTACACCGAGCTGTGGGACCACAACGAAACAAACCAGCAGGTCGCCTCCTACCTGCAGGGCGCGCGCGACAAGTCGGCAAACAAGCCGCAGATCGTCGCCGCCTACGCCAACAACTACGACCCGGCGTCGTGGGTTGCCGACCCGAGTGATTCCAACAAGCAGATCCACCCGCAGGTGACACCGGATGAAGGGACGCGTATCGAGGCCGAATCCGACCAGGCGAGCGTGAGCGGCGGTGCCCATATCCTCTCCGGTGACGATTCCGCGTCGGGCGGCGCCTACGCGGGCGACTTCTCCCAGGGCGGCTCCACAGTGACCTTCACTGTTGACGCTGGCCAGGGCGGCACCTTCACGTTCACAACGCGCTACGCCCGGCAGGACGACGATCCCGCGTACCATCAGATGATCCTCGACATGGGTACGCCCACGCAGAAGCTCATCAAGTACGTTCACTTCGATCAGACGGGCAGCTACTACACGTGGAAGGACATGACGGAGACGGTCGAACTCACGCCCGGCACCCACACGATTTCCTACTGGGTCCCGACCGATAAGCACTACACCCCCGTCAACATCGACTGCATCACCTTCCGCGAGTTCAACACGGACTCCGTCAAGCTCGCAGACGCGGCGTTCGCGGCCAACGGCGCACACCACCTCGAGCTCGGCGACTACGGGCGCATGCTCGACAATGAGTTCTTCGTGAGCTCCGGACGCTCCATGTCCGCTGACCTCCAGACGTGGATGAAGAACTACTACAACATCTCCACCGCCTACGAGAACCTGCTTTTCGGCGACAACCTGACGCGCAAGGAGCGTCAGGTCGAGGCCTCGACGAACGGGGTGGGCCTGCCAACCTCGACGGACGGGGCCGCGAACACGATCTGGGCGAACACGATGACGTCTGACGCGGGCACAGCCCTGCACCTCATCAACCTGCGCACCAACGACCAGGACGGCAACGACGAATACTGACGTAACGCCGCGAAGCGGACCCTGCCGTTTGGCGACACATCGGTCACCTACCACCTCGCTGCGGGCGAGCCTGCTCCCACCTCCGTATTCGTCGTCAGCCCCGACGACGACGGTGGCCGCCCGACGCAGCTGGATGTCACGCTCGGCACGGATGAACAGGGCAACGCGACTGTCACCTTCAACGTCGGCTGGCTCTCCACGTGGGACATGGTGGTCTTCTCCCCCACAAAGGATGCGGACCGCGCGGGGGCCGAGGCCTCGGCGAGTGAAGCCGTCACCGGCCAGGTACGCAACGACCTCGGCCAGTGCCTGAGCGCCCAGGATGCCCAGGGCGCGAACGGAACCCCCGTGTGGAACAGCGACTGTGATGCGCAGGGAACGGCCGAGCAGACGGTAACCTACCAGGACAACCACCTGATGATCGGCGGCCGGTGCGTGGACGTGCTCGCCAATGGCACGGCCGACGGTTCCGTTGTGCATCTGTGGGACTGCTACCCCGCCTTGCCTTCGCAACAGTGGGATCGCAATGATGCCGGCCAGTACGTGAACCGCAGTTCCGGCACGTGCCTGACGATCCCAAACGACACGACGACGACCTCGACACAGGCGATCATCGCGCAGTGCTCGTCTTCGTCGCCATCACAGCGCTGGTCCGCCCCCGCTCCGGCAGGCCAGTAGCGGAGCCTTCCCTGGGATAGGCACTACCCAGTAGGACGACTCCCCTCTGGGCGCGCAAGGGCTCACGCGCAGCCCACGACTCGGCCCCGGCCTCGTATTTCGACGAGGCCGGGGCCGAGCCATAATCTTGCCATCCCCTCTCAGCCAAACAGAATCTCCCACTGTGAAGCGAATGACCATGAGTGAGCGCACTGCACCTATCGCGACGAGCGACACCAGGACCCCGTTGGGGCCGTTCACGTCAAGGAGCGGGCCTAACACGCACCGTATGTCAGAAGCAGCTGTTCCAGGCGAGTAATGAACTCACCAACCCCGAGACTGTAGTTCAGATACGTCCGTTTGATCGTATCTGCATGCGCAGCTTTCACCAGGACTACGTTATCGAATTCAGGTTCTCGACTATCGCCCTCATTAACAGAGTCGGCACCAAGAGATATTTTTTCAATGCGCTGGTATTCGTTATTCGCTTCGGAGAAATCGACGAAACCAACAATATCGAAAAACTGGAGATCACGTATGAGACAGAGCAAGAAATATTCGTCACTCTCGTCTGAATCAGATGCGACAACAATACCACTGCGCGCCACAGCTAACTCTTTCAAAATCTTGGTTGCATCACAAATTTCTACAATTTCACTACAGATTGAAGATACATCATCAACCACACCCGGAATTCCAGGCATTTTCTCTTCTCGAGCAAATAAGTGAGAACTCAGCGTCAGAAAACGCTCACGCATTTGCTCCTTTCCCCTAAGTTTCGCACGAATATACGGGCTTTTGTATTCAAGACCGTAAACCTCACCTACTGCTTCAACACCCGTTGCCCAAAGGTGCTGAAGGCGCGTACGAATCTGCACTTCAACTCGATACGAAATACCAGATACAGGGACCTTATATATTGCATGATAACTACGATAGCCACTTCGTTGAGGCACCGCGATATAGTCTTTAACCTTAGGCTTTCCAAGAATTCGCTCCAGCTCCGTTGCCGCACGATATACTTCTTCAACATCATTAACGATAAGACGACAGCCGCCAATATCGTCAAGGATCCCGAGTTTGAATCTACTGTCTTCCCTCTGGAGCTTCCGAAGAATCGATTTCATCCGTTTGAGTCGATACGAGACAACAGCACCTTCAAATTGATGGGAGCAACTGCTTAGCGCTTCGAAACAGCGAGCTGTCGGCTCCAGATGCTGGACTCGCCATGTGTGAGCGATAGCGAGAGCTTCCTCATCAAGCCCCTCACTTGCTTGCAAACGCTTGCCTGCCTTTGAAGCTGCTTCACGACTCACTCGCTCCGGCTGTTCTCTGCCCATACGCAGAGTATAGTGGCTGTGAGCACAGCACAGGGAGGAGCCAACATGGCACGTTCGGTGGTCGATGTTGCAACCTACATCTTGGAGCGTACGGATACGATCACAACAATGAAGCTCCAGAAGCTGGCCTTCTACTCGCAGGCACTCCACTTGGTGATTAATGGGACTCCACTGTTCCCTGAGGATTTCCAAGCATGGCGAGGGGGGGCCGGTTGCACCCGAGCTCTATGCCCTTCACCGCGGCAAGTTCCTGATTCGCCCTGGTGAATTGGGTAACGCGGGCACTTCAGAGGAATTGACAGAAGAGGAGCGCACACACTCATTGCCGCTGTATGTGACGCGATGAGCGAAGCGACAGGAGCTGATCTGAGCCAGCGAACCCACGCGGAGTCGCCATGGCTCGACGCTCGCAAGGGCCTCGCTCCCTCCGAGCCTTCAGCTACCGTCATCACCAAGCAAGCAATGCGCAACTACTATCAAACGAACTCCGTCCTGCGTTGACTATGAACCGCGCGCCAGAGATGCCCTGATACAGCACACAACCGCTGCTGAGTATTCTCGGCGTCATCTGGTCGAGATTTCGGTTCGTGCATCGCTCAACGCCCCTACTTTTCAACAACTCAGCCCCGACCTCGTCAATGAACGAGGCCGGGGCCGAGTTGCATCTGGACGACTCAGTTAGTCTTCGTGTTCGTCGGGTGATATCCGATGTACCCGATATACACCTTCTGCGTCTTCTTTGTGTCCGCGTAGTAGTACATGCGCGGTGCTTTGCGGTTGCAGAACGGTGGGGCAAAATGCGTCCACATCTCAATATAACCGCGTGAATCGACCTCAATAGGAACAGGCAGCATACGCTCGAGGCGCATCTTTCGATCCCTCTTCACAGTTCGCCCTTCGTTTCGCTTGTGATGGCCAGGACCACACCTAAAATACCCCTCCGGCGGACACGCAAGGTAGAGGTCAAGATCTCCATTTGTAAAGTCACCCGTCTCCCGCGCACGCATGTAGTCACGCAGGACCAAGATGTAGTTCCAGAACTCAGGAGCATAGTGGTTTTCCGCCAGGTCGTCGATCGCGAGAATATCGTCCACCATTGAATCCGGCGCGCTCAGTTCGACGTAACGCGTGACCGTCTCATAGCCCTGCTGCGTCATGCGATCAAACAACTCCGACATGCTCTTCGGCGCATCAGCCAGCCACGAATCGTCCGGTTCAGTCGCATGACCACTCGATTCGTGTTGTCGCGCTTTCCATTCAAGGGAGCGGTTTCTCTTACTAAGACTCTCCCTCTCTTGCTGAACCTCAAGCAGCTGGACAACAAGCGCTTTCTTCTCTTCCTTGAGCGCCTCGATCTCTTGGCTTTGATGAGAAGCTTCCTCCAGCAGTTCCTCCGCGACACGTAGCTCATCCTCAAGCTCATTTCGTTTCTGTGCGAGCTGCGCATGCGCGTCGTTCATGGCGTCCAGGCCGTTCTCCAGCGCGGTAACTCCGCTCTCCAGCTCAGTGTATGAGCGCGGGTTGAACGCGGGTAGGAACCGACGAATCAGGCGGCGTAACGGCTCATACCACGCCACGTGCGAAGACTCTCCGCGCTGCGTGGCGGGCTCGGACGACGCTGACCCGGCCCCCACCTCGCGTTCGGAGGTCTGGAGGGCGAGCTCTTCTTGCGCCTCGTGAGCAGGCTCGCGCGAGTCCTCGGCTGATCCCCTCGCGTCGCTGGCGGCTACGGAGAAAGACTCGGCGACCCGCTGACGCACCTTCTCGTTGAGCAGTTCCACCGTCCGCGCCCTCTCACGCAGCGGGTAGAACGTCGGCACTGTCAGGCGCTTCTTATCCAAGAGCGCTTGGGCCCGGCGAAGCTCCTTATCAAGGCCGTTTTCCCACAGATATTCGCAGGGCGTTCGCGCAATGATGGCTGACAGTTCGGGACGAAATCGCTTGCTTTTCTCATCGTACCCACGCAGCAGCGTGCCTGCGGTGAGCACCCTGTGCCGGAGCCTGTCGGCTGGTTCGTCTGACCGGAAGCCAGGAAGGTACGTTCTCAGGCTCCCCTTTGGGCATGGCGCACCCCTGTCCGATCTGGGCGCAGAACTCACGGTATGCCTCGGGCGTGAGGAGAAAGTAGGATGCGCACCCAAGGGAATCCTTTGTCAGGGAACGTAGGATGTCTTTCCACCGGAATTCCGCTTCGAGTGCTTCCGAATCGTTCCCATCCGTGAGCGGGGCGGCCACGACGACGGATGCGCGTCTGCGGTCATCGCGAATCCAGCTGATCAGTTGCTCCACTTGCTCCTCATCGATGACGGATTGGAGAGAATCCGACAGGGGCATACCCCGGTCACGGCAGTGGCCATCGGTGATAAGATCGCGGACCAGGGCAGGCGGCTTCGCGTCCCACTCCCCCTTACGCGGAGGGGTAACCTCAATCCACACGACCTGGTCGTAGTTGGATTCTTTGGTCGCATGCATCGCATAGACGCGCATCGTCCACTGCTTGCCGTCGCTCGTCCGTTCGACCATTTCGAGAAGTTGGCGCTCGTAGTGATTATCCTCCGAGGTCTCCGTCATCTTCGTCGCGATGACTTCTGTCCTCTCCCCTCTCCTGGAGGTGAGCTCGCCGAAACGATAGATCCCCTCCTCATCGCATTCAACACGCACGGAAGAACCTGTCCGTGGATACTTCCTGTGCGCCCACTCATGGAAGATACGGTCAGCGATCTGCACCGCGCTTCCCGCACCTTCCAGTTCCAGAATTGCCCGGTATCCGCGCGCCATGGTGCCTACCCTTCATTCAACACTGATAGAAGAATTCTGTACATCATCTTACAGGCACCAAATAATCATTACTCCCAAACCGAGATCGCAATTACGAGGTGCATGTCACGCAGAAACGGCCCCATACTCGTATGGGGCCGGGCCGAGCTGCATCTGGATCACTCACTATTTGGGGCTGCAATACCAGCCAATCCCTTGAAAGCGTCGTCGGCAGCATGCAGTCGGTCGAGCGCCCCCTGGTTCTTCTGGTAGTACGTAAGCAAACCCTTGACGAGCAACGAAACGCACGGGACACTCAGCCCTCGTACCCAGCCCGATCCTGGGAAGTGTAGGACACTACGTGTTGCTGGCAGGCGAATTTTCGGCATGTTGGTACGGGAAAGTCGGTGTTGAAGGTGGGTAACCAACTACGAGGACGGACAGAACGTGTTGGGAGAACGTCGAGTTCTCGTTGTGGTGTTCACTGCGCTCCCGCATGAGAAGCGCAGGGGTTTTGCAGCATGAGGAGCGTTCTTTTGGCATGTCAGTGTTCTCGTGTCGCCATTTTCCCCGGCGTGGTGATCGAGAGCGAGGGATGATGTGCCCAAATCGCAGACCACCTCTGCGAAACATGCCAAATGGGCTGTTGTGGGCGAGGTGGTCTGCGTTTTGGGACAATCCCTGGAGGGTGAGCATCTGGCGTGCACGTTGGTGCGTATACGGTCGGGGCGGGTGCGACGACGTCATGCCTCGCACACATCGCAGCACGATGCGTCAGGACGCGATGACCTCGACGCCGTTCACCTGCACGATGCTGGACAACGCGTCGATGAACTGCTTGATGATCTTGCGGTTACGGCCATTCTGCATGAGGTTGGGCATGCCCTTCGTCGCACAGGAAACCTCAACGGTAACGCCCTGCTCGTGAGGGATAAAACCGACGATGATGCGCTCACCCCAGGACATGAAGGTCAGGGGCGTATCGAAGGTGAGGTAGCGCGCGTTCATGTCCGCCCCCATCATGGTCGCCTTCGGCACACTCGGGACGGCAGCCATCGCCGCCTGGAACACCTGCTCGTACGGCAGTGCGTACTGGAACGCCTGCTTGTTTTCGCGTATCCCCATGGAGGTCTCCTTGCATATCTGATTGATGTATTGCCCGCCGCGTGATCACCACGCACGAGTGAGCGTAGAAGGGTGCGCAGCCCTTCAAACCAGATCAGCGTATCAGCATCAGCTCTGGCAGCCAGTATATTGGCGTTGCTTGACAGCTGAGTCGGCGGCAATACACAAAATCGGAGAGTTCCGCCCTCGCGCGCCCGTCACACACATAGACAGCAGGTGCCAGGCGGTGGAACCCGGTCGGCACCTGCCGCTCGACGACGGGCGAACCCCTCAGGACTGCGGCTCGTAGGGGCTGACCGCGACGGAAGCGATGTTCTGGCAGACGCTCAGCGAGAGCTGCAGGCTGGTTGAGCCGGAGCCGTCCGTGTTGAAGATATCGACCTGATCGGAGGTCGCAGGCGTGCAGCCGTCGACGCCATCAACGGATTCGGCCGTGAGGGTCACGCCCACGCGACCTCCCTGAGGAATCGTGTACACGTTGCCGGGATCCTCGCCGTCGCGCACCGCCTCAGACACGGTCGCTCCGCCCGAGGCGAAAAGAACTTGCGGGAAGCCGCTGACCCAGCACGAGTTTCCCTCATTCGTGAAGATCAGCTCGACGTAGGTGGAGGTACCGATCTGCTGGTTGCTCGTCACCGCGGGCTGCAGGTTCGTCAGGTCGCAACGCGCCTCGTTGTTGGTCACGTCAACCTCAGGAGCCTGGTTGCCTTTATCGACCGAAGCGCTCTGGGGCGTCTCCCCGCTCTGGGCGTCCATGCCACTCTGTGCGGTGGGCGTAGCACTGGCTGAAGCAGAGGCGCTCGGAGTCGGGGCCGAGGTCGTGGCACCGGAAGTCGGCTGACTATCCTTCGGCGAACAGGCACTCACCCCCAAGACAAGAGTGGACAGGGCGGTCATGGCAAGGAGGCGTCGCGTTGTCATCATGGCCCCATCCTATGAAAATGCGCGGGACAAGCGCCCCGCCACGCCGTTAGTTACCGAGTGACGACAAGCCGTGCAGGAGGCGGGAAGCGTGAGTGAGCCACGGCCTCGTCAATCCAGTGAAGAAGCCGGGCAGCGCATCCCTGCACTGCCCGGCTCTCATCGTTCTTAGTTATTCGAGACCGGCTCGATCTCGACGGGAGCGACGTCCATCTCATCCAGCGGCACCGTCCGGTCCTTACGCACCAGGTGATAGCCCCACCAGACCGCACCAAAGAGCGGCAGACCGATGTAGGAGGATGCAACCTCCCACACCTGACCGTGAAGCACGGCTTCATAGTTCTGACCTGCCATGACCACCAGGCACATGATGAACGCGATGATCGGCCCCGCCGGGAAGAACGGCGAGCGGTAGGGCAGGTCCTCCAGGCGGTAGCCCTGCAGCAGGTAGGCGCGGCGGAAGCGGATGTGACTGACCGCGATTCCCAGCCACATGATGATGCCGGAGATTCCGACGATGTTCACCAGCCAGATGTAGGCGTCCTCAAAAACCAGCTGCGTGAGGAAGCCGCACGCCGCCGTCACCGTCGTCACGGCCATCGCGTAACCGGGTACACCACCCTTCGTCACGCGCGCGAAAATCGCGGGTGCCTGGTGCTTGAGAGCCATCGAGTGCAGCATACGAGAGGCCGCGTACAGGCCCGAATTACCCGCCGACAGGATCGACGTCAGGATAACGGCGTTCATGACGGCCGCCGCCGCGCCGATGCCCATGCGGGCGAACACGAGCGTAAACGGCGACTGAGCGACATTGTTGGCGCTATCATCGGCGGAGCTGAGCAGGCTCGGATCCGTGTAGGGCAACAGCGTGCCGATCACCGCGATCGCGCCAATGTAGAAGAACATGATGCGCCAGAAAACCGTGCGGATCGAACGCGGCACGTCCCGGCGCGGGTTCTCAGACTCGCCGGCGGCCACGCCTACGAGCTCGGTGCCCTGGAACGAGAAGCCCGCGATCATGAACACCGCGATGACGCCGACGAAACCGTTATGGAAGGGAGCATCGCCGGTCGTCCAATTCGACAGGCCCGGCGAGTTCGTGCCCATGACGCCCGCGATCATGAAGACGCCGGAGACCACAAACACGATGACGATGACGACCTTGATTGCCGCCAACCAGAACTCCGCCTCACCGTAGACGCGCGCCGACAGGGCGTTGAGTCCCACTACGATGACCAGGAACACCACTGCCCATATCCACGAGGGCACCGATGGGAACCAATAGGCCATCACGAGGCCGGATGCCACCAGGTCCGCGGCGACCGTCACCGCCCAGTTGAACCAATAGTTCCAGCCCATCGCGAAGCCAAAGGACGGGGAAATGAACTTCGTCGCGAAGGTCTGGAACGAGCCCGCGACCGGCTGGTGCGCGCTCATCTCGCCCAGGGACTGCATGAGGAGCAGCACCATGAGACCAATCGCCGCGTACGCGAGGAGCGCGCCGCCTGGGCCGGCGTTCGCGACCGTGGCACCCGAGGCCAGGAACAGGCCGGTGCCGATCGCTCCGCCGATGGCGATCATCTGCATGTGGCGCGATGCCAGGCCGCGTTTCAGCTGCGTGTCGGAGCGCTGCTGTACATCGCTGGCGATGTCATCAGGAGTAGGGGTATCCATAAATGGGTTCCTCGTCTGTCGATCGTGAGTCCCATACTAACCCCAAATTCTTGTGTCGAGATTGGGACGTTCTTTCCGTGGTCTTTAACGAGGCCGTGGCTGGCTCACGCGATTTACCTCGCGGCGCGCGTACGACGCGGCGCAGTATCTCAACACTTTTCACACAATCTGGCGGCTTTGCACGCAGGCGAAGCTTGTCGAAGCACGAGATCCCTGTCAGCCCTCATCCAGGTACCCGACCTGTGCACGAAAAGAGCGTAACAAGCCACGACCTCGTGCGTGATCCACGCCCCCACCGGACTCGGTCGCTACACTAAGATCCTCCCCGCGCTAAGGAAGGAAGAGACCATGACGCACCAACTCGTCAGCATCGGATGGATGCTGCTTGCCCTTTGTCCTGTCTGCCTCCATCGGACTCGAACGACAAATCCGCGGCAAGAGCGCCGGCATCCGCACCCAGGCCATCGTGGGCCTCACCGCCTGCCTCATGATGCTCATCTCCAAGTACGGGTTCTCCGACATCCTCATCGACGGCATCACCCGCTACGATCCCTCGCGCGTCGCCTCGCAGATCGTGTCGGGCATCGGCTTCCTGGGCGCGGGCATCATCCTGACTCGGCACGGAGCGATCCGAGGCCTAACGACGGCCGCCACCATCTGGGAAACTGCGGCGATCGGCATGGCCTGCGGCGCTGGCCTGTGGTGGCTCGCCCTTGCGGGCACTGCCCTGCACTTCATCGTCATTGCGCTGCTGACCCCGCTCGTCCAGTTCATCCTCATGCGCACCCACGGGCACAAGGTCACGCTCAGCGTCCACTACACTCCCGGACACGGAGTGCTCTCCACCCTCCTCACGCAGGTAAGCGCCCTGGGTTGGTCGGTGTCCGGCGTCTCCACGCGCACCGATTCAGCCCACCACACGTCCACCGCGCGCTTCACAGCGTCGACTCGCCAAGATCTCTCACGCTCGATGCTCGTGACGACCCTCGCGGACCTCGACGGCGTTGCCGGCGTCGACATCACGGAAGAGGACGACGAGTAGCCCACTGCACAACACAACGCGACGGGGCCCGCGGCTGTTGCCGCGGGCCCCGTCGCGTATGCCTCACTCAGAGCGTCACGCCTGAGGGCTGTAGGGGTTCTGAGGCTGTTCACCCGTCTGCCCATGCTGGTTCTGAACCGACTGCTCCGGCTGAGCCTGCTGCGCCTGCTGCGGCTGCGCGCCGTACTGGCCCTGCGACGCGGGGTAGACCTGCTGCCCCGGGTACTGCTGCTGGCCCGGGTACTGCTGTCCGGGTTGCGCGGGGTAGACCTGCTGGCCCGGCTGGCCGAACTGATTCAGCATGGCGGGGGCCGTGTTCAGAGGAGCGACCTTGCCTTCCTTCAGCTCGAGGAGCAGGATCACGCCAGCCGCACCCAGAGCAATCGAGAACAGCGGGAACAGGTAGAAGCCGATCGAGAAGTCAATCAGATCGTTATCGTTGGCGATGATGTAGAACGTCTCGATAAGCGACATGATTCCCAGAGCGAGCGAACCCGCGCCCACGGAAATGAATGCCCACTTCTGGTTGGTCAGCCAGTAGGCGACGCCGACGCCGACGTTCGCGAGGAGCAGGAGCAGGAAGGTGACCGGGAACCAACCGCCGCCGCCGAGAAGCGACGTCGATTCAGTCACAAAGAACGAGATCTCGACATAGGGAAGGAGCATCGAGATAAACACAAGCAGCGACGCAGCGGCAACGCCGATCAGCGCGTAGGTCGCGCGAATCGAGCGACCGCTCACCTTGCCAGCCTCAGCAACGACAGCGTTCTGGAACTGATTGAACGCGCTGTTCGCGGCGGCACCGAACTGCGAAGCGGCGGCACCAAGCTGCTGGCCAGCGGACGGCCCCTGCTGACCGGGCTGCCCCTGGGGAGCGCCGTACTGCGGCTGCCCCTGAGGAGCGCCATACGGCTGCTGTCCGTAGGGTTGCTGAGCCTGAGGAGCGCCATACTGTGGCTGCCCCTGAGGAGCGCCATACGGCTGCTGTCCGTAGGGTTGCTGAGCCTGAGGAGCGCCATACTGTGGCTGCCCATAGGGCTGCTGAGCCTGAGGAGCGCCCTGGGGTGCACCATACTGCGGCTGCCCATAGGGCTGCTGGGCGTGAGGCGCATCCGACTGCACGGCGGAAGCATTCGTGTCTGCAGCGGGTTCAGCGACTGCTTGCTCATGCGCGCCCTCGGCGGTCGCGTTCTCACGTCCCTCGGCCGAGGCCTCGGCGGCGGGTGCCTTAGCCGCGGGCTGCGCGGCGGGCGGCTGAGCGGGAACGACACCCTGGCTGGCGAGCCACTGCTGGAGGGCAGGGTACAGCGACGGGTGAGTCGCAACGTAGGGGCGCAGGTCTTCACGCGCGGCCGTGATGTCCGCGAGGTCCTGAGCGCTCAGCGCCGGGTTACTCATGTCAGCAGCAGTGAGCTGCGACGGATCGATGGTGCTCATCTGTATTCCTCTCGCACCCGAAAGTGCAGTTCCTGATGGCGAACAGTCAATTCTATCGCGTGTGACACTCGCCTAGTCAAGACGTTCGCTGGACGATACGCGCTGAAACATAAAGAACCCGGTCCCTGTCGGGACCGGGTTCTTGGTGGTAGCGGGGACAGGATTTGAACCTGCGACCTCCGGGGTCTGTATCTCTTTTTAATGAAACAGTGAGATACAGCCAAGTAATCGTTGGTATCGTGCGGTAACCGTCCCCTTATCCTTCCCTAAAGATACTTGAAGTTACCGGCATATCCTCACGAAAGATAGGGAATAAGATAGGGACTACTTTTCCTCCCTACGCCGCGCTCGGGCTGCGTCGTACAGCGTTGTGAGGTCTGAGATGTCTGAGTATGCCTGTGCGTTCACATCAACCGAGTGGCCGAGCGTTCGAGCACGCAGTAGCGCGTCTACGTCCGTGCGGTACATGGTGTTGAGGGTGGTTCTCCAGACGTGGGTGCGGTAGGTCTCCAGCAGAGGCACTCCGCAGTCGCGAGCCAGATCCTTATAGAACGCCTTGAGAGCCTTCTGAGCGTTGTATCTGTCCCACTCGGTGTCCGGGTTGAGCGGTGCGCCCACGACGTAGGCTCCCCCGACCTCATCTCGTCTACGGATGAGGTGTTCATAGACCGCAGGCTCGACGAGAGCCGCGACGCGGGTGGTGCCGGTCTTGGCGTTTTCAGCTCGAATAATGCACGCTGGACGGTTTTGGTCGTCGGTGATGATGTCGTCCCACATGAGAGTTCTTGCTTCGCTCACACGCAGCCCTGTGGCCATTTGGAGCAGGGTCAGGTCGATGCAGCAGCGGTGAACGGCAACGCGGTCTGCCAGCGTGTACCGGCCTCGCTTGGGCGGTACTACACCCTCGGCAGGGTTGAGGGTGAGCAGGTGGGTGAGCACGCGGTCATATTCGGCTGTGGTGAGCGCTCGCCCTCCCTCAGGGCGCGTGGTCTTTTTGACCGTCCCTAGGTCGATCCGTGCGCCTGCGAGAGGGTTGAATTCAATGACATCGTCTTTGATGAGTTCTTCGAAGAAGTACCTGCTGGCTACTCCTTTGGCGTGCCTGCCGCTTTCTGCGCCGTGCTCAGCAGCGATGCCCTTGAGCAGTTCTTCGATGGTGCGCCTGCGGGCGACTGAGGCGATGGAGTACCCCTTGAACGCCTCGGTGAGGTAGGTCAGCACGGTCTTGTAGCGGGCTTTTGAGTTGGGTGACAGGCGTGAGGACTCGGTGATGATGGGTTTCGATACCGTTTCCAGATATTCAGTCGCAAGCGATGATGGTTTCCACGTGCCTCCGATCCCTCCCTGTGCGAGTAGTTCAGCGGCTTTTGCGTGCGCACGTGCTCGGGCCTCGCCTTTGGTTGAGCCTGTGGTGTCACGCGAGAGGAGACGACCGTCCTGGAGTCTGATTTTCCACTGGATGCGGTATTTGCCGTTGGCAAGACGGACCGGGGTCACGGAGTCGATTGTGTTGGTTCCTGAGGCGATTTGAAGTCTAGGCATACCTTAATCATACATAGGGACTAGCGATTGTGGTTCAATTTAACGCTGATGTGTTGCCAAAGTTAGATACGATGCGGTATTGTCTTAGTAGACTATAAGGGATGTCGAAAGACCAAGTAGGCGTGGCCTCCGTCGCCACAAAACCAAGCGATGTAACACCCGTTGCAACCGAGGGATCCCACTCGGGTCGCCTAGATCCTCTATATCTAGGAGACCTCAATGTCTACCCCTACTACCCTCGTTACCCCTGCTGCTCTCACTGCTGAAGAAGCAGCGGTCTATCTCGGCTTGTCTCGTCAGACGCTCGCAAATTGGCGAGCACATGGCCTGGGACCCGCATACTCGCGCCTTGGAGGCACTGGCCGACCTCGCATCGTGTACCTCGTTGAGGACCTCGATGCATTCCTCCGTGCCAACCGCGTTGAGACGACGGGAGGCCAGCGATGAGCATAAAAAATCACCCCGGCACTCCCACTGAGGAGAGCACCGAGGCAATCAGTTCTGTTGGCACCCATTCTACCACATCTGACAGGCGTGCTGTACGGAAGCCACCAATTAACCAGCTCATCCATGATGAGGTCTTGCTCTTCTTCGACACGAGGGACCAGAGCGCATGCAGCCCTGATGACGTGGAGATGGAGTTGCTGAACCGGATTAACACGCGTCTGGTCAGTGAGAGCGTGGCTTACGGCCTTAAGGGTAGGGACGCTTATCAGCAGTTCAAGGCTCTTCCGCCTGCTGTGATTGCGGAGTGTATTCTCAAGCGCGAGCTTAAGCACTCGGGTCTGATTGGTAAGTCAAGAGCGACGGCTGAGCTGATGACCTATGAGGCTGAGGGGCCTGATATGGGGCTGTACGTGCCTGCTGAGGAGCGTATCCGTCGCCTGGCTCGTCAGTACCACTACACGATCTCACCCAAGGATCTCAACGCTGTCGTGGAATGTGTGCGCGACTCGGTGCCGTTGCTCAAGGAGAGCGAGGACAGCGATGTCGTGGCATTGGCGAACGGGTTGTTCAATGTGCGCTCTAAGGAGCTGCGTGATTTCTCACCCGAGGTTGTTCTCACGTCGAAGGCGTTCGTCCCCTTCCTTGCAGACGCTACCTCGTGCCAGGAGATTGACGGGTGGCACATTGACAAGTGGTTCAGGGAGCTTGCGAACAATGATCCCGAAGTCGAGCAGCTGTTCTGGGAGAACATTGCGGCCTTGTTCCGCCCTAATCACCCGTTCGGTAAGGCTATGCTCTTGTACTCCCCTACCGGATCAAATGGTAAAGGGTTCCCTTATTGAGTTGATGCGAAACCTCGTGGGAGCTGAGCGAGTGGCTACGCTTTCAATGTCTGATTTTGGAGAGCAGTATCTTCCTGAGGAGTTGCGTAGCGCTTTTTGCGTTCTCTCGGATGAGAACGAGGTTGGCGATTACATGAAGCGAGCTGGGGCGTTCAAGGCGTGGGTTACTCACGATTGGACTCGCTTCAACGTTAAGCACGGCCCAATGACGAGTATCAAGGGTCGTGGCTTGTGTGTGTTCTGTGCCAACGAGTTGCCGTCCTCGAAGGACAAGTCTGAGTCGCTCTATCGCCGTTTTATCCTCATTCCGTTCCGCAAGCGCTATGTTGGCGCGGATGAGAACAAGGCGATCAAGAACGATTACTTGAAGCGGCCTGAGGTTCTTGCGTACGTTGCGCACAAGGCCCTGATGTGGCCGTGGTTCGATTCGTTTATTGAGCCTGCGGTGTGTCAGGAGCTGCTCGGTGAGATGCGCGTTGAGAATGATCCGGTCCTTCAGTTCGCTGAGGAGTTTTTGCCTCAGTTCGTTTGGGACCTGTTGCCGTGGGGGTTCCTCTACGGGGTGTATTCCGCATGGATGCGCAAAGAGGTTCCCAATGGCCGTGCAGTCGGCCTTCGGGAGTTCAACAAGCGGCTTAGCGCATACGTTGATGACAATCCCTCGTGCGGGTGGTTTGTTCCCCGTGGTGCGGACGGTAAGCAGAAGAAAGTTCGCACGAAGGACCTCATCGTCGACGATGAACCTCTGGCTGTGGAATACGACATAAGTAACTGGTTTGATCTCCAGCCTGTAGGAGGCTCTATGCGCAAGATCGGGATCCCGCATAACATACCAGTTTCGGCCCGTGGGCTTCTGCGAGCAGGCACTCCACCTACTGACGATGAGGACAGTTACTCGTCGTTTGACCCGTTCCAAAACACATCAGAGAAAGGACAGAAATCATGACCAAAACAGCACAGGAAATCCGTGAGGAACTTCGGACAAAAAATTCCGAAACGCGCGCTCTCCGAAGGGCACTGAAGGAGGCAGAGAAGGCGGAACTGCTGTCCGCAAAAACGGCCCTCGGTGAAGCACTTGCCACCGTTGTTTTTGCGGACAACGCGGATGCGATGCAGGCCCTCGTTCAGACTCTGAATGAGCCTGCAATCGCAGACAACCTGCGTCGGATTCTCGGTGTGAATAACACCGAGAACGACGCCGCGAAGGAGCCGGAGGATGAGGCCCAGTGGGCCTCAGCCGAAGGCGACGACCAGCCGGGCAGTCACGATGCGTACGCATCGTTCTGACCGGTGTTGGGGACAGAGGGAAGAACCGAGCGAGCGCAGGTTCGACCTCAGTCCCCGGCCCTCCGCAGGAGCCCCGTGACACTGGAACGAAGTGAAAGTGTCTTTACGGGGTTAAAGACACTATGTCTTGCCGGGTAGCAAAGCGAGGGTACCGGTGAGACATAGTGTCGTTCGCCGGGGCGATGGGGTGGGCAGCGTAGCAGGGTCCCGACCCATCGTTCCGGTGATGCAGTGGGGCTGCAAGAAGGGGCAGCGAGCGTAGCGAGCAGGGGCCTCGCTTGCGGACACACTGCGCCGACGAACGAGTGAACAACGTGAACGAGTAAGGAGTGAAAAAAGATGGGCAACGAAGTTGGCCGCACTGGTTTCCATGTCACGCACGAGAAGTCAGTCAAGAAGCGGGGTGCAATCCTCGATGAAATGATGCGTGAGTTGAAGGATGAATCCGTCGATAGATGGGCACAACGGAACCCAAGTATCGTTGTGGAAGATGAGAAGTTGAACATCGCTTACGTCAATAATGGCGATGATCGTTTTGTCCGGTGCAAGGATCCGAAGGAGGTTCTTGTTTACGGACAGCAGCGGCTCACTAAACTGTCCACTCCGGTGAAGGAACCGAAGCTCGATCCGGTAACGGGTAAGGAGAAGGGTGGAACAACAACAAGCTCGATGTTTGTTCTTCACCTGCCTAAGAGTTTGTGCGAAGAGGTGAAAGACTTTTACCCCGTCTTCGATGAGGATGGTAATGAGACCGAACGGCGGCGCTCCCGATGGGTTGCTCGTGATCGTAAGGAGGCGATGCGCTACTTCAAGGATGCACTGGCTTACATGACACAAGAAGTGATCCCCGGTGGGCGGGATGCGATTCTTGGGTTTGATATTCAGTTCTCGGAATCAACTCCGCACATTCAGATTCTTGCTGACACGTTTGCACCCGATCCGAAGCATCCTGGGCAGCTGCGTACTGAGTTCTCCCGTGCCTACGGTTCGCATCGTAGTGTTCGTGATGACAAGGGTCGGCAGATGAGTGGGCAGGCTAAGTTTCGTCGGTATCACGATGGCCTCAAGCAGTACATGATCGAACGAGGATGGCCCGTTGAACGTGATGTTGATCCGTTGCGTCACGATAAGACTGCAACGAAGGACATGTACGGCGCGATGATGGATAAGCAGCGCATTCTTGATGAGAAGCGTGAGCAAATCAAGATTGATCGTGAGGAACTCATGCGCGACGGCGAGAACCTGGAGCGAGAGGAGTACCTCGTTAGACTTGCACGTAAGGAGGTCGAGAAAGAGCGCTCGGTCGCACGCGAGGAGGGCCGACAAGAAGGCCGTAACCAGGGCTTCGCTGAGGGCTTCTCTGAGGGCCAGGCCGAGGCTCGGCGTCTTCAGCAGGCAGCGCGTGAACAGCTCACCCGGGCCGAGACGATTTACGCCGAGGCTATGACCGCGCGCTCGATCCCCGACGAGCAGGCTTATTATCTTGCGTCCCTCGGAGCGAACACTCTTGCCTCAGCGATCACTAAACACGTTGATCCTCAGATCTGTAAGGAAGTCGAGAAAGCCTGTGTTTCTGTCAGGCGTTCCTTCGCTAAGAACGCCAAGCTGCTCATCGGCCAAGCCCGCGAGGCCGAGCGCTCCTATGGGAACAAGCTCGTTAGCAAGCGTGTACAGGTCAGTCAGGCTCAGGAGGCATTGGGGGACGATGGGATGGAGTTCTGAGAGAGGGGATGAGGAAAACAAGAACCCCGGTTACCAATGAGGTAACCGGGGTTCTTGTGTCATAGCGATCTGTAGATGAAGACGCCACCATCAGGCGCGTTGGTGACTGTGTACTCGTATTCGAGGTCTTGGATCCATGATTTCCAGTTGAAGTAGCGCTTTGCCTCCTCAGGCCATCCGTCCATCAGACAGATGTCTTCAGCGAGCTGTGTCGCGTAGTCCTCGAACGAGTCCCAGCAACCACAGTAGCGCTCCTTAAAGTCGGAGACGCTGGGTAGGGTATCCCCACACGCTATGTAACAACCTGTTTCTACCCAAGCGAGCAGTGCAGGCCACTGTTCCTCTCCGACCTCATCGAAGGCCTCACCCCAAAGCTGTGCGGTATCGGGCGACATTTCACCTGTTCCGCAAGGGAACCCCTCGTGATCGAAGATCCATAGCTCATCGTGATATGTGGGGCCAAGGTGTAGGTCTTCAGGTGTTACCTCACCGGCTTCTTCTGCCGGGAACCATCTCCCGTTGAGTATGCCTTCGTTATAGCAGGCTAGACAGCCGATCCAGACCGACGGACGAACAGTAGTTTGAGTAGTCATTTCAACCTCCCGAGTAGGTGGAGGTGAGGCCGGGCAGTCCAGCTCGGGTAAGGACGCTCACAAGCGACCCCACCTCCATCGAGTAGCTCGGGGTCGCTTTGCGACCTTCTCAGGGAATGAGCGGGAGGAGGGTATTTATCGCTCAGGGGGGGATGATCTTTATCGCCCTTGCATGTTCTCGTGGAGTGGGAGCGGGAGGGTGAGGAGGCCCCTTCATGCAGCACAGGTTGTTACGCCTGTACCGCTAGTTGTACCGCCTGTACCGCTTGTGTACCGCTTCTTTTGCACCAAGCGGTACAGCTTTAACGTTGGTATATCAAGCAAAACTATATGTTGTACCGCTTGTACCGCTACTTTTCTATAAATTACGCACGGAAAAATCATATTTACCCCGTATTTTTCTATATATATTTTTTTTCGGTTTTAGGCGGTACAAGCGGTACAAGGGTGCGTTTCCGTTGAAATACGAGGCGAAACTGCGTACCGCTTGTGCTTTTTTAGGCGGTACACGAGCGGTACAAATGCTGTTTAGGCGGTACAAACCCCCCGCCTCCACCCCTTCCCTGAGAACATACGGAGGGTGAGGATGGTCTTACGCCCCGCAGGGGCGTTGATTGAGGGTTAAGGGTCAAAATGTGTGTCCGGAATCGCGGATTTTCACGGATTGACCTGTAGGTTTCCGGAAAGTATATGCTCCGGAAGCATATATCTAGCCCCCGACGGGAAATCCTCGGTGTGGCAGCCGTGATGTGCTATGCGCGGCGTGGTGTGGTGTCGCAATGTCGAAGAACCAACCACGCTGCCACTGCGGCGGTGAAATGAAACGCAACGGCACCACCAGCAAAGGCACCACCAGATGGCGCTGCAAACAATGCGGCGCCTCCAGCGTCAAACGTCGAAACGACATCACCAACGCGGCAGTGTTCACCCAGTTCATCGAGCATTGCACCACCGCAATATCACTCGACGACCTAGCCAAACGAAACGGTGTTAGCCGCGCCACCATGAAGCGGCGCTTCAAGTGGTGCTGGCTCGTTGATGTGCCTGACCCCACCGCCGGCCACCACAAGCGGATCTACGACCAGGTATTTCTCGATGGCACCTACACCGCCGGTGGCCGCCTGATCGTCGCGGCGACCATCGACCACGTGATCGCCTGGCACTGGTGCAAACACGAAACCACCCGCGACTACCAACTGCTGCTTGAACGCATCGAAGCCCCACTCATCGCCGTCATCGACGGCGGCCAAGGCGCATACAGCGCAATCAAAAAAGTGCTGGCCGACTACGAAAAATTCAACGCTGCCTCGTCCACGCCCAACGCGTGGTCCGCCGCTACACCACCACCAACCCACGCACCGATGCCGGGCGCACCATCTACCGACTTGCGCTGAAACGGCCCGGATCACCACACTGGATGAAGCCGCCGCGTGGGGTGTGCAACTGCACGAGTTTTCAACGATCTACCGGGAATGGATGAACGAGAAAAACCATGATCAAAGACCCCAAAAACAGGTGCATGGACCCGCGTGTGGACCCACCACAACGTGCGCAAGGCCTACAACAGCCTCAACCATCTTTGGCGGTCCGAGATGCTGTTTGTCTACCTCAACCCGCCAGCAGGAGTCCTTGCGCCCGAGCGGATCAAATCCACCACCAACAGCTTAGAAGGCGGCATCAACGCCCAGCTCAAACTGCTCGCCAGAACCCACCGCGGCAGATCAGGCGAACGACAACGCCGCATGCTGGATTGGTGGCTCTACTTAAAAACGGAACTGCCTGACGATCCAGTACGAATCGCCAGGCAGTCCGACTGGGGCCAGGGCCAACTCGCCAAAGTATCCACCCTGACCCAAACCGAGAACCAAGCCGACCACGAAACAGGACGCCCAGCCCTCTACGACAACGCTATCGACACCGACTACACCCACTCAATCGGCATTCAAAAAGGCCAAATCTAACCCCCGCGACACGCCGAGCCAGACACACATTTTGACCCTTAACCCTTTAATGGATATAATTAGACCCATGTTGATTTCAGGTACCGCTTTCTTGCGGTTGCGCACCAACCGCTAAGGCGGTTTCCTACCCCGTAGGTTAAAAACCGCTCCGGTCCTTTAGCCGGGCGGCTATTTGTCATGCCCGGCTCCCTTTCAAATCCAAGGAGCACACCTGATGTCTGCATACGGACACGGCCGTCACGAGCATGGCCAAAATTTTCTCACCAACCACAAGATCATCAACTCCATCATCGACCTTGTGAAACAAACCTCCGGCCCCATCATTGAGATCGGACCAGGAAGCGGTGCCCTCACTCACCCGATGGCCCACTTGGGGAGGGCGATAACGGCAGTTGAAGTGGACGCAAAACTAGCTGCCAAAATCACACAAGAAACCTCCTCGGCGGCGGTCGAAGTGGTCCATGATGATTTCCTTAACTTCCGGTTACCCGCCACTCCCTGCGTCATTGTGGGAAACATTCCCTTTCACCTCACCACTGCCATTCTTCGAAAGTTGCTGCATGCGCCAGCATGGACTGACGCTGTACTCCTCATGCAGTGGGAAGTCGCTCGCCGCCGGGCCGGGGTAGGCGCAAGCACGATGATGACGGCTCAGTGGTCCCCATGGTTCACATTTCACCTGGGTTCTCGGGTACCAAGGCCTGCTTTCCGGCCACAGCCAAACGTTGACGGGGGGGATCTTAGTGATCCGCCGGGTGGGTGACCCGAAGATTCCGATAGAGCAGCGCAAAGCCTTTCAGGCGATGGTGCACACCGTTTTCACTGCCCGGGGACGCGGGATAGGGGAAATTCTCCGAAGGGCAGGGTTGTTTTCATCACGTTCAGAAACACAATCATGGTTGCGCTCGCGAGGAATCGACCCCGCGACCCTACCTCCCAGATTGCACACCAACGACTGGATCGATCTCTTCCAGGTGACTGGTTCCTCTCTACCTCACCATCGACCCATTTCACCATCGGGAAGTAGTCAACGACCTCCTCAACGGAAAAACCGAAGCCGGCGGCGTTAATCCCCACCAAAACCGAAATCCACCAGTAGTACTAAAAGGGCTCTTCCGGTTTTAGAGTGCATTGATTAGTTCGCCGGGGGTTCGGGCGTGGCACTAAAGATATTGGGGTCCTTGGCTTTGTAGGAAAAAAAGGTATCTAATCCATCCGTACAAAACTAAGGACCTACTGTGCAGCCTAACGGAAATGTCATCGTCGATACCATCTGCCGCACCGCAAAACTAGGAACTACTATCACCGGTGCCACAGAAAACGGTGACGTCACTGTTATTGAAGCCGAACCCGTCGAGCCGATCAATGAATGCCCTACCTGCGGGCAGCCTGGAGTATTCCGCGACCACGTCATCCGCAGCCTGGTCGATCTGCCCATCGTCGGCCACCCAACAACTTCATGTGCGCCTTCCACGCTACCGGTGCACCAACAAGCGTTGCTTGCAGAAGATCTTCCGTGCTGGCCTTGCCTGCGCGCCCGACAATTCAAAGACCACGGACCAGGTGACCCACTGGATCCTGCAACGACTCTGCCTAAATCGGATGAGCGTTGCCGCTGCACCCAAGTCATTAGGCCTGGGGTGGGATATGAAGTGTCCCAGGTTTTTGTTCCGTTTGATGAAACCCGTTTTTGAAACAACGTACGGAGCACAACGCACGCCGATGCCAAAGCTTCCGCAACATCGACTACCTCATCAAACCCACGACAGTGGGATTCACACCCTCAATCCCCACGCGTGCAATCTGGGTTAAGGGTCAAAAAGTGTGTCCGGAATCGCGGATTTTCACGGATTGACCTGTAGGTTTCCGGAAAGTATATGCTCCGGAAGCATATATCTAGCCCCCGACGGGAAATCCTCGGTGTGGCAGCCGTGATGTGCTATGCGCGGCGTGGTGTGGTGTCGCAATGTCGAAGAACCAACCACGCTGCCACTGCGGCGGTGAAATGAAACGCAACGGCACCACCAGCAAAGGCACCACCAGATGGCGCTGCAAACAATGCGGCGCCTCCAGCGTCAAACGTCGAAACGACATCACCAACGCGGCAGTGTTCACCCAGTTCATCGAGCATTGCACCACCGCAATATCACTCGACGACCTAGCCAAACGAAACGGTGTTAGCCGCGCCACCATGAAGCGGCGCTTCAAGTGGTGCTGGCTCGTTGATGTGCCTGACCCCACCGCCGGCCACCACAAGCGGATCTACGACCAGGTATTTCTCGATGGCACCTACACCGCCGGTGGCCGCCTGATCGTCGCGGCGACCATCGACCACGTGATCGCCTGGCACTGGTGCAAACACGAAACCACCCGCGACTACCAACTGCTGCTTGAACGCATCGAAGCCCCACTCATCGCCGTCATCGACGGCGGCCAAGGCGCATACAGCGCAATCAAAAAGTGCTGGCCGACTACGAAAATTCAACGCTGCCTCGTCCACGCCCAACGCGTGGTCCGCCGCTACACCACCACCAACCCACGCACCGATGCCGGGCGCACCATCTACCGACTTGCGCTGAAACTGACCCGGATCACCACACTGGATGAAGCCGCCGCGTGGGGTGTGCAACTGCACGAGTTTTCAACGATCTACCGGGAATGGATGAACGAGAAAACCATGATCAAAGACCCCAAAACAGGTGCATGGACCCGCGTGTGGACCCACCACAACGTGCGCAAGGCCTACAACAGCCTCAACCATCTTTGGCGGTCCGAGATGCTGTTTGTCTACCTCAACCCGCCAGCAGGAGTCCTTGCGCCCGAGCGGATCAAATCCACCACCAACAGCTTAGAAGGCGGCATCAACGCCCAGCTCAAACTGCTCGCCAGAACCCACCGCGGCAGATCAGGCGAACGACAACGCCGCATGCTGGATTGGTGGCTCTACTTAAAAACGGAACTGCCTGACGATCCAGTACGAATCGCCAGGCAGTCCGACTGGGGCCAGGGCCAACTCGCCAAAGTATCCACCCTGACCCAAACCGAGAACCAAGCCGACCACGAAACAGGACGCCCAGCCCTCTACGACAACGCTATCGACACCGACTACACCCACTCAATCGGCATTCAAAAAGGCCAAATCTAACCCCCGCGACACGCCGAGCCAGACACACATTTTGACCCTTAACCCTTTAATGGATATAATTAGACCCATGTTGATTTCAGGTACCGCTTTCTTGCGGTTGCGCACCAACCGCTAAGGCGGTTTCCTACCCGTAGGTTAAAAACCGCTCCGGTCCTTTAGCCGGGCGGCTGTTGTCATGCCCGGCTCCCTTTCAAATCCAAGGAGCACACCTGATGTCTGCATACGGACACGGCCGTCACGAGCATGGCCAAAATTTTCTCACCAACCACAAGATCATCAACTCCATCATCGACCTTGTGAAACAAACCTCCGGCCCCATCATTGAGATCGGACCAGGAAGCGGTGCCCTCACTCACCCGATGGCCCACTTGGGGAGGGCGATAACGGCAGTTGAAGTGGACGCAAAACTAGCTGCCAAAAATCACACAAGAAACCTCCTCGGCGGCGGTCGAAGTGGTCCATGATGATTTCCTTAACTTCCGGTTACCCGCCACTCCCTGCGTCATTGTGGGAAACATTCCCTTTCACCTCACCACTGCCATTCTTCGAAAGTTGCTGCATGCGCCAGCATGGACTGACGCTGTACTCCTCATGCGGTGGGAAGTCGCTCGCCGCCGGGCCGGGGTAGGCGCAAGCACGATGATGACGGCTCAGTGGTCCCCATGGTTCACATTTCACCTGGGTTCTCGGGTACCAAGGCCTGCTTTCCGGCCACAGCCAAACGTTGACGGGGGATCTTAGTGATCCGCCGGGTGGGTGACCCGAAGATTCCGATAGAGCAGCGCAAAGCCTTTCAGGCGATGGTGCACACCGTTTTTCACTGCCCGGGGACGCGGGATAGGGGAAATTCTCCGAAGGGCAGGGTTGTTTTCATCACGTTCAGAAACACAATCATGGTTGCGCTCGCGAGGAATCGACCCGCGACCCTACCTCCCAGATTGCACACCAACGACTGGATCGATCTCTTCCAGGTGACTGGTTCCTCTCTACCTCACCATCGACCCATTTCACCATCGGGAAGTAGTCAACGACCTCCTCAACGGAAAAAAACCGAAGCCGGCGGCGTTAATCCCCACCAAAAACCGAAAATCCACCAGTAGTACTAAAAGGGCTCTTCCGGTTTTAGAGTGCATTGATTAGTTCGCCGGGGGTTCGGGCGTGGCACTAAAGATATTGGGGTCCTTGGCTTTGTAGGAAAAAAAGGTATCTAATCCATCCGTACAAAAACTAAGGACCTACTGTGCAACCTAACGGAAATGTCATCGTCGATACCATCTGCCGCACCGCAAAAACTAGGAACTACTATCACCGGTGCCACAGAAAACGGTGACGTCACTGTTATTGAAGCCGAACCCGTCGAGCCGATCAATGAATGCCCTACCTGCGGGCAGCCTGGAGTATTCCGCGACCACGTCATCCGCAGCCTGGTCGATCTGCCCATCGTCGGCCACCCAACAACTTCATGTGCGCCTTCCACGCTACCGGTGCACCAACAAGCGTTGCTTGCAGAAGATCTTCCGTGCTGGCCTTGCCTGCGCGCCCGACAATTCAAAGACCACGGACCAGGTGACCCACTGGATCCTGCAACGACTCTGCCTAAATCGGATGAGCGTTGCCGCTGCACCCAAGTCATTAGGCCTGGGGTGGGATATGAAGTGTCCCAGGTTTTGTTCCGTTTGATGAAACCCGTTTTTGAAACAACGTACGGAGCACAACGCACGCCGATGCCAAAGCTTCCGCAACATCGACTACCTCATCAAACCCACGACAGTGGGATTCACACCCTCAATCCCCACGCGTGCAATCTGGGTTAAGGGTCAAAAAGTGTGTCCGGAATCGCGGATTTTCACGGATTGACCTGTAGGTTTCCGGAAAGTATATGCTCCGGAAGCATATATCTAGCCCCCGACAGGGAAATCCTCGGTGTGGCAGCCGTGATGTGCTATGCGCGGCGTGGTGTGGTGTCGCAATGTCGAAGAACCAACCACGCTGCCACTGCGGCGGTGAAATGAAACGCAACGGCACCACCAGCAAAGGCACCACCAGATGGCGCTGCAAACAATGCGGCGCCTCCAGCGTCAAACGTCGAAACGACATCACCAACGCGGCAGTGTTCACCCAGTTCATCGAGCATTGCACCACCGCAATATCACTCGACGACCTAGCCAAACGAAACGGTGTTAGCCGCGCCACCATGAAGCGGCGCTTCAAGTGGTGCTGGCTCGTTGATGTGCCTGACCCCACCGCCGGCCACCACAAGCGGATCTACGACCAGGTATTTCTCGATGGCACCTACACCGCCGGTGGCCGCCTGATCGTCGCGGCGACCATCGACCACGTGATCGCCTGGCACTGGTGCAAACACGAAACCACCCGCGACTACCAACTGCTGCTTGAACGCATCGAAGCCCCACTCATCGCCGTCATCGACGGCGGCCAAGGCGCATACAGCGCAATCAAAAAGTGCTGGCCGACTACGAAAATTCAACGCTGCCTCGTCCACGCCCAACGCGTGGTCCGCCGCTACACCACCACCAACCCACGCACCGATGCCGGGCGCACCATCTACCGACTTGCGCTGAAACTGACCCGGATCACCACACTGGATGAAGCCGCCGCGTGGGGTGTGCAACTGCACGAGTTTTCAACGATCTACCGGGAATGGATGAACGAGAAAACCATGATCAAAGACCCCAAAACAGGTGCATGGACCCGCGTGTGGACCCACCACAACGTGCGCAAGGCCTACAACAGCCTCAACCATCTTTGGCGGTCCGAGATGCTGTTTGTCTACCTCAACCCGCCAGCAGGAGTCCTTGCGCCCGAGCGGATCAAATCCACCACCAACAGCTTAGAAGGCGGCATCAACGCCCAGCTCAAACTGCTCGCCAGAACCCACCGCGGCAGATCAGGCGAACGACAACGCCGCATGCTGGATTGGTGGCTCTACTTAAAAACGGAACTGCCTGACGATCCAGTACGAATCGCCAGGCAGTCCGACTGGGGCCAGGGCCAACTCGCCAAAGTATCCACCCTGACCCAAACCGAGAACCAAGCCGACCACGAAACAGGACGCCCAGCCCTCTACGACAACGCTATCGACACCGACTACACCCACTCAATCGGCATTCAAAAAGGCCAAATCTAACCCCCGCGACACGCCGAGCCAGACACACATTTTGACCCTTTAACCCTTGATTGATAGTCCTCGATGTTGGGTGATAGCCCCTCCTCCCCCACCTCGACGACGAGATGGAGTTTGGCTGAAAGATAGGGAATAACATAGGGATTCGGTCATATCACGGCAAAATAAAACCCGGTATCTCAGCGACTTTTCGTTGAGATACCGGGTTTTTCTGGTAGCGGGGACAGGATTTGAACCTGCGACCTCCGGGTTATGAGCCCGGCGAGCTACCGAACTGCTCCACCCCGCGTCGGTGGTTAAAACTTTACCACCTGAATTAATCGAGGTCAAGCAAAGCGGCCGTGAGCTAGGTCTCCAGACGCGGCGGCACTGGACGTCGGCTGAGGGACGCGAGGCGCACTCATTGATCATCCCTCCGTGTGTGATTCTGCCACGCCCGATTGCTCGAGCGACACTGCACGCTTCGGAGCGCGCGCCTCCATCCTAACAACGGCAAGCGCCCGGCCCGCAGCCCCTAAGGGTGCGAAGCCAGGCGCGCCGGTGAGGGGACTTGAGCCTATGAGCCGCTCTGCGCCTCCGTGGAGGGAGAAGACGACGGCGTCGCGGCACCATCTGTGGGCGACGGAGTCGGACTCGGCGTCGCCGCGGCACCGGACGAAGTGGTGCCGAGCGCCGTCTGCGCGGCCTCAGCGCGCGTGAGCGCATCGTGCAGGCGAGTCTGTGCCTCACCGTAGGCGGTCCAGTCCGACTTGCTCATCGCGGCGTCAGCGTCACGCATCGCCTGTGCAGCATCGGTGACAGCCTGGCTCAGTTGTGCAGCAGGATCACCCGAAGCGGGCGCACTGGGCTGTCCCCCACCGTCGCCCGTTGGTGTGGAGGGCGTGGGCGTCTTGGAGGTCCCATCGTCGGCGATGAGCTGGCGTAGCGATTCCTCGAGGGTGGGCGCGAAGCCGACCTTGTCGCCGAACGCTGTCAGCACCGAGCGAAGCACGGGGTAGGACGCCGATCCAGTGCCCTGAACGTAGACGGGCTGAACGTAGAGCAGGCCGCCGCCCACCGGCAGGGTCAGGAGGTTGCCTCGAATAACGGTCGAGTCAGCCTGATTGAGCAGGTTCAGCTGGGTGGCGATCTTCTCGTCGGAGTCGTACTTGTTCTGCACCTGACCGGGGCCGGGCACGGTCGTCGACGAAGGCAGCGCGAGCAGGCGCAGCTTGCCGTAGCCCTCGCGCACCTGGCCCGGCGTGTTGCCCGTCTCGGAGTCGACCGCGAGGAAGCCAGCCATGGCCTCGCGACGGCCCTCACCGCCGCCACCGGGCACGAACACGGAGGTCAGCGAGAACTCGGCGCTCTCCTGTCCGGGCATCTGCATGGTCAGATAGTACGGGGGCTGCAGCGAGGTCGGTGCGGACACGGGGTTGCCGTTAGCGTCCACGCGCTGCGAGGACGAGGAAGCGGAGGCATCCCCGTACGTCGAGGTTTCCTCGGCCAGACGCCAACGGTCACCGCCCGAATAGAAGCCGGACGCGTCGGTCACATGGTAGGTGGCCAGCAGGTTGCGCTGGACCTTGAACATGTCCTCGGGGTAGCGCAGGTGGCTCATGAGATCACCGGAGATTGCGGACATGGGTTCGACGCTGCCGGGGTAGATCTTCTCCCAGGTACGCAGGATCGGATCCGTCTCGTCCCAGCGGAACAGACGCACGGAACCGTCGTAGGCGTCGACGACGGCCTTGACGGAGTTACGCATGTAGTTGATCTTGTTGTTCTGCACGTACTGGCCCATCTGCGTGGACTGGGAGTCCACGGTCGCGTCCGAGAGGGACTCGTGCTGGGCGTAGGGGTAGTTGTTCGTGGTCGTATAAGCGTCGACCACCCACACGAGGCGCTTGTCGGTCGAGGGGTCCCCGTCCATATCGACGACCGCCGGGTAGGCGGACTGCTCGAGCGTCAGGTAGGGAGCAACCTTGGCCACGCGCAGCAGCGGGTCGCGGTCGTAGAGAATCTGCGAGGCCTCGTTCGTCTGGGAGGAGAAGAACAAGTCGGTGGAGCCGAACTTGATCGCGTACAGGAGCTTGTTCCAGGTATTGCCCACGGAGGGGCCGCCGTTGCCGGTGAAGGTCGTGGAGACCTGGCCTCCGACGGCAGTGTCATCCGGGTAGTCGAGTTCCTGGGGAGCCGCGCCTTCGGGCGCACCGACGATCGAGTAGTTGGGAGAACCCGGGCTGAAGTAGACGCGCTCCTCGTACTGCCCCATCTCGCCGACGGAGGGCACGGACTGCTCCCAGTAGGAGGGCAGTCCGTCGCTGGTCAGCTGGTTGCCGTAGGCGGCGACCGCGCCGAAGCCGTGCGTGTAGACGGTGTGCTGGTTGACCCACGTCTGCTGCTCGGCGGACAAGCCGTTCAGGTTGAGTTCGCGCACCGAGATGACGGTGTCACGGCGCTCGCCGCCCACGTTGTAGCGGTCGACCTTCATGCCGGAGTTGAAGCCGTAGTACAGGCGGGATTGCTGGAGCTGCTGGACGGTCTTCGTGATGACCTTGGGGTCGAGCAGGCGCACCTGAGAGGTCAGGGTGTCGTTGTCGAATTGGCCGGCCGAGGCCGTGGTGGCCGCGTCGTAGTTCGTCTGGTAGTCGACGTCGTCGAGGCCGTAGGCAGCCAGGGTCGCGTCAATGTTGCGCTGGATGTAGGGGGATTCGAGGGTGCGTTGGTTGGGGCGCACGCGGAACTGCTCGATGAGGGCGGGATAGGCACCGCCTAGGATGAGCGCGGCAACAACGGTGACGGCCACGCCGGTGACAGGCAAGCGCCACGTGCCGCGGAAGGCTGCGACGACGAAGAGGACGGCGACCAGGAAGGAGATGACCGCCAGGATGGAGTGGGCGGGCAGCTTGGCGTTGATGTCGGAGTACAAGGCACCGTGGGTGGAGCCGAAGTCCTGGGTGAGCAGCTCGTAGCGGCCCAGCCAGTAGTTGATCCCAATGAAAACGGACAGAGTGGCCGTCATGAGGCCGGTCTGCAGGCGCGCATGCTTGGAGGCGTGGGGACGCGGGGCCAGGCGGATCGTCCCGTACAGGTAGTTGACGACCAGGGCGGCGGCCAGACCAATGCCGGTGACGCTCATCAGGAAGGAGACGAGCACCTTGATCGCGGGCAGGACGAACACGAAGAAGGAAATGTCCAGGCCGAACTGGGGGTCAACCTGATGGAAGGAAGAGGCGTTGAGGAATTGCAGGAGCGTGCGCCACTCGGTGGCCAGGCGTGCGCCATTCGTAAAGCCGAAGAAGAGGGCGACCCCCCAAAAGGCCGCGCGCCGCACAGGTTCGAGGGCCTCCTGGTAGGCGCGCAGCGACGCCGAGGCCTGACCGCGCGTAGAGGATGCACGGTGACGGTAGGCGTAGGCCATGGAGAAGTACAGCAGGCCGGTCGCAACCAGCAGGCCGAGTACGAAGAGGCCGATGTGAGCCCCCCACTGGGTGAGGATGACGCGAGTCGCGCTCATCTGACGGAACCAGAGGATTTCCGTCCAGACGATGGAGGCACCGTAGATGACGCCAATGATAGCGATGAGCGCACCAACCGTAATCGCGCCGGGGCCGGGCTTGCGCAGCTTCACCTCGACGTGTGGCGTTCGCGGCCCTCGTGGGTGGCGTGGCTCATCGGATCCGAAGACCGAAAATGGGAAGCTCACAGCAATCCTCTCTGTTAAACCGAAAGCTATGTCCCAGTCTACCGGCGGGCACGTTGTTCTTCGTCGCTGTTTTGTCCGCTCTCCGTGAGATTATGGGCTTATGACAGTTGAAATGATGCCGAGTGCGCGACAGATTGCGCTGGCCAACGTGGTTGTTGATATTGAGAAGGGTGCCGCCCGGGTCGGGTGGGATCATGCGCCGTCGATTTACGCGCTGGTTCCCACGGCGACGCTGCTCGCCGACCCGAATCTGCCCGCCGACATCGCGGAGCAGCTCCGCGGCGGGTGGGACGGCTCGGAGGATCACCTGAGCGCGATTATTCAGGAGGATCTGGACACCGACGACATCGAGCAGGTGCTCGCTCATCTGGCGTGGCCCGAGGCCGTCCCGGGTGCCGCGCTCACGGTTGAGCGCATCGTGGTTCCCCCGGAGGTCGAGGACGAGGCCCCCGAGGATCCCGAGGAGGCCCTCGAATTCATTTCGAACCACCCCGCGCGTACGGACGTGCGCCTGGCCGTAGGCGTCATGCGCACAGGCGAGTCGTGGTGCGCACTGCGCACGCGCGCCTTCGACTCCGACGATAAGGTCGGGCAGGGCTCCGTCCTGGTTCCCGCACTGGTCGACGCTCTGCGCGCGTCCCTCGAGCCGGTGACGGACGAGCAGGCCTAACCACAGAGCGGCCCCGGCCTCGTTCCTTGGGTGACAGGGACGAGGTCGGGGCTCAGTTCTATCCTCAGCGCACGTGGCGGGAGCGAAGGAAGCATTACTGGCAGGTTGGCAGGGTCGCCCCGTTACCTTCCGCGATTGTGGCGACGGCCGTGGCGGCCTCGGACAGGTTGGAGACCTTCACGACGCTCAGGCCATCCGGGACGTGCCCGACGACCTCGGAGCAGTTCTCAGCAGGGGCCAGGAACCACTGGGCACCGTCGTCGTGCGCACCCCATAGTTTCTGTTGAATGCCGCCGATCGCGCCGACCTGGCCGTCGAAGGACATCGTGCCGGTGCCCGCGATCGCCTTGCCCCCGGTCATATCGCCCGGGGTCAGGCGGTCAATGATGCCAAGGGAGAACATCATGCCGGCGCTCGGGCCGCCCACGCCTTCCAGGTTGAAGGAGATGTCAACGGGCAGGGAGGGGTCGACGGTCAGGTAGATGCCGAGCTTCGAACCCGGCTCGGTTGCGGAGACGGCGATCGAGTCGAAAGACAGGTCCTGGGTGACGCCATCGCGCTCGACCGTGACCGTCATGAGGCTCCCCGCGGGCACGGTTCGCATGAGTGTGAAGGGCGTGGAGGCGCGTGTAATGTCGTGGCGCGTACCGTCGGGGGTCGTGATCGCCAACAGGATATCGCCTTCCTGGACGATGCCCTCCGCGTTGGATCCTTCCGTCGTGCCCGCAATCGTTACAGTCGCCGGGACGTCCCAGCCGAGGTACTCGAGGGCCGCGACCTGGGAGGTCGTCTGCGAGTTACGCATCATGGCGGACTGCGCGTCGCTCACCTTGTCCTGGGTGGTTCCAGCGGGATAGACCGACTCGTAATCGACAATCTTGGCATGCGGGTCGAAGTAGGCACCCACCAGCTGAGCAAAGTTCAGACGGTTTCCGGGGCCACCCGCCTCGGAGACCGTGACCATGCGCAGTTGGCCCTGTCCGGGCTGCGCCTTGGCGGTGACCGACGCCGACTGGGCGTCGTCGAGCTGCACCTCCTCCCCCGTCGTGGGGTCAGTGCCCTCGATGGCGATCATCGGTTCACCGTTGGCGGAACCCAACACGTTAAAGGTCGGCCCGGGGCTGGAGACCACGAAGGGAGCGGGCACCCAGAAGAGGATCACCGCCATCGCAACCAGAGCGATGAAGGCCGTCGCCAGCCGCCAGCTCACAAGCGGGGCGTGTCCTTCCCGGTCCCCGTTCTGGAGGGCGAGCGCGTCGTCATGTGTCGAGGTCATCTCGGTTTCATTCACCGTGCAATTGTGTCGCACCGGCGTTTGACTCGCATGCCCACCCCTTATGCTCTTAGCGTTTTCGCAGAGTTTTGTCAGCCTGGGTCAACGCCTACCCGCTAGTCTGTGGCCATGAATGAGAACGAGTCCGGTACCCCGTTTGAGGATTTCCTGCGCTCCATCCTGGGAGACGAGGCAGCCGCCGAGGCCACCCGCGCTCTTGAAGCCCAGGGCTTCGATCCGGCGAACTTGCCTCCCGAGTTTTCTGACCCTGCTCGCATGCAGGCGGCCCTGGGTCAGTTCCAGTTCCTCATGAACACGACGGCCGGGCCGGTGAACTGGCGCGTCGTGGAAGACAGCGCCAAGCAGGCCGCCTACATGAGCGGCGACCAGGCCCCCACGGCGACCGAGGCCGAAGCAGCGCGCCAGGCGATGACGATCGCTGACCTGTGGCTGGACGCCGTCACGGACTTCGCTTCCCGGTCCCGTCACCCGCGACGTGTGGAGCAAGGTCGCGTGGGTTGAGCACACGATCCCCACGTGGAAGCGTATCTGCGAACCCGTAGCACTCAACGTGTCGCGCGCCCTGTCCAGCGCGCTCTCCGAGCAGTTCGGCGAGGGCGGCGTCGATAGTGACGTACCCTTGCCCGACGGGATGACGGCGATGCTGGGCAAGACACAGGAGATGATGCCCCGCCTGTCGGCGATGATGTTCTCCGCGCAGCTCGCACGCGCCCTGGGCGCCCTGGCCGGCGAGTCGTTTGGCACCTACGACACGGGCATCCCCCTGTCGGACACCTCGCACGCTGCCCTGCTGCCCCACAACGTCGCGCAGTTCGCCGACGGCCTGGACGCACCCTTCGATGAGGTGCGCCAGTTCCTGGCTGTGCGCGAGGCTGCCCACCGGCGTCTCTTTGCGTCTGTGCCGTGGCTGGAAGGTGACCTCGTGCGCGCGGTCGAGCGCTACGCGTCGCAGATCGCGATCGACACGGAGGCCATTTCTGAGGCGGCCCGCTCGGTGGATCCCTCGGACCCCGCGTCCGTCGAGTCGGCGCTCAGCGGCGGCGTGTTTGCGTTGTCGATGACGCCCGATCAGCGCCGTGCTCTCACGCGCTTGGAAACCATGTTGGCTCTCATCGAGGGCTGGGTCGAGGTCGTCACTGCCCGCGCGACACTGCCCTACCTGCCTCACGCGGACGCGCTGCGCGAGATGATGCGTCGGCGCCGTGCGTCGGGCGGTCCCGCGGAGGAGATTCTCGGAACCCTGATGGGCCTGCAGATGCGCCCGCGCCAGGCACGCGGAGCCGCGCAGATCTTCTCGCTCGTCGAGGCTGACGGTGGGCGTGACGCCCGTGAGGCCCTGTGGTCTCACCCGGACATGGTGCCCTCCGACACTGAGCTGGCGACGCCCGACACATTCCTGACACTGCGCCAAGCTGCGGCAGAGAGGACGCGGATATCGATGCCGCCCTCACCTCGCTGCTTGACGGCACGCTCGGCTGGGCGGAAGGGCTGGAACCCGGGGACGAGGCCGTGGCTGGTTCGAGCGATCAGGAGCACCAGTCCGAAGACACCTCACCGGACGATTCAGACAAGCACGAAGCAGAATGATCTGACAAGTTTTCCACAGAATTTTTAAAACGCTGCGCCAGTGGTGTCCGCAGGTTCATGATGATCTCAACAGGCATGAAACAAAGGAGATCATCATGAACCTGGCACCCAATACGGCGGTCCTGTGGCGCGGCCCCGGAGTCGCCCAAGTCGGCGGGGACCGAACCCACCACGTCCTCATGGAGAACCTGCACGCAAGCGACCAGATCTGGCTGAGCAACCAGGCTCGCTCTCCCCGATCCCCCGAACCCGCCCAGGCCTCGCCGGAACTCATCGCCAGGCTCAGCAGCGCTCATCTCATCGACGATGAGGACCGTCGCGTGCTCCTGCGCGTGGGGGTCCTCGGTGCGACACCCGGAACCGTCCTCGCACTGCGTTCCCTCGTGGATACGCTGCGCCTCTCCCTGGCGGTCGATGCCGAACAGCAAGTGGACGAGGACTGGGACAGGGTCTTCGGCGGGGCCTTTACCGGCACGCCCCGCGCCCGCGCGCTGCGACGCGATCTAGCGCCCCTGATTCCCCTACCTCACCTGCACCTTCAAGGCGACGTCGACGTGGCGCTCGTGTCCGCCGACCGCGTCGTCGACCCCGGTATCCCCTTCGACCTGACAGTCCGCGACGTCCCGCACCTCATAGTGACGCGCGGTGAGCACTCCTACGAGATCGGCCCCTTCGTCATCCCGGGCGTCACCCCCTGCTTCCAGTGTTGTGAACACGCGCGGGCCGAGGCCGACCCCTACCGGCTCTCACATCTGCGTGAACTCATGAATTGGCCCCTCGGGTCCCTATCCATGCTCGCCCACTACGCCGCCGCCCTGCGTATAGCGCGCCTGGTACACGACTTCGCCTCAGGCGACCTCACCGCGCAGCTGTGCGCCGAGGTCGCCACCGTCGACGAGGACGGGACCATCACCGTCGAGCGCACCGTGCCCGCACCCGAATGCGTGTGCGGAATCTGCGGGCTGGCCTGCTAGATCAGGCTCCCTCCTCGACGGTGACCTCTTCGCCGCGCACGAGAGCGAGGACGGGGGCCGCGAAGCGCTGCACTTTGACGTCTCCGATACCGCGGATAACACGCAGCTGCGTCGTGTTTTTAGGCATCGCCACGGCGATGTCGCGCAGCGTCTGATCGGTAAAGACCGTGTACGGCGGCACGCTCGCCAGGCGGGCCACTTCGAGGCGCCACGCCTTGAGCCGCCCGAATAGCTCGATGGCCTGGGGCGAGGCCTCCTCCTCGAAAGCCTGGTTGAGCGCACGGGTGGAGGGACGTGCCTTGTTCTTCGGCGCGCCGACGCCCTGCGCCGACGATCCGGAGCGCCGTTCTTTGGGCCAAATGCCGTCCAGGAGGCGACTGCGCTGACGCTTGCCCCGCCCATCCGCGCCCCGCGAGCGCGCCCACGACAGGGTGAGTAGGTCGCGGGCTCGGGTGACGGCCACGTACAGCAGGCGTCGTTCCTCCTCGCGGGCTTCGGGGGTTTTCGCGTACGAGATGGGCAGCAGGCCCTCTGAGAGGCCAACCAGGAAGACGGCATCCCACTCGAGGCCCTTGGCGGCGTGGATTGTGGCCAGCTCGACGCCTTCCTTGTCGGGTTCAACCTGGTAAGCGATCCTCTCGTCGAGTTCGGCGACGAAGGCGGCCAGCGTGGGTGCCTGTGAGTCGTCGGCCCACCCGACGATAGCGTTCATGTTCGACCAGCGCTCAGAACCCGCTTGGGCCGAGGGGGCCTCGGGAGACCAGCCGACGCCGGAGAGAACCTCGCGCACGACCTCTCCCACGGTTCCCTCTTCCGAGGCTGTGGCCGCGGCGCGCAAGCGCGAGATTGCGGTGCGCACGTTGTCGCGGGCAAAGAAGGGTTTTCCTCCGGCGACGGCCACGGGAATGCCGCGCGCGCCCAGGGCTTCCTCGAAGGCTTGGGATTGGCCGTTAGTGCGCATGAGGACAGCAATGTTGTGGGGCTGGGTGCCGCCGGCGATGAGATCAGCGATCTGTGCGGCGACTCCCTCGGCCTCGGCGTGGTCGTCCTCGTAGGTGCAGTATCCGACGTGCGTTCCCCCGTCGCGCTGGCTGGACAGGCGCACTGTGCCGTCACGCTGTGTGGCGCGGGCGAGGACGTCGTTGGCCAGGGTCACGATCTGCGGAGTGGAGCGGTAGTCGCGCGTCAGTTCGACGATGCGAGCACCGGGGTGTTTGCGTCCGAACCCCGTCAGATAGACCGGGGAAGCGCCCGTGAAGGAGTAGATCGTCTGTGCGACGTCGCCGACGACGCACACGTCGTGGCGACCACCCAGCCATAGGTCGAGGAGGCGTGCCTGGAGGAGGTTGACGTCCTGAAACTCATCGACCACGAAGGATCGGTACTGCTTGCGCACGATGGAGGCGACGTCGGCGCGTTCCTGCAGCATGCCACACAGGTAGATGAGGATGTCCTCGAAGTCGATGACACCGCGTTCGTTTTTCGCGTCCTCATACACGTCGAGGAGGCGTGCCATGTCAAGTGCGTCCAGCCCGGCGGGTACGTCTCGTCCCAGGCGTTCCACGCGCGAGGCGTAGTGCGCGGCGTCGATCATCGAGACTTTCGCCCATTCGACCTCGGCGGCGATGTCGCGCACGTTCGTGCGGTCAAACGCGATGCCGAGGCGGGCCGCGGCGGCGGCGACAAGGGAGGCTTTGTGCGGCACGACGTCGGGCAGGGGTCCACCAACGACGGTGGGCCAGAAATGGCGCAGCTGGCGCAGCGCCGCGGAGTGGAAGGTGCGTGCCTGCGCCTTGGGAACCCCCAGCTGGGACAGGCGGTGTCGCATCTCGAAGGCAGCGCGCTGCGTGAATGTCACGGCCAGCACGTTGGAGGGGTCAAAAGCCCCGACGGCAGCCCCGTAGGCGATGCGATACGTGATCGCCCGCGTTTTACCTGTGCCCGCGCCGGCCAGCACGGCGAGCGGGCCGGCCACCTGCGTGGCGACGGCGCGCTGATCGGGGTCCAGGGCGTCGAGCAGTTCCTCGGGGTTCATGCTCCCCATTCTTCCATTGCCCGCCCTCAGTTGCGTCCCGCGTCGTCCGGTCCGCTCGGCAGGTCGGTGCCATACCAGTCGGCGAGGAGCGCGTAGGCGATGGACGTGCGTCCGGGCGCGCTGATCTCCCCGGATTCGAGCGCGCGCGTCAGCTTCTCGCGGCTGTAGAAGCGTGCCCACTCGATCTCGACGCCGTCCGCCTGCGGGGTGGGGCGCGGCTGACGCGTGCGGGCACGGTATCCCATCATCTGCGAGCGCCCGAAGGGCCAGGGCTGGGTCGCGACGTAAGTGGGCGTCTCAATCTCGATGCCAACCTCCTCGGCGACCTCACGTGCAACCGTCACGTCCGGGGATTCCCCAGCCTCGACGTAGCCAGCGATGATCGAGACGAAACCCGGCTTCCACAGTGCGTTGTGCGCGAGCAGCACGCGCCCGTCGTGATCCTGGACGAGGACGATGATCGCCGGGTCCTGGCGGGGGTACTCGACGCGGTCACAGGACGCGCAGCGGGCCGCCCAGCCGCCAGACTCCAGCGACACGGGCGAGCCGCATCGCCCACAAAAATGGTAGGTAGCATGCCATCCGGCCAGCGCGACCGCAGTCAGGGCCACGGCGGCCTCGTCGCCGCCGAGCCTCCACCCGACCGCACGCAAGTGCTCCCAGGTGCCCTCTGCCTCGTCCCGGCTGGTCTCGAGCGCAACAATCGGGCGGCCGCCCGCCACCCCAATGAACGAGGCCGTGGATCCCTCGAGCGCACACGTGGCCTCGTCTCCCCTCAGGCGTCGCAGAGCAGGCGTATCCGAGGACGATGCCACGGCCTCGTCGAGGAGGACAAAACCGGAGTGATCGACGGCGATGACATCGGCCTCACCGGCGCGCACGAGGGCAGCCGAAGCCACGGAATCGCGCAGCGCAACAGCCGGATCGACGTGACCGCGGACGAGAGGTAGATCAAGACTCATAACTCCACGGTAACGCGGTGAGCTACCCTAGGCACTATGACAAACACTCCCCTGCGCGCCGATGGGCGCACCCCGTCCCAGCTCCGTCCCGTCTCCATTACCCGCGGTTGGTCAGGTACCGGCGAGGGTTCCGTTCTCATTGAGTTCGGCAACACCCGCGTCCTGTGTGTCGCCTCTTTCACCGAAGGTGTGCCGCGTTGGAAGCGCGACTCCGGCGAGGGCTGGGTAACCGGCGAGTACTCGATGCTCCCGCGCGCCACCGAGCAGCGTTCCTCCCGCGAGTCTGTCAAGGGCAAGGTGGGCGGGCGTACCCAGGAGATCTCGCGCCTCATCGGACGTTCCCTGCGCGGCATCGTCGACGTGGCCGCCCTCGGCGAGAACACCATCGTTCTGGACTGCGATGTCCTGCGCGCCGACGGCGGCACCCGCACCGCAGCCATCACCGGTGCCTACGTGGCCCTGGCCGACGCGGTGTCTTGGGCAAAAGAGCAGGGCATCCTCAAGCCCTCCACGACCGTCCTCACCGACTCGATCTCCGCGATCTCCGTGGGCGTCATCGACGGCACCCCCATGCTGGACCTGCCCTACGTCGAGGACGTGCGCGCGCAGACTGATATGAACGTCGTCCAGACAGGCGATGGCCGCTTCATCGAGGTGCAGGGCACCGCTGAGCACGCGCCTTTCAACCGCGACGAGCTGAACGAACTGCTGGACCTGGCGACGCTGGGTAACGCCCGGCTCGCCGCGGCGCAGAAGCTGGCGCTCGAGGCTCCCCTCATGGAGCACATCGAGGTGCGCCCGTGAACGCGCGCTTGGTCTTCGCGACCTCCAACGCGCACAAGGTCAGCGAACTCGAGGCCATCTTGGCCCCCGCATGGGAGGGCTTCGAGGCCGGCTGCGTGGCGCGCATGAGCGACTTCGACGTGGCTTCCCCGGTCGAGGACGGAGTAACTTTCGAGGAAAATTCGCTGATCAAGGCCCGCGCGTTGGCTCGCGCCACCGGCCTGGCGGCCATCGCCGATGACTCCGGTATCACGGTGGATGTGCTGGGTGGTGCACCCGGCATCTTCTCCGCGCGCTGGTCCGGCTCCCACGGGGATGACGAGGCGAACCTGCGCCTGCTCCTTGATCAGCTCTCCGACGTGCCCGACCGCCACCGCGGTGCCGCTTTCGTGTCGGCGGCTGTCCTGGTAACGCCGGATGGGCGCGAGTTCGTCGAGCGCGGCGAGGTGCGCGGCACGCTGACGCACTCCCCCCGCGGCGAGGGCGGATTCGGCTACGATCCGATCTTCGTCCCCGAGGGCTTCGAGGTCACAACCGCGCAGATGAGCGCCGAGCAGAAGAATGCGATCAGCCACCGTGGCATCGCCTTCCGCGCGCTCATGCCCTACATCGTGGAGTACCTGCGCGGCTAGTCCCCAACATGATTGTGCCGGGCACCCAAGGGGTGTCCGGCACTATGTACGCCGGCGGGCGCTCCATCAGCGGGCGACGAGGTTCCCGAAGAAGGGGCGGTCCATCGAGTACTGCAGCGGGTTGCGCTGTTGGCGCATTCTGCTGTGATGGGCGAGGCGTTGAAGGAGTGATGTGACGAAACGAGACATTGTGTGCTCCTCTTTGAGTACCGTGCGGTGGATCTGTCACCGCATCGTGCTACCATGATCCCCCTTTTTCTCGTTTCTTTCCATCGATTCTCTCTAATTTTTCAGTGAAGTGTTTCTTACAGACTTTTCCTTGGGATACGTTGACACAGTATTGACTGTTCACCCATCCAGTTCTTAATTAATCCGGAAGGAACATACGCGTGTGGGGGCGACCCCAGCCCACCCCCACACTCTGCGCATCAGCGTGCGCGCGCCACACGCTGACGCCGCAGGAGAAAACGCCGCACGTCGAAGAAGCGCACGACCTGAAGAAGACGGCGCGCAAGGCGGTCGCGCACACGCCAGATCATGGTGAATCCGACGCCGATGAAGATGGCGTTGGTCAGGAAGGACGGCCACGCACCCGTGGATGCGCAGGCGAGGGCCAGGAGGATGCAGCTGGATGCATTCAACGTGTGGTAGCGCAGAGAGTCGGGAGCGAAGCGCTTGGTGGAGACGAGGTAATAGGCGGCGATGGAGGCGGCGGCGCCAACCCAGCCGAGGATCACAATTGCCAGATGCGAGATGGTCATGGCACTCATTGTCCACCCTCCACTAGTCAAGCACAATTGAATGGTTCTATAGTTATCTTGCAGTTTCACTTAACGATGGAGTGCTCATGGACATCGATCCTCGCCGCCTGCCGTTCCTCCTGTCGGTCGCACGCGAAGGCGGCATCGTGGCTGCCGCGGACATCCTCATGGTCTCCCCCTCGGCGGTCTCTCAGCAGATCCAAAAACTTGAGGAAGAAGTGGGCCTCAAGCTCGTCGAGCGCACGACATCCGGAGCGATCCTGACCCCCGCCGGCACCATCGTCGCCGAGGCCGGAGAACGCATCAACGCCGACATCGCCGAAGCCCTCAAGGCCCTGAGGCCACTGACCGGCCAGGTGACGGGCACGGTCACACTGGGGGCATTCCTGACGATCTGCCGCTCCACCCTGATCCCGGCGCTGCCTGACCTGGAGGAGGCTCTGCCCGGCATCGACCTGCGTATCGAGGAAACGGAGGAGACACCCGGCATGGCAGCCCTGCGCACGGGCCGCTTCGACATCCTCGTCATCGAACGCGACGAGGACCCCGGTTTGCCCCCGCGCGGATACACGGACATTCCATTCATTGACGAACCGTGGGTGTTGGTCACCCCTGATTCCGCTCCCCCGATCCGTTCCATTGAGGACCTCGCGGACCTGACGTGGCTGCGCGTCAGCCCGGGTTCCAGCGGAGACCACGTCATGCGCCGCATCACCAAAGGCGTTCCCGGACACCAGCTGGGCACCCCACCTGTCACACCACCCTACAGGGGCCGCCCGCTCCTCGTGCGCGCCCGCGCGGGTTCGACGATCCTGCCGGCAATGGCGCTCGCTGGTGCCCACAGGACTGGTATGCGGATCACCCCCCTGCCATCGCTGGGTACCCGCAAGATCCTGCTCCGGCACAAGAACCACGGGTGGAGCGAGGGCGGTGGCCCCGCGCGCGTCGTCTCCTTCCTCACTGAATGGCAGCGCCACAACTCCTACGCCACCCAGGCGGACTGGGCGCTAGCGTAACCCCCGGCCTCGTACGAACAAGGCCGGGGCGACGGTGAATTAGAAGGAAACGACCATCCGTGCTTCTGCGAAGTCGAGGGGACCCGACCAGGTCTGACGGATCTCCGAGGCCACCCGGGTCTTCGGGGTCCACGGCTGGATGTGGGTGGCGATCATGCGGCCCACGCCCGCGCGCGTGGCAAGAGTGCCCGCGCGGATCCCATCCATATGCATGTTGGGTTCGGTCTCATCCGGTGAAGCCCACCTCGCTGAGAGCACATCGGCCCCGCGCGCCCTCAATAATCGTGTCGCACTAGGGTCGGTGTCACCCGTATAGAACAGGACGACGCGGCGCGCAGGATCTTCCTCCGACGGGCCCTCGATGCGAAGACCGAAAGACTCCACGGGGTGCAGGGGCACGGAACGGCTGGATCGTCATCGGACCAACATCGTAGGGTGTCGCCCGAGGCGAAGCTGTGTGAACGCAAACTCACCTCGTAGGACTCACCCTCAGGTGCGCCCTCGATCTGACGCACACGGTGGAGCGTCTCGCCCGGCCCGAACAGGGACATGGGCCGAATCGCGCACGAACCCGGCCCCCACTTGCGGTACACCTGCGGCGAGATGATGTCGCCCATGTGATCGGCATGGCGGTGAGACAGCGCCAGGGCATCCAGCTCGCACGGGCACGTAGAACCCACAGCGCGCCAAAGGACCAGGCCTCATGTCGCACACGAGCGAAAAAGGTACGCTCCACCCCCGGAGAGGGATCGACGCCGCGCGCCTGCACCAGGTATGAAGACGCGGGAGACTGCGGGCCCGACATGGAACCTGTCGCGCCAATAACGGTCAGCTTCACGCGATTCCCCCACCGGTGTTGACTTGGGACACCGTGCCCACCTCGGGACCCAGGAAGCGACGAGCCAGGAGCGGGAACGTGTCCGACGCACCCGTCGCCAGGAACTGATGCTGCGGACCCTTGCCAGCGGGCCACGGGTCGTGCAGGAGGCCGCGATCCACCAGTTCGTTGTAGGTGACGTTCGCGGTCGCCTCCGAGGAGGTCACCAGCGTGACGCCTTCGCCCATGACGCGGCCAATAACGCCCGTCAGCAGCGGGTAGTGCGTGCATCCCAGGATCAGGGTGTCCACGCCCGCGTCCTTCAGCGGTGTCAGGTACTCGCGGGCCACGGATTCGATCTCCTCACCCGTAGTTACCCCGGCCTCGACGAACTCGACGAAGGCAGGGCACGCCTGCTGGCTCACGGTCAGACCGGGAACGGCGGCGAGCGCGCGCAGGTACGCCTCGGATTGGATGGTCGCCTTCGTACCGATCACGCCGACGCGATGGTTGCGCGTGGCGATGACGCTCTGGCGCGCCGCAGGCGTGATGACCTCAATGACGGGGATGCCGGCGTCGATCCAATAGCGCTCGCGCGCGTCCGCGAGCGCAGCGGCCGTCGCCGTGTTGCAGGCAATGACCAGGGCTTTGACTCCGCGCGAGGCCAGCTCGTCGAGGGCGGACAGGGTCAGCGAGCGCACCTGCGCGATCGCACGCGGACCGTAGGGCGTGTGCTCGGTGTCGCCCAGGTAGATGATCTCTTCGTCGGGCAGCTTATCGATGACCGCACGGGCTACCGTCAGCCCACCCAGGCCCGAGTCGAAGATTCCGATCGGGGCGTTATTCATGTACTCGACCTTATTCCTTACTGAGATTTATTCACGGCGTCCAGCAGTGAGTCCTGCCACCACGTGACGAGCATGTAGATCGCGGCGACCGTCTGCGCGCGCGCTCTCCGGTCGGTTCACTCATCGCCAGTTCTTCGATGCGCTGCGCGTCGGATTGATCGGATAGCTCCAGCTCACCGGCCAAGCCCAACCGAATATCGTTGAGCGCTGCGAGCCACTTCCACACCCCGCTCCAAGGGATCACGAGCGTGTCTCCACCCCCCGTACGTGATGTGTTCAAGATCGCTCACCATCGCGCGTAGCCGCACGGATTTTTCGGTGCGCAACAGGTCCTCGGTGAGGGCGCGCATCCGCGCAGCGTCCTCATCGTCGTCACTCATGGAGGGCAGCAGCATGCGCAGGCTGCGCTCGCGTGGGGCTTCCCTGCGCTGTTCGGTTTCGGTAGCGGCGTTGATCATTGACGAGGTCGTGGCGAAGTCACCGGGATCGTCGAGGACCACGAGGACCTCGCTGGCGAGTTGGCGCAGGAGGAGGGCTTCGCCGCGGCTCATCGACGAGGAGAAGCCGCCGTCGCGATAGGCGAAGGCTTCCATGGGGTCAGTCCCTGTCCTCTTCGATGGTGGCGTGCAAACCGTAGGAGTGCATGGCCATAACGTCGGCCTCGACGCGCTCGCGCACGCCCGTGGACACAGTCGCCCGCCCGCGCGTGTGGACCGCCATCATGAGTTCTTCAGCGCGGGAGGTGGAGTAGCCGAAGTACTCGCGAAACACGGCAGTGACGTAACTCATAAGGTTGACCGGGTCGTCCCATACGACGGTACGCCAACGGGGCACGGAGGTAGAGGCCTCGTGCGTGCGCGGTACCGGTTGGACGATCATGCTCATATGTCAACCCTAGGTCCAAACGAGCGACCATGGAAGAGAATTCGCGTGCCGGTGACACGCTTCTCAGGGTAGGCTCACAGTATGCCTGCATCGACATCTACTTCATTGCTGACTGATATGTACGAACTCACGATGCTCGACGCCGCCCTCAAGGACGGCACCGCACATCGTCGCTGCACGTTTGAGCTGTTCGGGCGCCGCCTGCCTGCCACGCGTCGCTTGGCGTCGTGGCCGGTACCGGTCGTATTCTCGAGGCCCTCGAACGCTTCGAGTTCGACGCCGAGCAGATCGACTGGCTACGCGACCAGGGGATCATCTCCGAAGAGGCCGCCCAGTTCCTGACGACGTGGCGTTTCTCGGGCGACATCTGGGGCTACGCCGAGGGCGAGTGCTATTTCTCCGGTTCGCCCCTGCTCACCGTTGAGGGCACCTTCGCGGACTGCACGCTCCTGGAGACGCTGCTCCTGTCGATTCTCAACCACGACTGCGCGGTGGCCTCGGCAGCCTCGCGCATGACAATCGCGGCCCACGGTCGCCCCTGCATGGACATGGGTGCGCGCCGCGCCCACGAGCGCGCCGCAGTCTCCGCCGCCCGCGCCGCCATCATCGGTGGCTTCCAGGGTACCTCCGACCTCGAGGCGGCCAAGCGCTACGGAATCCGTTGCATCGGCACGGCCGCCCACGCGTTCACGCTCCTGCACGACACTGAGCGCGACGCCTTCGATTCCCAGGTCGCCAAGCTGGGCGCTGGCACGACGCTGCTCGTGGACACCTACGACATCAGGCAGGGCGTCATTAACGCGGTTGAGGCCGCGCGCGCTGCGGGCGGCGAGCTGGGCGCGGTGCGTCTGGACTCGGGCGACCTGGTTGCGCAGGCGTTCAAGGTGCGCGGACAGCTTGACGCGATGGGTGCCACCTCGACCAAGATCACGGTGACCTCCGACCTGGACGAGTACGCGATCGCCGCCCTCGGCGCGGCACCCGTGGATTCCTACGGCGTGGGCACCAAGCTGGTGACGGGCTCGGGTGTGCCGACGGCCGCCCTGGTCTACAAGGTCGTTCAGCGTGAGAATTCCAACGGCGAGACTGTGCTTGTCGCCAAGAAGGCCGAGTCGAAAGTCCACGGTCGGCGGTCGCAAGGTCGCCGGTCGTGTCCTGGGCGAGGACGGCTACGCGACCGAGGAACTCCTGCTCGTCGGCACCTCCTTCGAGGAGGGGCAGGCTCTCCTGGCCGAGCGTGGTGCCCGTCCGCTGCAGGTCCAGCTGGTTCGCGGCGGCCAGATCGATGCCGACGCCTGGGGTTCCGAGGCCCTGTCGCGCGCCCAGGAACGCCACCTGCGCGCCCGCAACGAGCTTCCCTACCAGGCATGGCGCCTGTCCGAGGGCGAGGCTGCTATCTCCACGCGCTACGAAAAGGTCGGCTGACCCCAGCTCGACGTATGACGAAGCCCTGGCATCGTCCTTCTCAATCGGAGGGACAAGGCCAGGGCTCGGTCGTTGAATCAGCGCACCCGGGTGCGCGGTGGGGCGTTAATGACGGCCGACGAACCACTCGCGCAGCAGGGCGATGCGTGCTTCGATCTGCTCGGTTGTGGCCTGGGCGACCTCGGGGCCGCCGCAGCGCGAGCGCAGGCGCGAATGGATGGTCGCATGGGTTTCGCCCGAGCGGCGAGACCAGGTGGAAACCAGGTGCTGGAGTTCCTTGCGCTTGGCGGCGCGCAGCTTGTGGGCGGGGATACCCGCATTCTCCTCGCGCATTTTCTGAGCAGCGCGGGTCTTCTTTTGGGCGGCGACCTGACCCGCCTGGCGGGCGCGCAGCAAGGTCGTCACCTGATCGGCGTCCAGGAGGCCGGGAATGCCGAGGTATTCCTGCTCTTCCTCGGAGCCGACCTCGGCACCGTCCCCACGCGGCACCGTCGAAGAGGACGCCATCGAACCTCAGCGTCGGCACCCAGGACCTCGAATTGGGAGAGCAGGTCGGAAGATGCCTTTTCCTCGCGGTTTGCGGCCGCAACCATGGCATCCTCAGGGTTCCACATGTCGTCTTCGCTGGCTTCCTCGCGCCTGGGACGGTCCAGCGCGTGGTCGCGCTCAATCTCCATGCCGCCAGCGAGGGTCAACAGGGGGCACGACGGAGGGATGAAGACGGTCGCGGTTTCGCCGCGGCGACGCTGCACGCACGTAGCGGCCGATCGCCTGGGCGAAGAAGAGGGGCGTGGATGCGTTCGTCGCGTAGACGCCGACAGCCAAGCGGGGGACGTCGACGCCCTCGGACACCATACGCACGGCAACCATCCACTTGTCGGGGAGTCCGCAAACTCGGAGATACGATCAGAGGCGTCCGCGTCGTCGGACAGAACGACCGTCGGTGCCTTACCGGTGATGAGGCGCAGGTGGCGAGCGTAGGCGCGCGCGTGGTCCTGGTTCGAGGCGATGACGAGACCACCCGCATCGGGCACCGTGCGGCGCACCTCCTCAGCGTAGGTCAGCGGCACGCAGGACGGCGGAGATCCACTCGCCTGTGGGGTCGAGCGCGGTGCGCCAGGCCTGCTTCATCATGTCCTTGGTGAGGGGCTCGCCCAGGCGGGCGCTGACCTCGTCGCCCGCGTTGGTACGCCAAGCCATCTGTCCCGAGTAGGACATGAACAGGACGGGGCGCACGACGCCGTCCTTGAGGGCGTCGCCGTAGCCGTAGGTGTAGTCGGCACGCGAGCGTCGGATGCCTTCCTCATCCTCCTCGTAGGTGACGAAGGGAATCGGCGACGTGTCGGAACGGAAAGGCGTACCCGTCAGAGCCAGGCGACGCGTCGCATCGGTGAAGGCCTCGCGCACGCCATCGCCCCACGACAGGGAGTCGCCGGCGTGGTGGATCTCGTCGAGGATGACGAGGGTGCGATAGGCGCGGGTACGCGCCGCGTGGACCGCCGGATTGGAGCCGATCTGCGCGTAGGTGACGGCCACACCGTCGAAGTGGGAACCGGCCACACCCTGCGAGTTCGTGAAGTCGGGGTCGATGTGAATGCCGAAGCGTGCGGCGCTCGAGGCCCACTGACCTTTGAGGTGCTCGGTGGGGCACACGACGGTCAGCTTATCGATGACGCCGCGAGCGATCAGCTCGGTCGCAAGCGTGAGGGCGAAGGTCGTCTTACCCGCGCCCGGGGTCGCGACCGCCAGGAAGTCGCGTGGGGAGGACGCCATGTAGCGGTCCAAAGCAGCAGCCTGCCAGGCACGCAGCCTGCCAACGGGTGCGCGCCGGGTCGTCTCGCTCACTTATCGGAACCCTTTCCGCCGTCGGAGAAGGGCCAATTGCGCCCGTTCTTACCCATCGAATCACGCAGCTCCTTGCAGGTGGGGCACACCGGGTACTGCGACGCGTCGCGGGTAGGGATCCACACTTTGCCGCACAGGGCGACGACAGGCTGGCCCGTCACCATCGAAGAGTTTGCCTTGTCCTTGCGCACGAAGTGAGCGAAGCGGTCGCCATCACCGTCGGTGCGCTCCTTGCGGGTCTCAGTACGCTCCAGCAGGCCGGTCGAGGACGCGGTGGAAGGGCCGGAGGGCGCGGAGGGGCCGGTGGGTTCGTCAAGGGCGTTACGCATAGGGTCCATTGTACGACCCGGATGCGCGTGAAGGCGGGAGGCCGCGTGCGCCGGGAGCGAAGCGTCAGAGGCGACAGAGTCCCGGCCTCGCGTGGGCGAGGCCGGGGCAGGGGGACGCAGAAAACTATCTCAGAGGTGTTCCTTCTCCCAGACTTCCTTGTAGAAGTCTGCGAGTTCGAGCTTGGAGGCGGCGGCCTCATCGAGGAGCACGGTGACGTCGGGGTGGTGCTGGAGGATGGACGCGGGCCAGCGCTGAGTCACGCCGCCCTCGATCATAGCCTTGACCGCATCTGCCTTACCCGCACCCGTGGCGATGAAGATGTGGGCGCGCGAGTCCATGATCGTGCCCAGGCCCTGGGTCACGCAGTGCGTGGGAACCTGGTCGATGTCGCCATCGAAGAAGCGTGCGTTGTCACGGCGGGTCTGCTCGGTCAGGACGCCCACGTGGGTGCGCGAGGCGAGAGTGCCGCCGGGTTCGTTGAAGCCGATGTGGCCGTCGCTTCCGATGCCGAGGACCTGGATGTCAATGCCGCCGTCAGCCTTGATGGCCTCATCGTAGGCGGCGGCACCTGCCTCAAGGTCATCGCACCAGCCGTCGGGACCGTGGGCCGCTCCCTCGGGCATGTCGACGAGGTCGACGAGGTTGCGGTGGATGAAGTTCGCGTAGCCCTCGTAGTGGTCGCGGGGCAGGCCCACGTACTCGTCGAGGTTGTAGGAGCGAACCTGGGCAAAGGAGATCTGACCGGCCTGGTAGCGGCGCACGAGCTCCGCGTAGAGCTTCAGCGGCGAGGAACCCGTGGCCAAGCCGAGCACAAAGTTCGGCTTAGCACGGTAGACCTCGAGGATGCGGTCTGCTGCGAGGGATGCGATCTGATCTTCGTCGTTGAAAATTCCAATTCTCATGTGTTTAACCTTACACTGCTGACGTCGATTTGTCAGACGAATCAAGGGTGATTTTCCAAAAATGCGTGAGCCGAGTTATCCGTGCAGGGCGGCGATAATTCGCTCGACCTCGGCTTGATCGGTACCGGAGGTCCCGGGCGCACGCATGTGGACCTCGCGAGCACCCGAGGCCACCACGACCTCGGCAACGTTGTGGGCGCGCAAGCCGCCCGAGACGAGGATGATGATGTCCTCTCCCCCGCGCTCGACCAAGCGCGCCAGTGCCTCGGGCTGGGCAGCCGCAGGGTGGCCACCAGTCGTCAGCACGCGGTCATAGCCCAGCTCCATGAGGACGTCGAGACCCCGATCCTGATCGAGTACCTGGTCGAAACCCCGGTGGAAGGTCAGGGGTGCTTCCTCGGCGATGTCGCGCAGTCGAGCAGCCGCGTCCACGTTGATGGACCCATCGTCCGCTAAGACACCGACCACGAAGCCCAGACGCACGGCAGTCCCCCGACCGATGGCGCGCAGCGTCACGATATCGGAGGCGATACGGTCGACCTCTTCGCGCGAATGTACGAAGTTGCCGGGTCGCGGGCGCACGAGCACCTGGACGCCGCCCGCAGGGGCGACCTCAAGGGCGGCAGCCACCTCGTCGAAAGCGGGGGTCAGGCCCCCGCACGACAGGTCAGTACAGATCTCGATCCGATCCGCTCCCCCATCGCGCGCACGGCGCACGCCCACAGCATCTTCGACGCAAATCTCAACAACCGTCACGGCTGCCACCTTTCATAGCAGGTCGATCCGCCCACGCGGGCGGCCAGGATCGCGGCTCCCCAACGCCCGCCCGCTCCCCCGAGGGAGGCGCGGACGATCTCGGGTGCGTCGCGGAACGTCAGCATCGAGGCAAACTCCTCACGCAGCGGTGCCAGCAGGTTCTCCCCCGCATGAGACAGGCCGCCGCCGATGATGATGCGCTCGACGTCGACGGTGAGCGTCATGTGGGTCAGCGAGAGGGCAAGAGCCCGCACGGCGGTCCCCCACACTTCGGTGGCCACAGGGTCGGTGCCAATTGCTTTCTCGATGGCCTTGGTGCCGATATTCTCGCCGGTTGCCTGGAAGTATCGGCGTGCGATGCCCTTCGCGGAGGCGTAGACCTCCAGACACCCGCGCGAGCCGCACCGGCATGACTCTCCCCCGGGGAAGATGGGCGCATGCCCGACCTCTCCGGCGCTGAAAGTCGCGCCGCTCCACAGGGCGTCGCCGAGCATGAGGGCGACGGAAATACCGGTGCCGATCGGCATCATGAGGAAGGAGGAAGCCCCGCGCCCCGCACCGAGGAGTCCCTCGGCCAGGCCCGCGGCACGCCCGTCGTGCATGAGGGCGGCGGGAATGCCCGTCGCTTCCTCGACAGCGCGGGCGAGTTGAACGCCACGCAGCTCCAGGTTCGCCGCGTACACGACGGTTCCGTTGTCCTCATCAACGAGGCCGGGGCAAATCAGTCCGACACCCACCAGTCCCGGATAGGCATGAGCCAACCGGGAGCCGATGCCGCCCACCTGCTCGGCCACGGCCTCGCACCTTGTGGGTTCACTCCCCTGCGTGAGGATTGCGCCGGCCTCATCGACGATCATCCACTTGATGGAGGTGCCACCAATGTCGATGCCTCCAAATACCGGCCCATCTGCCCCCTTGACGGCACTCATGGCACAACCACCTGAGCGTGCAGATCGGGATCTGCCATATCCGGATCGAAGGGGAACATCGGTCGGTCGATCTTGTGGTGGCCGAGGCGGATGAGGTCCTGGTCGACGCCACCGGGGGTCAGGGCCATGAGCCAGCCCTTCTGGGTCTCGTACAGGTCTGGCTCGAGGTAACCGATCTTGACGACGACGACGTCTGCCTTCGTGATATCCACGCCGAGCAGCTCAAACTGACAGTACATCGTGTACTGGTTGCGATTCGTGGTCACGATGAAGCGCAGGCCGCTGGTGTGCAGCAGAGCGGTGTGGCCACCCATCGGGTCGTCGGCGAGAGCCTCGACAGTGGCATGCACGCTCAGCGGTCCAGGCTCGCGAGTGTCGATGTGTCCACCGACCTCGAGGTCTACCTCGGCACCCACGCCGGCCTCCCACGCGATGGCGGCCGCGACGGGGTCGATAATCGAGGCATAAACAACGTCGAGTGTCGCCTCCTGAACGGGCTTCCACGCGAGCAGGGCCGCGAGCGCGACCGTCACGTCGTCGGCACCGCCGGCACCCGGGTTGTCGCCGGAGTCGGAGATAAAGAAGGGCTTGGGGCCTTCCTCGGCGGCGGCCAGGCATTCTTCCATGGAGGCGACGGGGGCGACGAACTTGAAGCGGTCGTGCACGTCCCAGAAGTACTGGCCGATGCGCTCGGCCTGCTCCTTGACGAGGTCGGCGTCGTCGCCCGTGACGACGACCGCGCCCTTGCAGCGGGGTTGGTCGGCCCACGCGAAGCCGATCCAGATGGCGGCATCAAGGATGCCGTCCATTTCTTCGATGGGGTCGATCATCTTGTAGAGGGACTTGGCGGGTTCGATGCGGGTCGAGGTCTTTTCGCCGGGCAGCAGGACGGGCACGTGGACGAGGGCCTTGGCGGGCTTGGGTGCCCCGTTGAGGAGGCGCATGCCCAGGTTGTAGGCGGCGCGACGGCGCGACTCGAGGGCATCCTCGTGGGGCGCGAGGCGGTAGCAGGTGAGGATGTCGCAGCCGTTGAAGAGGTCCTGGGAGACGTTTCCGTGCAGGTCCATCGAGGCGCTGACCATCGGATCGGGGCCGATAACGCCGCGGATCGCGTTGATGAGGTCGCCCTCGGCATCGTCCATGCCTTGGACGCTCATGGCACCGTGGATGTCGAAGAAGAGGCCGTCGAGGGGACCTGCCGCCGCGAGGCCTTCCAGGATCTCAGCCTTCCAGGCGTCGTAGGCACCGCGTTCGACGACGCCGCCGGGCAGAGCTCGTGCGTGCAGGACGGGGATCCACTCGATCTGGGTGGCCCAGTCCTCGTCACGCCAGTAGAAGCGGTCCATCAGCTCCTCACCGCGCGTGACGATAAAGTCGTCGGCGGTCGAGACGTAGGGCGTGAACGTCGAGGATTCGATGTGGATACCGGCGACCGCAATGCGGGGCTTTGTCATGAGCGATTCTCCTTTGAGATCTTATGGGGGGTGAGGGACGACAGTCCCCAGAGCGCAACATCACGCCCGGGCAGGACGACTCGATGACCAGGTCTTCCATGATGGAGGGCAGGGCACGATTGGTGAAGCGCGGCGCGCACGCCCGCGCTGAAGGCGTCGACGGCGGACAGGGCTCCGCCGACGATGACTCCTTGGGGTGCCAGGAAGGACACGAGGTGGGCGACGCTGAGTCCCAGGAGTGTCCCCGCCTGGCGGATGGCGGTAGCGACTTCGGGCACGCCGCCGCGCGCTGCGGCCAGGAGCTGTGCGTTGTTCTCGTAGACGAGGCCGGAGGCAGCCAAGTCGGCTCGAATCGAGTCGGCCGAGGCGATGGTTTCCAGGCAGCCAACGTTGCCACACTTGCAGGGGCGGCCCGCAGCCCTCAATGAGGGATATGCGAGATGTCTCCCGGCCAGGCCACCCTGCCCGACGAGGGGTGCCATCGACCAGGTAGGCACCGCCGATAGCGGAACCGGCCTTGATGTAGATGAGCGTATCGATGGGGGTCACGCCCCTCAGGCGACGCCGGTAGACGGATTCGCCGATGGCTCCCGCGCGCGCATCGTTTTCGATAATCGCGGGCAGACCACACTGCTGCGCCACGGCCTCGGCGACGTTAATCCCGTCCCACCCGGGCATGCGGGCGGGGCGGATAACTCGCGTACGTTCGGCATCGACGGGGCCGGGCACGGCCAGCGCGAGGCCGCCCACGCGCACGCCGGCTGTTTTTTCCTGGCGGCTGATTTCTTCCATGACAGCCGCAAGGACGGCCTCGGGTCCCTTTGCGATGTCGATGAGGAGGCTGGTGGCGCGCCCGATACCGCGGGTTGGGTCGGTCAAGGCGACGAGGCCGTGGTGGGCTCCCAGCTCGACGAGGGCGAGTGCACCGGTTCCCTCCGACGTGACGAGTCGGCGTGCCCTGCGTCCACCCGTGGAGACAGACTCGTCCGCTTCGGCGATAACCCCGGCCTCGACGAGTCGCGACACAGCCGCTGACACGGTCGACGCAGCAAGTCCGGTTTGTTTGACAATCGCAGGCCGCGTGTCTGCCTGGCCAGAGCCGATGAGTGTCAATATAGCCTCATCGACATCATGAGTCGCCATGACACCTCCCTTGACAAGTTGTTCGGTAACCGCAGTGTTACACGGCACTCAACACTGAGGACAGGACCTATTATGCCTCAGTAGCGAAAGTTTGCTACTTCTTTCGTCGAAAATCGCTGCTATTTTTTCGCAACATTCTCAAATTTATCGAAACCGGCAACATTGGCCGACAATCTGTCATATGATGAAACTCGTCTGGAGGGACCACGTTCCGCCAGAGTCCCCGATCAACGTTGATTTGGAGTAGTCATGAACCTCAGATTGAAGCGGTGGATCACCGCAGGTGCGGCACTCGCCATGGTCTCGACCATGGGCCTGTCCGCCTGTAGCTCCCAACCGTGCGCTCACCTCAGAGACCGGAAAGAACGAGGTCACAATGGCCTCGCGCATCCCCAACTGGATCTTCCCCGTCTCCGCCAAGGGCTACACGCAGGGCGAGAACGGACAGCTCATCCAAGCGATGTACCGCCCGCTCTTCGCCTACAAGTCCACCTCCGAGACGCCCTACAAGATCAACCTCCCCAAGTCCCTGGGCACAGTCCCCGAGGTCTCCGAGGACGGCAAGACCTACACCATTAAGCTCCGCGACGACGCGACGTGGTCCGACGGTACGGCCGTGTCCACCCGCGACGTCGAGTTCTGGTGGAATCTGGTGACCAACAACAAGGACCAGTGGGCTTCCTACAAGGAAGGCTTCTTCCCCGACGGAGCCTCGCTCGATATCAAGGACGAGCACACCTTCTCTATCACGACCACCGACACCTTCAACCCGTCCTGGTTCATTGACAACCAGATCAACAAGGTCGCGCTGCTCCCCCAGCATGCCTGGGACAAAACCGGCGCAGACGAGGCTGTCTCCGACCTGGACCGCACCCCCGAGGGCGCCCAGAAGGTCTTCGCCTACCTGCAGGGCGAGGCCAAGAACCTGTCCACCTACGCCACGAACCCCCTGTGGCAGACGGTGAACGGCCCCTGGAAGCTCTCCTCCTTCACCCCCGATCAGGCCTCGAACTGGTCCCCAACGAGAACTACTGGGGCGAGGACAAGCCGAAGATCGACAAGCTGATCTACAAGTCCTTCACCGGTGACGACGCCGAGTTCAACTCCGTGCGCTCGGGTTCCATCGACTTCGGCTACATCCCTGCCGCGCAGTACAACCAGCGCAAAGCCGTTGAGAACAAGGGCTACAACGTCTTCCTGTGGCCCGGCAACAGCATCACCTACCTGGCACTGAACTTCGCACCCCAGGCTCCCTCCTCGAAGTACATCAACCAAAAGTACATCCGCCAGGCGATGCAGCAGCTCATCGACCAGCCGACGCTGTCGAACAAGATCTGGTCCGACACCGCCTCCCCGACGTGTGGCCCTGTCCCCATGGCAGCTGACAAGGTCGGTACCACCGAAGGCTGCGTCTACAAGTTCGATCCGGACGCCGCAAAGGAAGCTCCTGGAAGACCACGGCTGGAAGGTCGTGCCCGACGGTGCCACCGTCTGCGAGAACCCCGGCACCGGCGAGGGTCAGTGCGGCGAGGGCATCGCGGCCGGCGACACGCTGAGCTTCAAGCTCGTCTCCCAGTCGGGCTTCGTCTCCACGCACCAGATGTTCGAAGAGATCATCTCCCAGTTCGGCAAGCTCGGCATCAAGATCGACATGAACGAGGTCCCCGATTCGGTCGGTGCCTCGCAGGCATGTGACGACGAGACCCCCTGCACCTGGGACCTGTCCTTCTTCGGCTCCCAGACCTCGTGGGGCTTCCCGATCTACGCCTCCGGCGAGCGCCTCTTCGCCACTGGCGCCCCCGTCAACCTCGGCCAGTACTCCAACCCCGAGGCGGACAAGCTCATCGAAGAGTCGACGCGCTCGACCGCACCCGATGCTCTCCAGGCATACAACGACTACCTCGCGGAGGACCTCCCCGTTCTGTGGATGCCCAACCCGTTCTACCAGATCACCGCTGTGAAGAAGACGCTCAACCTGGGCGAACTCGACGCGACGGGCGACACCTGGCCTGAGGACTGGTCGTGGCAGACCGAGACTAAGTAAGCGCTCGACCCACCACCTCACGGGGCAGGCGTCCGCACCCGCTCTCATGCGGGCGCCTGCCCCCTTACTGTGGAGTTCGTAATGTTCCAATTCATCCTGAAACGCCTCGGCCAGGCAGTCGTCGTCGTCTTCCTGGTCACTATCATCACCTTCATCCTTCTCCAGTCCCAGCCGGGCGGTGCCGCCCGAGCCGCACTGGGCAAGGACGCGACGAAAGAACAGCTCGCGGCCTTCGATCACGAAAACGGATACGACCGGCCGATCCCCGAGCAGTACGTCACCTACCTCAACAAGATCGCGCATGGCGATTTCGGCTACTCCTACCAGCACAACCAGTCCGTCAACGACCTGCTGGCAGCCCGCCTCCCGCGTACCATCTTCCTCTCTCTGCTCTCCACCATCCTCGCCCTCATCATCGCGATCCCCCTGGGTGTATGGCAGGCGGTGAAGAGAAATAAAGCACCCGACTACATCGTGACGATCGCCTGTCTGCTGGCCTACTCGACGCCGATCTTCTTCGCGGGCCTGCTCCTCATCGTCCTCTTCTCGCAGGTATGGCCGATCCTGCCCAACGACGCCCCCGCAGGGCCAAGACCTGGCCGTCATGTGGGAGCAGTGGGACCACCTAATTCTGCCCGTCTGCGCGCTCTCAGTTGGCACAATCGCCGCCTACGCGCGCTACGTGCGTTCCTCGATGGTGGACAACCTCAACGAGCAGTACGTGCGTACCGCCCGTGCCAAGGGACTGTCGGAGTTCCGCGTCGTCTTCGTCCACACGCTGCGCAACGCCATGTTCCCCGTCATCACCATGATCGGCCTCTACATTCCCGCGATGTTCTGTGGCGCCCTCGTTATCGAGACGCTCTTTAACTTCAACGGCATGGGCTACCTGTACTACCAGGCGACCGGCCGACGTGACTACCCGATCCTCCTGGGCGTGGCCCTGATCGTCTCCTTCGCGACGGTCATCGGCGCTCTCCTCGCAGACTTCCTGTACGCCCTGGCCGATCCCGCATTCGACTGGCGGGGACGATCGAAATGACCACCGCTACCGCAACCCCCGATGCGCCCGCGAAGCGCCCGCCGCCCGCAAGTCGACCAAACTCCAGGGTCTACAGGTTTTCATGGAGAACAGGCTCGCCGTCTTCGGCGTCTGCCTGCTGCTGATTCTGCTGGCGTTCTCCTTCATCGGCCCCATGTTCTATGTGACCGACCAGATTCATACCGACCTGTCCATCTCTCAGATGGAACCATCAGCCGAGCATCCGCTCGGCACGGATATGGTCGGCTACGACCAGCTCGGACGCCTCGCGAAGGGCGGCCAGACCTCGATCATCGTCGGCTTGTTCGCCGGCATCATCGCGACCACGATCGGCACCCTGTGCAGCGCGATCGCCGGCTTCGTCGGTGGTTGGATCGACGCGATCATGATGCGCATCGTTGACGCGCTCATGTCCGTGCCCGTCCTGTTCCTCTTCATGCTCATCGCCACGATGATCCCGCCGACGGTCCCCGTCCTGATCATCATCATGTCGGCCCTGTCCTGGCTGGGAACATCCCGACTCATCCGAGGCGAGGCCCTGTCCCTGCGCACGCGCGAGTACGTCGTCGCGATGCGCGGCATGGGCGGGTCGATGCCCCGAGCAATCCGCACACACATCGTGCGTAACACGATCGGTACCGTCATCGTCAACGCGACCTTCCAGGTCGCCGACGCAGTCCTCTACGTCGCCTACCTGTCGTTCCTTGGTCTGGGCGCGCAGCCTCCCGCCACCGACTGGGGAGCCATGCTCTCCAACAGCCAGTCGCACGTCTACTCGGGCAACTGGTGGCTGCTCTACCCGCCGGGCGTCCTCATTATTCTGCTGGTTTTGTCGTTCAACTTCATTGGCGACGGCCTGCGTGACGCCTTCGAAGTTCGACTGCGCAAGAGGTGAGAAGAACTATGGCTAACTCTCCGCTCCTGGACATCCGGGACCTCCACACTGACATTGAGATCCGCTCCGGCGTGGTCCACGCCCTCTCCGGTGTCGACCTGCACGTTAACCCGGGCGAAACCCTGGGCATCGTGGGTGAATCCGGCTCCGGTAAGACGATGACCGCCCTGTCCCTCATGGGTCTGCTCCCCCAGGGAGGCTCCGTCTCCTCCGGCCAGATCATTCTGGACGGACAGGACCTGACGAAGCTTGCGCTGAAGGAGAAGCGCAAGCTGCGCGGCACGAAGGTCGGCATGATCTTCCAGGATCCGCTCACATCCCTGAACCCGACCATGAAGATCGGCCTTCAGGTGTGCGAGCCGCTGCGCGTTCACGAGAAGCTCTCCAAGAAGGAAGCTCTCGAACGGGCCGTCGAGATCCTGAAACGTGTGGGTATGCCTCGCCCCGAGGTGGTCATCAACAACTACCCGCACCAGCTCTCGGGCGGTATGCGTCAGCGCGTCATGATCGCCATGGCCCTCGTATGCAAGCCGCGCATCCTGATCGCCGACGAACCGACGACGGCTCTCGACGTGACGACGCAGATGCAGATCCTCGACCTCATCGACGAGCTGCGCGACGAGTACCAGATGGGCGTCATCCTCATCACCCACGACCTGGGCGTCGTCGCCGGGCACACGGACCGTGTGGCCGTCATGTACGCCGGTCGCATCGTGGAGACGGCTCCGACGAAGACGCTGTTTACCGAACCGAAGCACCGCTACACGAGTTCGCTCATGGCTGCTCTGCCCGAGCGTGCCCTGGCCGCCGGTACGAAGCTCTTCTCGATCCCGGGTGCTCCCCCGTCGCTGACCAACCTGCCGGTGGGCTGCCGGTTTGCGGCCCGCTGCCTGTGGGCAACCAACGAGTGCCGCGCGGGCTACCCGGACCTGAGTGGGGACGACACCCACACCTTCTCGTGCTTCCACCCGGTACAGGAGGGTGACGAGTCTCCCGCAGCTCTGCAGGCAAAGCTCGACACGCAGAAAAACGGGGACGAGGCCGGGGCACAGCAGGCCCCGCTGGTGTCCTCGAAGGTCCTGCTCGACGTCAAGGAGGCCTCGCGCGAGTACGAGTCGGCTGGTTCCGGCTTCTTCAAGCGCGACAAGGGCGTTGTTTCCGCCGTGGACCGCGTGTCGATTACCGTCAAGAAGGGCGAGACCTACGGCCTCGTGGGCGAATCGGGTTGCGGTAAGTCGACGATGGGCCGACTCATCGCGGGTCTTGAGCGGCCCTCGGGTGGTGCCATCGAGCTGGATGGGCGCGACCTGGCCACGCTCAAGGGCCGCGACGCGGTGACGATCCACCGCGACGTGCAGATGATGTTCCAGGATTCCTATGCGGCCATGGATCCGCGCATGCGCATCGACCAGATCCTGGCCGAGCCGATGAGCATCCAAAAGACTGGGAACGCTCGCCAGATCGCCGAGCGCATCATGGAGATCATCGAGCAGGTCGGCCTGACCGAAGAAATCCTGGACCGCTACCCCCACGAGTTCTCGGGCGGACAGCTCCAGCGCATCGGTTTTGCTCGCTCGCTGACCCTGGCACCCGACTTGATCGTCGCCGACGAGCCGGTCTCCGCCTTGGACGTGTCCGTTCAGGCGCAGGTTCTTAACCTCATGAAGGATCTGCAGGCTGAGCTGGGCCTGTCCTACCTGTTCATCAGCCACGATCTGGCGGTCGTGCAGTACATGGCGGACCGCATCGGCGTCATGTATCTGGGCCGCATCGTCGAGGAGGGACCGGCGAAGGAGGTGGTCGAGATTCCGAAGCATCCCTACACGAAGGCGCTGATCGACTCGATCCCCGTCCCCGACCCCGAGTTCTCCCACGACGACCGAGCCATCAAGCTGACCGGCGAGCCTCCGAGCGCCGTCAACCCGCCCGAGGGTTGCCGTTTCCGCCCGCGCTGCCCCTTCGCTGGCGAGGAGTGCAAGATCCAGCCCGCACTCACGGATGAGCGTCACCGCGTGGCGTGCCACCATCCGCTCCTTCAGATTCAGAAGAGGGAAGAGGTGGGCGCGTAAGCACGTAGTCGTCTGACCTACTCCAGGGGACGCCCCCCGGCCCGATTCGTTCGGGCCGGGGGCAATCGTATGCCTCCCATGCTGCGAGGCAGGCAGGTATACGTGTGGGGCACGACCGAGTGGTCGTGCCCCACACGTCATGCGTTGGGTTAGCGCGTCACGTGGAGACGGCCTTCTTCAGCGTGGAGCCAGCGGAGAGCTTGACGCCGTAGCCAGCGGGGATCTTGATCTCTTCACCGGTGCGGGGGTTACGGCCCGTGCGAGCGGCGCGCTCGACGCGCTCGACGGAGAGGAGACCGGTGACCTTGACGGCCTCGCCCTTAGCCAGGGACTCAACGAGGACAGCCTGGAACGCGGCAAGGGCCTCGTCGGCCTTCGCCTTGGTCAGGTCGGCGCGTTCGGCAATCTGAGCGACAAGCTCAGTACGGTTCACGGACATTGAGAAACCTCATTCCTGTTCGTTCTTTGGTTACCACTGTCGTGGCCACGAATGACACAGTACGAAATCTCCGACGATTTCGCCGAGTTTAGGGCCATATTTCGCGGATTTCACGAAAATTGCCCGCATTTCAACCCAGAAATGTACATTTCTGTATTGCACATCACACAAACTTCTCGGCCGTTCAGTGCTTACCCGCCTCCAAACGCGCTATCACCGGCGCATTTTTCGGTAAGGACAGGAGTCCTGTTGAATGATGACACAACCTAGACGGTGCACGTGACAAACACGCACGGCACACGCACCCAGATGGACCCGTGCGGAGGCACGCGCGCAGGAGCACCTCAATCAGCAAGGGTGGGGAGCAGCCTGCCGGCCACTCCCCACCCTGATGACTCACGTCCGCACCCTCACGCGGAGGCGCGCTGCTTGTTCCACACGTCGAACGCAACCGCCAGGAGCAGGACTGCTCCCTTGACGATCTGTTGGGTGGAGGTAGAGGCACCCATGAGCTGCATGCCATTGGACATGACGGCCATGATGAGGCCACCGATGAGGGCACCCGAGAGACGTCCAATACCACCGGTTGTCGACGCCCCGCCAATGAAGCACGCGGCGATCGCGTCGAGCTCGAACATGTTGCCGGCCGAGGGCTGCGCGCCGTTCATACGGGCTGAGTAGACGACGCCAGCAACGCCCGCGAGGAAGCCCATGTTGACGTAGCACCAGAAGGTGACCTTCTTGACGTTGATGCCGGACAGAGCCGCCGCGGACTTATTGCCTCCGATCGCGTACACATCGCGGCCGAACATCGTCGAGGAGGCGAGGGTCCCGAAGACGAGCACGAGGATCGCCAGGAGAATCAGAACGATGGGCAGACCGCGCTCGATGGAGAGCTTGTAGGCGAACCACATGACGACGATGCCGATGACAACAATCTTCGCAATGAAGAGCCACATGGCTTCGACGGCCTGATTGTAGGAGATACGGGCACGGCGGGTGCGCAGCTGCTGGTAGGCGAAGCCAGCCACGCCGATGCCGAAGATCACCAGGGTGAAGACGTCGAAGCCGTTACCGCCCAGAAGGCCATTGAGGAAGCCATTGGCGATGTTGTAGTAGCCCTTGGGGAAGGGAGAGAGCGAGACATTGTCGAGAACCTGGTAGGTCAGGCCACGAAAGAGGAGCATGCCAGCCAGCGTGACGATGAAGCCAGGGATACCCACGTAGGCGACCCAGAAGCCTTGGAAAGCTCCGATCAAGATGCCCATGACGAGGGCGGCGATGACGCCAACCCACCAGGGGTAGCCGTGCCTGATGACGAGAACACCGCTGAGTGCACCCGTCACGGCCACAACCGAGCCGACAGAGAGGTCGATCTGGGCCAGGACGATGACGAAGAGCATGCCGATCGCGAGGATCAGGATGTAGGAGTATTGCAGGACGATGTTCGTCAGGTTGCCCGACGAGAGGAAGGTGTCGGGGTTGAACGCCCAGAACAGGGCGACAATGGCGACGAACGCAATGAAGATGCCGCCCTGACGCAGGTTGGCTTTCAGCGTGTCAACCAGGCTGATTTCGGCAGTCATTTCTGCTCCTCCCTTGCGGGTTCAATAGTCATGAGTTCCATGAGGTTTTCCTGTGTGGCGTCGTCAGCCTTGACCTCGCCGGTGATGCGACCGTACGCCAGGGTGTAGATGCGGTCCGAAACGCCGAGGATTTCCTCGAGTTCGGAGGAGATAACGATGACGGCCTTGCCTTCTTCGACCATCTTGTTGATGAGTGTGTAGATCTCGAACTTCGCGCCGACATCGATGCCGCGCGTGGGTTCGTCAAGGATGAGGACATCCGCATCCGTGTAGAGCCACTTCGACAACACAACCTTTTGCTGGTTTCCGCCCGAGAGGGATCCGGCCTGTTGGAGGACGGAGTGAGAGCGGATATTCATTCGCTCCTTGTATTCGGCGGCGACCGCCAGCTCCTTGTGTCCATCGACGAGGCCTCGGCACGAGAGCTTGAACAGGCCAGCGGTGGCCACGTTGTGTCGAATGTCGTCGATGAGGTTGAGACCGTACTGCTTGCGGTCCTCGGTCGCGTAGGCGATGCCGTTCTTGATCGCATCCGAGACGGTCTTGATCGTGATCTCTTTGCCATCCTTGAAGAGCTTGCCCGAGATGCATGTGCCGAAAGAGCGACCAAAAATGCTCATCGCCAGTTCCGTGCGTCCGGCACCCATGAGACCAGCGATACCGACGACCTCGCCATGACGCACGTTGAAGGAGGCCCCTGAAATAACGACACGCCCCGCCTGGGTGGGATGGTAGACGGTCCAGTCTTCCACGCGGAAGACCTCCTCGCCGATCTCCACATTGCGCTCGGGATAGCGCTGAGTGAGGTCGCGGCCCACCATGAGCGAAATGATCTTGCCCTGCGTGGAGGCGGGGTCCTTCATGTCGATCGTCGCGATCGTCTGGCCGTCGCGCAGGATCGTCGTGCGGTCGGCGATTGTGGCTATCTCTCCAAGCTTGTGGGAGATGATGACGATGGCGACGCCCTGATCGCGCAGGCTGCGCACGAGGTCGAGGAGCTGGGCCGAGTCATTGTCGTTGAGGGCGGCAGTGGGCTCGTCGAGGATGAGCAGACGCACGTCCTTGGACAGCGCCTTACCGATCTCGATAAGCTGCTGTTTGCCCACGCCGAGCGTGCCGACCTGGGTTGTCACGTTTTCCTCCAGACCGACCTTTTCCAGGACCTTTTCGGCGCGGTGATTGACCTCGTGCCAGTCGATCAAGCCGAGCTTGCGGGGCTTATCTGCGCCCAGGAAGATGTTTTCTGCGATCGACAGGTAGGGAACGAGGGCCAACTCCTGGTGGATGATGCCAATGCCGAGGGCCTCGGAGTCCTTGATGGAACGGAATTGGACTTCCTTGCCATCGAAGATGATGGCACCATCGTACTGCCCATGTGGGTAGACGCCGGAGAGAACCTTCATGAGGGTGGACTTGCCGGCACCGTTTTCACCGCACAGGGCGTGGACTTCGCCGAAGCGGACATCAAGGTTGACATGCTTGAGGACGGGCACACCATTGAAGCCCTTGTCGATGTCGCGCATTTCCAAATGTTCTGCGTCATGTTTGCATTCCTCGAATCGGAAGGGGTGGGGTGCGGAGCCGATGCCCCGCACCCCGTCGTCGTTTACTTCTTCACGACGCCCGCATCAACGTCGGCTTGGGTGTAGTAACCGGAGTCGATGAGCTTTTCCTTGAGGTTGTCGGTGTAGATGGTTTCGACCTCGAGCAGGTAGGAGGGTACGACCTTCACACCGTTGTTATAGGTGGTCGTGTCATTAGCCTCGGGTTTGCTGCCCTCAGCCATCGCCTTGATGACCGTCACGGACTGAGTGGCCAGGGTGCGGGTGTCCTTGAAGATGGTGGACTGCTGGATGCCGTCGTTGATCATCTTGGCGGAGGCGATTTCGGCGTCCTGGCCGGTCACAGCAGGCAGGCCGTCCTTGATGGTAGGGCCGTAGCCAGCACCCTGGAGGGCTGTGATGATGCCCCGGGAGATGCCATCGAAAGGCGAGAGGACGCCGGCGAGGGGTTCAGAGCCGCCACCGTAAGTCGAGGTCAGCAGGTCCTCCATGCGCTTCTGGGCGACTTCCTGCTGCCAGCGCAGGATGGCGACCTGGTCGAAGCTGGTCTGTCCGGACTTCACGACGAGAGTGCCGTCGTCAAGGAAGGGCCTGAGAACGCTCATCGCACCATCGAAGAAAAACTTGGCGTTGTTGTCGTCGGGCGAACCGGCGAAGAGCTCAATGTTGAGCGGACCCTTGGGGGCACTGTCGAGCTTTTTGCCGTCCTTGTCGGTCAGCCCCAGGCCATACAGCAGCGCGTTGCCCTGAGCGACGCCGACCTTGAAGTTGTCGAAGGAGACGTAGAAGTCAACGTTTTCATTATCACGAATGAGGCGGTCGTAAGCGATGACCGGGATGTTCTTTGCCCCGGCGGTGTCGAGCTGGCTCGAGAGGGCCGTGCCGTCGATGGCGGCGATGACCAGCATGGTGGCCCCATTGGTGATCATCTGGTCGATCTGCTGGGTCTGGGTGGGGATGTCATCGTTTGCGAACTGGAGGTCGACCTCGTATCCGGCCGCCTCGAGGCCCGACTTCACGGCATTACCATCGGCGATCCAGCGCTCGGAGGTCTGGGTCGGCATAGCGACGCCAACCTTGACTGTGCCGCCGTTCGAGGCCGCAGCCCCATTATCGGAACCGGAGGCACCACCGGCACCGCCTCCCGCGCATCCGCTCAGCGCAAGGGCACCGGCCGCACAAGTGGCTGCAACCGTTGCTATCTTTCCAAAGAAACCACGTGTCTTCATGGAATATCTCCTGTTTATTACCTCGACATCGCTGTCGATGGGCATCACGTCTCCACACATCCGTCGTGCGGTCTGACAACTTTTACGATATGAGAGGAATGTCACCTACACCATGCCCAATCGATAACAGTCCAATAACAATTGTTAACGTTCACATTCTCAAGAACTGCCATATATATAAAAGAAACGCTTGGAAACGCATGAATATATCGCCATACATTCCCGAAGTGACAAAATGTGACAATCCTTCGACAAAGCGGAAGCCGTCATGTCAGACGTGGCGACGATGCAGAGCACATCAGGACCGCAGTCTTCCAGACATCCTCAATACCGAAGTCCGAGCTAGCCACGTGTTGACTAAAACACCGAAGTGACACTCCGATTCACTCTTGTCTCCCTCCGCGACGGCAACATGACGCACATTGTCGTCAAAGCGAACCACACGCAGCTCATTGACGACCACACAGCCGTCATCTGCACCCCCGCATCTCGAGGCTGCGGCCATGCACACTCCTGCCTGAGCGCCGACAAACATCCGTTGAGTGAGCGTTCATATCTCCACACGCGCAAGGCGCGCACGCAGAAGAAAAGGCTCCTTAACGGGCGCACGCCCCCGTCGAACCACGCACAACGAGGCGGGTGGGACGCACGTAGGTATCGACCGAGCCTCCCTCTAGCGCCTGGCTAACAGCCTCCATCGCGCAGCGCCCAAGATCAGCGAAATCCTGGTGCACCGTCGTCAGACCCGGCCCCACATAGGCCGCCAAGGGCACGTCATCAAAACCCGTGACCGACACATCCCCCGGGATACTCACCCCGGCCTCGGCGAAGGCACGCAGGAGGCCGACCGCCACCTCGTCGTTCGCACACATGATGGCGTCGGGCAGCCCCTCCTCGACGAGGCGCTGCCCGGCAGCATATCCCCAGCTCGCCTCCCACAACCCGATGAGCGGTTCGCGCTTCGGCAAGCCAGCCTCGTCCATGGCCTCGCGCCACCCGGCCATACGCTCGCGCGCCACGAACCACTCCTGGGGACCCGCCACGCAGGCAATGTCCTGGTGTCCCAGCGACAGAAGGTGCTCCGCGAGCTCGCGCGCACCACCACGCTGATCCGCGCGAACCACCGAGACACCGCGCCCGAACGCGTGTCCACCCGACACCGCGATAACCGGCACGGATGCGCCCTGGGCGGCCACGGCCTCGGCGAGGGAATCCATCGGCGGGATGACGATGATCGCCTCGGCAGCCAGGGACGAGAAATGATCGAAGGCGCTGGCCACATCCTCGACGCTGAAACGGTCAAGGGCCACGACTGACGTGAAGAACCCGGCCTCGCGTGCGGTAATCTCCAGGGCAATCAGCATCGAGGAGGGGCCAAAATGAGCCAAGGTCGTGGTCACGACGCCGATAATGCCTGAGCGGGCGGTCACCAGGGCTCGGGCCACGGAGTTCGGACGGTATCCCAGCTGCGCAATCGCGGCCTGCACGCGTTCGCGTGTCCGCGGCGACACGCGCCCCTTACCGTTCACAACGCGAGACACCGTCTGATGCGAGACACCGACCAATTGAGCCACGTCCGCCATCGACGGAGGACGACCGTTGCGCGGCATACCGGCCCCCTCCCGTATGCGTCCCGCTTTGTTCACATCCTAAAAGAAACGCACAAACGGCATATTACACGCCACACTTTTTAAATAAATCGTCAAACGTTCATACTGATCACAGAGAATAGAGGCGTCCCTAACACCACTTGGATAAAGGTCCAGGAGACACAGATGGCATCACGCCCCCTCGTCCGCTCCCCACCCCGTCGATCAAGTTCCTCCCTTTGGGAAACTCACCATTCTGGGTATTCAGCACGTCCTCGCGTTCTACGCGGGTGCCGTGGTCGTCCCGCTCGTTATCGCCTCCGGACTCGGGCTCGACAACCACACGCTTGTCCACCTCATCAACGCTGACCTGCTCACCTGTGGCATTGCCACGATCATCCAGTCCGCAGGCATTGGTCGTTTCATCGGCGTGAAGCTCCCCCTTATCCAGGGCGTCACCTTCACCGCCGTCTCCCCCCTCATCGCGATCGGCGCGGCGGCCACGCCACCCGGCGCCGACCCAACGACCGGCATGGCCACCATGTACGGCTCCATCATCGCCGTCGGCCTCATCGTCTTCCTGGTCGCCCCCTTCTTCGCGAAGCTCCTGCGCTTCTTCCCGCCCATTGTCACGGGCACGCTGCTGACCGTCATGGGCACGACCCTGCTGTCAGTCTCCGCTGGTGACATCGTCGCGTGGGCCGATAAGGCCACCGACGACGCAGCGAAGGCAGCGGCGACCTACGAGGCCCTCGGCTTCGCCTTCGGAACAATCGCAATCATTGTCATCATCCAGCGGCTCTTCAAGGGCTTCATGGGGACCCTGTCCGTCCTCCTCGCCCTGCTGATCATGACCGCCGTCGCCTTCGCATTGGGCAAGACCGACTTCTCGGGCGTGGGTGAGGCCACCTGGCTTGGCATCACCACGCCCTTCTACTTCGGCATCCCGAAGTTTTCCGTGACCGCCATTGTCGCCATGATCATTGTTATGGCGGTGACTGCCGTGGAGACCACGGGTGACGTCTTCGCGACCGGCGAGGTCGTGGGCAAGCGCATCGCCCCGCGCGACATCGCCAACGCCCTGCGCGCCGACGGCCTGTCCACCCTGCTGGGCGGCGTCCTCAACTCGTTCCCCTACACCTGCTTTGCGCAAAACGTCGGCCTGGTGCGCCTGACCCGCGTGAAGTCCCGCTGGGTCGTCACGGCCGCCGGCGTCTTCATGATCATCCTCGGGCTGCTGCCCAAGGCGGCGGCCATCGTCGCGTCAATTCCGCAGCCCGTCATCGGCGGCGCGTCCCTCGCGATGTTCGCCAACGTCGCCGTCGTGGGTATCCAGACCCTGGCCAAGGTCGACCTTCGTGACAACCGCAACGCCGTCATCGTCTCCACGTCAATCGGCATGGCACTGCTGGTCACCCTCAAGCCCGGCATCGTCACGGTCATGCCCGCCTGGCTGCAGATCATCTTCGGCTCCGGCGTGACGATCGGCTCGCTGACCGCCATCATCCTGAACCTTCTGTTCTTCCACATCGGTCGCCCTGCTTCCCCGGACGTGGCCGTTGTGGACGGCAAGAAGATCAACCTGGACGACGTGAACGCGATGGATCGCGAGACCTTCGTGTCGACGTTCTCCCAGATGTTCACGACGCAGACATGGCCGGCGGAGCGTGCCTGGGATGCCCGCCCCTTTGGGTCAGTGTCCGACCTGCGTTCTTCCTTCGAGAACGTCGTGTTGGCGGCAACGCAGCAGGAGGCCGAAGAACTCATCGCGTCGTACTCGGATATCGTGTCGCTGGTCCTCGATGGCCAGGGTGACGAGCAGTCCCTGGCCGACACGGCGAACTTGTCCGTCGGCGATCTGACGGACAAGGAAGCCGAGGAGCTGCGCGCCCTGGCCAGCGCGTACCGCGAGAAGTTTGGCCGTCCGCTGGTGATCTGCGTGGATAACGTGGTGGATCGCAAGCACCTGCTGGAATCCGGTTGGCGCCGCGTCGAGCATTCCCCGGCCCGCGAGGCTCGTTTCGCCCTCGGCGAGGTCATCGATATCGCCGACCTGCGCTTCGATCAGCTGGTCGCCGACGCGAACCCCATGCGCGCCGCGTGGGACGCGGGGGTTGAGCGCCTCTAGAGTCGTTCGCCCCATCAGTGACGAGGCCGGGGCACGTTGGGCTTTTTCGTAGAGTCCCGGCGCGTCCCGGCCTTGCGCTGCCCGAGTGCCCCAACAGCCGCTAGGCACAACATCCCGGGTGCGCATGTTGCTCCTGACTATGCGGGGGGCGACCAGGTTGGCCGCCCCCCGCATGCGCTCGGATTGTCAGCGATGCGTCATCGATCCCACGAGAAACCGCACAGCTCGTTGAGTTTCTCGCCGTGCGCCGATAGTTCTGTGTTGAGGTCCAGGACCTCGTCGGATTCATAGAAGTCGGCACCGTTGTTCATGGCGTCAGCGAGCTTGTCCATGTCGGTGATGACGTCCGCGTACGCCGCCTTCACGTCATTGTTGGTGACCTTCTTGGCGGCTTCCTTGTGGATGGCGAGGAACGTGTCCAGCTTGTTCTTGAAGTCCTCGGAACCAGAGAACACGGATAGCGCATCCACCTGCTCCAGGGCCTTATCGCGGGCGTTGTTGATTTCTTTGCAGGCATCGGCCTTGGACTGGGATCCGCAGGCAGCCATGCCGAGCGGGAACAGAAGGACGAGGCCGGCGGCGACGAGACGGCGCTTCATGGGTTTCTCCTTGATTGAGTTCGTAGATGCCGCGAAAGTCTATCGCTTTCCACTTGGTAAGCGCGGACCGGTGGTTCCCGTCCCCACGCTCCACTATGAAACGTCGGTTAGCCTTCAGCTCACGCACGAGGGGTGATGAGAAACGACGTGTCGCGGGACGCTTCAGGGCGCATCCGTATGCGAACCCTCTATCCCGCACGTGAACCCGCTGCTCCGCACGTGGGCAGACCCGCCGACGCTCCGATGAGCGGGTTGACGTGCGCAAAGAGAAGTCCCCGCCTCCGACTAGTGCACGCAGCGACCTATAAACCTCACCCTGGTTACTCGCTCATCGAGCGCGCGCAGATATGCCGAGGGGCCGACCCGGCGGTCGGCCCCTCGGCGTATCCCATCAACACAGTGCGAGTTCTCCCAGATGACTCCTCAAACGTAGCTCGTCGGCATTACTCGGACCCGTGCGGCCCGCGCCGTGTTCCCTTGCGATGAAGCTTACTGTAAGGAGCCAACCTTGTGGGACCCCACAGGCAACCTGGGAAAAGCCTGGGACTTTATGCGCTCGCGTCCCGACGCGGTGTTCGGGGCGCGAGCGAGGCGCGCGCCTTGGCACCATGGCAGGGACGCTACAGGAGCTGGCCCGTGTCGGAGAAGTGGTACCACTTCCACCCGATGCGTACCCATCCCGTCGCCATAGCTCCGGTGCCGGGTTGCAGGTAGTACCAGGCACCTCTGTCTGTGAACCAGCCGGTGGCCATCGCACCGGTTGTGGGATCCAGATAGTACGTATCCGTGCCCAGCGTCAGCCATCCGCTCTGCTGAGCACCCGTCGAGGAGTGGTAGTACCACGAGTCCCCGTCGAGCACCCACCCGGTCTTCGCACACACCCATTCGCGCCGAATCGGTACACCTGCGCGTCGATGGTGAGCGTCGAACTGCGTTCAACAGTGCCATCCGCGTACCGGTAGCTCCAGCAGCTCCCGTTGTGCGACCACGATCCCACCTGCGGGGTCGGAACCGGCTGAGGACTGCCCGCGAGCGCCACCGTCACCGGGTGACGCAGATGCGTGGCGTCGCGCACCTCGATGCGCAGCGTCGTATCACTGCTTGTCGGGTTCCACGACAGAAGCGCAGAGGCAGAGTCGGCGTTGGCCGTCATGTCCGCCCAGTCGAGCACGCGTGTCTCGGTTCCGTCCGCGCCGACCTGCGTGGCTCGCATCTGGTATCCGCCCGGAACGCCACCGGTCACGGAGGCGGTGATCTGGGTCGGGGTACCGACGGATGCCAACAGCTCGTACCCGTCATCGGCCTCGGTGATTCCCGCGCCGGACACGGTCACAGTCGCGGGGGTGTACCGATGGATGCGCGCGGTATCGAGGCGTGCTTGGAGCAGCGCGTTCTCAGCCGTGACCCATGCGGGCGATCCCTGCGCGTCGGCGACATACACGTCGATGTCGTCGGGTCTTCCCCCAAGCAGGTAGGAGTACAGGGCGAATTGTGTGGTTGTGGACGGCAGGACGACGACTCTCGGGAAGCTCCCCGAGAGGGTGATGTCCGTTATCCCTTCGCCGAAGAATGCACTCATCAAAGATGTATCCGAGGCGCTCTCTTCGTAATCCACGACGCCCTGGACACCACCTCGCACGATGAGGTGCTGGGGAGCCGTGAGGCTTGTGCCCCTCGACGAAATCTTCCTGATCTGCGTTCCAAACTCAACCGTCTCGAGTCCCGTATTCGCCAGTCCGCCCGAGTATTGCACGGAGTCGGGAATCTCCAGTTCCGTCAACGACATGGCACCGTCAAATGCGTGGGCACCGATGGTCGTCACCGCACCAGGCAGGACAATCGACGTCAGGGCAGTCGACGCAAACGCCCTCTCCCCCACCGTTGTCAGCTGCGAAGGATAGTCTCGCGTGTCGTCGAATGACACCGAGGTCAAAGCGGTCGACGCAAACGCGTCTGCTTGAATTTCTCGGACGCTCGCGGGAATACGAACACTGCGAATCACCTGACGCGCCTTATCAAAAGCGGAGGGTGCGATCACCGTGACCGTATCCGGAATCGTCACGTCGGGCGAGGACCCCTCGTAGCTGGTCAAGACACCCGACGCATCAATCACGAAGTCCCCGGCGGCTTCGCCTTCGATCGTGACCGGGATGGACACGCTTCTCGATCGCCCATAGCGATTTCTCACCGTCGCACGCAACGTACCGCTTCCGTCCGTGCTCGACGCCGTCACCGTCGCCGACAGCGTGTCACGGCTGGGCGTGACCGTTCCAAGCGAGGCTGGCACCAGCTTCCACGTCACCGTGCGCCCCTTGAAGGCTGACGCAAGGAACGCCTCAACTGTCGCCGATTGCCCCGTCTGGAGAGTAAGCGAGGACGTCGACAGCTCGATACCCGTCCACGATGAGACCGCGCGGACGCTGACCTGCGCGCTCGCGGACACGCTCGATTGCGTCGGGTCGGCCGCGGTGATCGTCGCGCTTCCGGTTCCCACCGCCCGCACGTGTCCTTGATCGTCAACGGTCGCCACGGCCTCGTTCGAGGAGGACCACACGAAGCCGGTGACGGTCGCGTTGGCGGGTTCGTAGTCTGCGCGCAGGGTCGTCGTCTGCCCGACGATAAGCGAAGAGGACTGCGGGGTCAGGGACAGCGCGGTCATCGGGATCCCAGCCAGGTTCACGTGTGCCGTCGTCCGATTCTTGCCCGCGTCCCAGGCGTACAGGGTCAGGGCGGTCGGGTTGGTCGCCGTCAGGGACTCGGGCAGGTCCTTCCACGCGATCTCGTAGTGGCTCGTGTATGTGCCATCGTCCTGATGTACGTCCGTCAAGCCTTCCGTCACCGAGTAGGCGGGTTCGTTCTCGGTTATCGCGGAGAACCCGTACCCGGCCAGCGGCGAGGAGTCGGTGATGTCGATGACCAGCGTGCGTTCCCCTGCGTCATCCCTGACGTCGAGCGTGGTCACGACGGGAGCTTGGGTGTCCAGCATCAGCTCGTAGCTTTGCTGGTGCGTGGTCGAAGACGGGCCGTCCGATGCTGCTTCAATCGTGAGGGTGTAGGGTCCGTCGGGCAGCTGGTTACCCGACGCGTCGAATCCGTCAAAGACGGCCGCGTCCGCGTGAGGGTTTTCGGCGGTGTCCACTTGGGCGTCGACGGTGTCAGGAACTTCCGCTGTCCCGTCGAAGGGGTACTTTCGTGCGCGGTGGCGCGTGTACGAGCGCACAACCGTACCGGCCTCGTTCCTGTAGGTGTAGGTCACCACCGGCACGTTGCGCAGCAGGACAGTACGAGGTGCAACCGACGTCGGCGCTCCAGGCAGAGTCGAACGCGAGACGACGTAGCGGGCACCGTCGAGTCCCACGCGCGGCTCATCGAGCGGAGCGCGCGTCGCAAGGTTGATCAGGGAAGACCTGTCGGCGTGGAAGTCGCTTCCCTGCGCGTCGAAGACGCTGGGGGCTCCCCAGGATCCGTAGAACCCCATGTAGGGAACCGTCAGGTCGGGTGCCCCATCGGTGCTCGCGAAGGTGACAGCGCCGTCAATAAAGGTTCCCTTAGGCGCGTTCGCGGCGGCGTACGAGGCAAACTCAGCCTGAGGGGTCACCGTGACGGTCACGGAGGCGCTCGATCTGGCGGGCACGCGCAACGTGTTCGCCGAGAAGATCAGGGAGATACCCTGATTCGCCCAGTTCTTGGAGTGCTGGGTGAAGTACCCGTTTTCGGTGATCTCGGAGAGAGCTTGGCCGCCGAGCGTGTAGGTGTGGTCGTCGCCGGACAAGTTGGTCAGCCTCACCGTGAAGCTCCAGCCCTGCGTTCCATCCCCGAGGTCTGCCTTCGGGCGAGAGGGGTCGGATGTTCCTTCCACGGTCGGGTAGACGGCCGTGGTAGTTGCCGCGACCGCGTCGACGAGGCCGGCACCGACTCTGCGCGGCGAGTAATAGGTTCCGTTGCGTTGCTCAACGTCTTGGAGCGGATGAGCGGTGCCCATCAGGATATTCGCAACGACAGCGTCCTTATCTGCGCGGCTCATGCGCGCGAACAACGGATCGCTTGCGATGCGCTCACGCACGAGGGCGGCCACGCCAGCGACGTGCGGGCTTGCCTGCGAGGTGCCGGTCATTCGCACGTACTGGTCAAGATATCCAGCGGAGACGACATTGCCGCCGGGTGCGGTGATCTCTGGCTTGAGTGTGAGGTCGGGTGACACGCCCCAGGAGGAAGTGGGATAGACCATCGGCATATCGGTCACGGGAACCTGGTCGGAATACGTGAGGGTGATCGTCACGCTCCCGGAAGCAGAGGATCGTAGCGCCTCGGCGAGGCTGTCGTGGTCTTTGTTCGTGATGGTGACGGTCGGCAAAGTTGCATGCTCGTCGATTATTGCCGCGTAGGGAACCACACCCTGATCGGGGTCTCCGAGCATGAGCGCTGCTGGGCGCGCTGACAGGGACTCAGCCGCACTCACTTGCCGCCAGGCACTGATCTCGCCGCTGTATTCCCTGTTCCCGCCGCCGTTTTCCAGGAGAATGACATCGGAGAGATCGCCCTGGTTGTCGGCGACGAGTCGCTCGAGCGTGCTTGCATCACCCGCGCCGGCGTCAATGACGCGGTAGGTTCCCTCTGGGATGGAACGCAGGTCAGCCTTCGCCTGACCATCCCTATCAACGGCGGCGCGGTAGAAGATCCGCTGGCCCTCGTACGTCAGATAGGGCAGGGCCAACACGTTATCGACCGAGGCGACGGTCAACGACGGTTTGAAGGAACCCGGCTCGGTCACCGTGGAAGTATCCGGTTCGGTCGCGTAGGGTGCAGCGCTGCCATTGAGGGTTCCGTACGCCGCAGACCCCTCATTCCCCGCGCACACGTTGACGGTGATACCTTCATCTGTCAGGGCTTTGAGCACACCATCGTAGACGCTGCCAGCCTCGCTGCTCATGCCACCGCCTCGCACAAGAGACAGGTTGATGATGTCCGGCTTGAGGATGAGGGCGTCATCGAGCGCATCCAGCACCGCCCTGTCCTGAATACCGCTGCCATCTCCGGCCACTTTTGCAGCGATGATCTGAGCGTTCGGCGCAACGCCCCGCAGCTCGGGCGCGTTGGCGGCGGCGATACCGGCGACGTGCGTCCCATGCAGGCTGTTGAAGATATATCCGGGATTCGGGTTGTCATCCTCGTCGGCGTAATCGTAGACAAAGGGGATCTTTGTGCTCACGTAACGTCCCCCTTTCCCGTGCGGGAGTTTACTGGTCAATGCCTCGACGTCCGCTTGACTCATGCGCACGTCAACGCCATCCATGGAGCCGGCAAAGGCTGCATGCCTTATCACCAGTCCTGTGTCGATGATTTCGATAACCTGGCGGTTGCCCTTCAGGCTGGTCTGGTTGGCGCGAATCATCTCGAGCGTGGAGGAATTGAGCACGCTGGGGTCAATCGCGGTGAGGACGGCGTTGTCCGCCTCCTCACTGATCGTCGTAGGATCGTAGGTTTGCTCGACGAATGCTGCCTTAACGCCTTCGGTGGCACGAATGGCCTCCAGGGAGGAGGCCGGGGCTTCGAGCGCGAAGCCGTCGAGCGCGTGGCTGTATTCGCGCAGGACGGTGACGACCGAGCCGGGTGCTACCCGGTCAACCTCTGACTCGATGCGGGCTTTCATCTCTGTGTGTTTCGTATCCGTGCTCAGCCCGAAGACGCGCTTATCCCAGGGAATTCCGACGTCTCCGTCCTCAAGTTGGACGATGATCGTGGTCGGCGTGTCGTCGCTGGCATGTCCATCAACGTCCGAGGCCGTGGCAGCGTCCTGCGGGATGCGCGACTGTGCGTCGCCGCCGGACTGCGCGTCGTCGCGCTGGACAGCGAGGGTGCGCTGCTGGGCGTCGTCGGTGACGGCAGCCGCGCGTGTCGATGGGATTGTGACCGGGGTAAAAACGAGGGCACCTGCCGCTATCAGCGCCAGTGCCGTGACTTTTCGTCGGGACATCTGTGGCTCACTTGGTCGACAAAATGGGTGGAGGTAAGGGTCGCGTCGCTGCTCCCCTCATCTGTCAATCATAAACCGATGGAGCTTAGTCGATAATTGATAGTGTTTGACAGACAACCCTTCCAATAGTCGGCCACCACTTTCTTAGCTGATATAACAGCCCGTACCGACAGCCTTTCAATGTCCAACAGCACCTGACGCCCCAGCATTTTACAAGGCTATATGGGGGACATAGAGAAGCACTGTAATAAACTGACAAACTTTCATCCACGCCGATAATTGTGACCAGCACTGCAGCTGCGGACAGGTGTGCGCCCCTGGGTGGTGTCCCGGGGGCGCACACTCGGGCGCTCACGCCCGCATCAATCACTCAGCTCAGCTCCACTGGCCCAAATCAGAAAAGAAATACCACGTCCCCCCAATCCACACCCAACCGGTCACCATCACACCCGACTCCTTCAAGAAATACCACGAATCACCAATCCGCAACCAACCAGTAACCATCGCACCATCGGCCGGATCAAAGTAATACCACGACCCACGAATCATCATCCACCCCGTAGCCATCGCACCACTATCGGGGTTAAGGAAGAACCACGATCCGCCAACCCTGACCCAACCAGTTGCCATAACACCTTCGGAACTCATGTAGAACCACGACGAGCCAAGGTGCAACCAGCCGGTGACCATTGCCCCGGTGGTCTCATCGAGGTAGAACCACGACGCACCTTGCTTCACCCAACCCACAACCTGAGCACCCGACACCTGATGGTAGAACCACAACCCCTGATCCTTAACCCAACCGGTGCGCATATAACCAGACTCATCGAAACGATAGACGGACCCGCCAATCACAAGCACGGTACCCTTCGGGAAAGACCCATCAGCCCAGCGATACCACCAACCACGCCCATCACTCACCCACTCACCCTCCACGGGAACCGGATCCGGATTCGGCGCCAGATCCGGGTTCGGCACCGGATCCGGTACCGCCGAGCCATCCAGGTGTACGGCCTGCTGGGCCGGGTTCAGTCCCCAGTCCCACGCGACCAGGAATGAGGACACGGGGGCCTCGCCTTCGTTACCCTGCTCGGCCCACGCGCGATTCAGGTCCGCGACCGGAACCTCGACGTGGTAGCGGTGCGTTCCGTCGGCCTGCACCTCACCGTCGCCTTCGAGGAGCTGGCGGTAGTACCAGGTGTCCTCCGCATCGGCACGCAGCTCGACGCCGGCCAGCGGCGAGGAGTCGGCAACGTCGAAGGAGAGTGTGCGTGCCTCGCCCTCGCCCGCAACCGCGACGGAAGAGATGACGGGCGCTCGGGTGTCGAGGGTGAAGTCGTAGCTCATCTGCTGAGTGGTGGACGAAGGTCCATCCGTGGCTGCCTCGAGGGTTAGCCGGTAGCATCCGTCTGGCAGTTCCTTCCCGGCCTCGTCCAGCCCGTCGAAGATGGGATCATCGCCAGTGAACTCGCCCGGCTTCGTGTACCCGGTTTCCAGGTCGTAGAGGGACTTGCGCACCCGGCTCAGCGTGTACGAGCGAACGGCGTCCCCGGCCTCGTTCGTGTAGGTGGCGCTCATCTGTGGGACGGCGCGCAGCATGCCTGTGCGCGGAGCGATGGTGTGAGGGGCTCCGGGGGCCTGCGACCGCGAGGCGATGAGCCGGGTCGGATCGACCGTGACGACCGCGTTGTAGTCCTGCTTGTCGGCCAGCGGGTTCAGGCCGCCCAGAGGGATTTCGGTCTCGGTGTCCATCAGCGCGGAGCGGTAGACGTGCGCGGGATGCGTTTCCTCGTCGGACCACTTCTCGTCAAAGATCGCGGGCGCGCCCCACGAGCCGTAGAAGCCTACGTAGGGAACAGTCAGGTCGGGTGCCCCGTCGGTGCTCGTGAAGGTGACAGCGCCGTCGATGAATGTCCCCTTGGGGGCGTTTTTGGCGGCGTACGAGGCGAACTCGGCTTCGGGGGTCACGGTGACGGTGACGGTGGCGCTGGAGGACGCGGGAACGGTTACGGAGTCGGAGGAGAAGGTCAGGGAAATACCTTGCCCCGCCCAGTTCTGCGAGTGCTCCAGGAACATGCCTTCTTCGACGACCTCGGACAAGGCCTGCCCACCGAGTGTGTATGTGCGCGCCTCGGGCGCGAGGTTCGTCAGCTGCACCTGGAAGGTCCAGCCCTTCGTGCCGTCACCCAGGTCGGCTTTAGGTCGCGAGGGGTCGGAGGCCCCGATCACGGTCGGGTACACGGACGAGGTCGTGGCCGCGACCGCGTCAACCTGTCCTGCGCCGACCTTGCGCGGGGAGTAGAAGGTGCCATCACCCAGCTCAACGTCGATGAGCGGGTGGGCGGTTCCCATGAGGAAGTTCGTGACGACCGCGTTCTTCTGCGCAGCGTCCATGCCACCAAAGAGCGGGTCGGAGGCGACGCGCTCGCGCACGAGGGCGTTGATGCCCGCGACGTGCGGGGAGGCCATGGAAGTGCCCGATGAGCTCGCATACTCGCCGTTCAAGATCGCCGAGGTGATGTTGCCGCCGGGGGCCGCGACCTCGGGCTTGAGGCGCAGGTCGGGGGTGACGCCCCATGCGGAGAATTCGGAGGCAGTCGGGTTGCTCGAGGACAGGACGATGCCAGAGTGGGTAACGGTCAGGTAGACGTCTTCTCCCTCGGCGTCGCGTATCGCGTCATGGATCGCGTCGCTGTCCTTCTTCGTGATGGTCACCGTCGGCATCTCGCGGGTGGACTCCAGAATGGCCTGGTACGGCGCATCCGCCTCATCGGTGTCGGCGATGATGAGGGCGGCGGGCGGCGGAGTGGCCTGCGTCAGGTAGCTGGCCTTGAGGTCGTCGGTCATCGGGATGTCGAGGCGGGTGTCCATGCCACCCTTGTCCTCGAGGACGATGGCGTCCGACAGGTCGTATCGGTTCGTGCTCCAGTAGCGTTGCACCTCATCACTGCCACCGGAGTGCTCATACACAATCCGGTAGGTCTTTTCGGGAATGTCGCGCAGGCTGGGCACCGGGTCGCCCTTGCCGTCGATGGCGGTTCCGTAGGGGATCTTACGGTCGCCGAGCAGCACGTAGGGCGAGGTGTCCTGCGCGTCGACCGAGGCGACCGCCAGGGTGGATCGATAGGAGGCAGGCTCGCCAAGAGTGCCCGTGTCGGGGTCGGAGGCAAAGGGCTTGTTCTGCCCGGAGTTATTGCCGTACGCGGTGGAGAAGGCATTGCCGGACGCGGCGTTGACGGTGATGCCCGCGTCCACGAGCGCCTTATAGACGTCGGCGAAGATGGTCCCGGCCTCGCTGCTCATGCCGGAGTCGTCGCCCAGCGAGATGTTGATGACGTCGGGCTTGATGACCAGGGCGTCGTCGAGGGCAGCGAGCATGGCGGCGTCGGACATGACGCCGTCGGCATCCTGGATGACCTTGGCGACGATGATCTGCGCGTTCGGGGCGCTGCCGCGTACCTCGCCGCCGTTTGCGGCTGCGATGGCGGTGACGTGCGTGCCGTGGTTCAGGTCTTTTTCGGAGGCGGGTACGACGTCGGCGTCGTTGTCGGCGTAGTCGTAGGCGAAGGGGATTTTGTCGCTGACCCACGTGCCCCCTGTGGCGTGGGGCAGGCTCGGCGCGAGTGCGGTGACGTCCGCCTGCGTCATGCGCAGGGAGGCAGCATCGAGGGCACCGGAGAAGGCGGGGTGGCTCGTGTCGAGGCCGGAGTCGATGACTTCGATAACCTGGTGGTCGCCTTTTTGGGCGGCCTGGTTGGCGCGGGTCATTTCGAGCGCGGACGCGTTCTTCAGGACAGGCGCACCAGCGGGGGCGGCATCGTTCTCGGCCATGGGCGTGACGCTGCGCGCAACGGGGGCGGTCTTGACACCCTCCGTGCGTTGGATAGCAGCGAGCGCGGACGCGGGTGCCTCGATCGCGAAGCCCTGGAACGCGTGGGTGTACTCACGCAGCGTCGTGACGCTCGCGGAGGGTAGGGCCTCGGCAACGGAGGCGGTGATCCGCTCCCGCGTCTGTGCATGTTCAGCCCCGGCCTCGAGCTGGACGATGATCGTGGTTGGCTCGTCACTCGACGAGGCCGGGGCGGGGTTCGCGGACTGCTCCACGCTGGGAGGGGTGGGGCCGGAGTGGGGACGTACTCCCCCGTCAGCTGCGAACGCAGCCGGGACAGCGAGTGTTGTCACGCCAAGGGTGCCGGCAACCACCAGCGCGAGTGCCGACGTTCTGCGGTGGGTCATCTGAGTCTCACTTCGTTAGCGTCTGTGTTTGACAAGCCTGGCGCTGAGAGCGCCTACACAATTATGGGGAGCTTTCCCCACGTGCGCAGTATGCGTTGTCGGTAACCGAGACACGGTTTGTCGCATTCCTGTCGTCCTCCCGCGCCAAGCGCCGACCCTCGAGCGCGCGCAGATACGCCGAGGGGCCGACCTGGCGGTCGGCCCCTCGGCACATCCCATCAACACAGTGCGAGTTCTCTCAGATAACTCCTCAAATGTAGCTCGTCGGCGTTACTCGGACCGCGTGGCCCGCACAACATTGCCTTGTGGTGGCACCAACTGTAAGCGTCGAGTCTGTGGAGACAACCGGAGCTTCCTGTGAAAACGCTGGGATTATGCGTCGGATCCTAGTGAATCCACTTGCCACTGTCGGAGAACTGGTACCAGGTCCACCCGATCTGGATCCAGCCGGTGGCCATCGCACCGCTGGGGCGCAGGTAGTACCACCCGTCATCACCGCGCAGCCAGCCTGTGGTCATGCGTCCGGTGTTGACGCTCAGGTGGTACCAGGTTCCACCGTCCTTGAGCCAGCCCTTGGCCATCGCGCCGCTTCCCGGCGTCAGGTAGTACCAGCCTCCCTCGACATTCACCCAGCCGGTCTGCATGGCACCAGAAGAGTCGTGGTAGCGCCATGCACCCTCGTCGTAGATCCACCCCGTGCGCATGAAGCCATCCGAGCCGAATCGGTAGATCTTGCCGTCGATCATGATGGTTTGGCTCTTGACATACGTACCGTTCGGATAGACGTAGCGCCAGCCGAAGAGCGTGCGGCTCCATTCTCCCGTCACGCGCGCGGGCGAGAGTTGAGCTTCCGTCGTCTGCTCGGCGCTCACATGCGTGACGTCGCGCGTCTGAACGCGCAAGGACGGCGCGCTTTCGGTGGGCGTCCACGAGAATGCCAGGGTTGAGGCGTTCCCGTCGCCCGCGTTCATCGCCGTCCAGTCCTGGACGAGGGTCTCAGTCCCGTCCGCGCCGACCTGGGTGACGCGCAGCTCGCGGCCCTCGGGCACGCCACCGTTCACGGTGGCGGTGACACTCACCGACGCGTCCTTCCACGCGAGCGCGCCCCCGGCCTCGTCATTGGTAGCGTCGAGGCCCTTCAGCGTGAGCTGGGCGGGGGTGTAGACGTGTAGGTGGGACAGGTCGATGCCTTCCTTGACGAGTTCGGCCTTGGCGACCTCCCATGCGGGAGATCCTTCGGCTGCTGCCACGTAGACCTGCGCGTCGGTCTTATAGCCAGACGAGGAGAAGGGGTCGAGCTGGAAGGAGGTGATGGTCGAGGGTAGGACGATGACCTTGGGACCCTTGCTGCGCACGTCCACCTTCGTCATACCTTCACCGAAGAAAGCGCTCTCGATGCGGCCGTTGGAGGGTTCTCCGTCGGTGTAGTATTTGCCATTTACGCCGCCACGCACGATGAGGTGACGAGGTGCCAGGTTCTCGCGCGTGGGCATGAAGAGTTCACGCACCTTCGATCCTAGGATGACGGTATCTAGGCCGGTGTTCTGGATGCCGCGAACGACTTCAAGCGACTCGGGGAAGGTCATGTCTACCAGGTTGGTGCACCCCTCGAAGGCCGAGTAGTTGATGGTCGTCAGCCCCTCGGGCAGGATGACCCGGGTAAGCGAGCTGGCCCTGTCGAATGCTCGGTACCCAATCTCAGTGGTACCGGCGGGCACCTCGTACTCGTTGCCAGCTCGGGACGCCGGGTACAGGATCAGGCTGGCCCCGTCCTTGGTGTAGAGGACGCCATCTACCTCAGAGAACGAGGCATTGGCTGGGTTCACGGTCACGGTTGCCAAGGCGGTGTTGCCACTGAGAGCACTGGAGCCAATGGATGACAGGCCCGCTCCCAGGTGCAGCTGTGTGAGGGAGGTGTTGCTCGCAAGAGACCACTGTCCAATGGACGTGACGCTATCGGGCAGCGTCAGAGAGGTCAGGGCGGTCCCCATCAGGGAACTCCCGTCGAGCATCGTGAGCCTGCCGAGGTCCGGTCGCAGGTTCACACTGGCCAGGCTGCGAGCGTATATGAAGGCACCGTCGGGCAGGGACGTGGCACCTCCAATATCGACGCTCGTCAGTTTCTCCGCGTACGCGAATGCCCAATACCCCGCGCTCTCGAAGCCGTCGGGCAGTGTCAGCGAGGTCAGGTGTGAATGTGTGAATGCCTGCGAGCCGATCGTCCGCAACGTAGAAGGCATCGTCACGGTAGCAACCTGTGCGTTCTCGAAAGCGGATTGTTCGATGGTGGTCGTCCCCTCAAGGACGGTGTAGCTCCCTCCAGGGTTCTTGGCCGTCGGGTACGCGATGAGACTCGAGTGGTCCTTCGTGTACAAAACGCCCTCGTCACTGGTATAGTTCGCGTTGCCCGGATCCACGTCGATGGTCGTCAGACTCGGCGTGTACTGGAAGTCCCCGACCAGGAGACCCGGGCCGATATTGGGTCCCAGGTGGAGCGTCTTCAGGCCCGCCATGCCATCGAAGGCACCGACGACCGTCTGCACAGAGCGAGGCAGCGTCAGCGTCTCGATAGGGGTGTTGGAGAACGCTTCGTCGTAGATTGCTGTGAGCTGGGAGGGGTGGGCCGAGTCATCCTGGAAGGTAATTTCCTGCAGGTTGGTGCCTTTGAAGGCTTCGTAGTCGATGGTGCGCACACTGGCGGGCACCCACACCTTGGTCAGCTGGGACGGGAAAGCACCGGAAGAGATGCCCGTGACTCCCTCGGGGATTTCAACGTCCTGACTCTTTCCCTGGTACTGGACGAGGACACCGTCATCGTCCGTGATGAAGTCGCCGCGAGGATCGGGCTGGACCGTCACGGGCACAGTCACAGTCTTAGTCACCCCCGCCTCGCTCGTGACGGTCGCGCTCAGTGTGCCGGTTCCCGCCTGCTCAGCACCCTGAAAGTCGATCGACGATGCCTCGTCGCGGCTATAGAACTGCCCAAGAGTGGAGGGGTCCATGCTCCAGGTGACTGCGCTTCCCTGGAGGGAGGGGGCGAGGAGCGCGTGCAGGTAGACCTGATGGTTGAAGATGGCTGACACCTCGGGAACGGACAGCTCCATGCCCACGTCCTCGGGGACCTCACGGACCTGAACCGTGGACGTGGAGGTCAGGCTCGAATCATCCTTGTCGGTCACGGTGATCGTCGCCTCACCGACACCGACCGCACTGACGTGTCCTTCCTGATCAACGGTAAGAACCGACTCATCCGACGACGTCCAGACGATGATGCCGGGGTCGAAGTTTCCCGAATCGTAGGAGGCGTCGAAGATGACGTTCTGGCCCAGTGCCAGGGCGGTAGCAGTCGGCCACACGTCCAGCCTCGTCGTCGGTACACCGATGCTGGGCGCTTCAACTGTTGCGGGCTGGAGAGCTCCGGTCACACCGGTGCCCGCGGCGGTGGCCGCAGGCACGCTCAGCGCGGTCAGGGCCAGGACGCCGGTCGTTGCCAACGCGACCGCTGAAAATGTTCGATGGGACATGTACACCTCGCTTGGTTGAGAACTAGTGGAGGGGAACGCCCACTGCTATGTGGCGTAATCCGTGCTCAAGCCTAGTATGTTGACCCCTTGATAGATGCTCTTTTTGCCATATTTTCTCAGCATATGTCAAACATGTGATATGTTAGGTTATGGGCTTTTTCACCCAACTGTTCAGAATGCACATACGCACGACTGAGCCCACGAGAAAACACCGCTCGATACACGTGAAACACTGTGGAACATCGGATGAAAGTAACGCGAGGGCGCAGCCAACCACTCGGTCGACCACGCCCTCGCGCTAGGTCACTCGACTACTCGACCCACTGACCTGAGTCAGCAAACCGATACCAGGCCCATCCGTCGCTCACCCACCCGGTGGCCATTGTTCCGCTCCCCGGAGTCAGGTAGTACCACGAGCCGCCATCGAGGACCCACCCGCTGGCCTGCACGCCCGAACGCAGGTGGTAGTACCAGGCACCATTGTCACGAACCCAGCCGACGCGCATATAGCCGGCCGCGTCGAAGCGGTAAACCCGACCACCGATAGTCACAGCTGTACCGGCCGGATAGGAGCCGTCGGCGTAGCGATACCACCAGCCACGAGCACCCCAGACCCACTCCCCCGTCTGCTGTTGGGGGATCGACGTCTGGCTCGGCGCGGGAACAGGCTGAGGATCAGCGTCGGTGATCGGCGAGGGCATGGCTCCGGTGGGATCTGGGTCCTCCACCGGCGCAGGAGTAGGATCGTCATTCGGATCGGGCAGGGGCAGCGGGGGCAGGACACGGTTCACGGTCACACTCACCGTGGCCGACTGTTGAATACCTGATGCGTCGCGGACGTCGACGCGCAGCTCGCTGTCAGTCAGAGACGGTGTAAACGTGTAGATGAGCGTCGAGGCCTTCTCTTCCGCCGCGTCCGTCATGGCAGTCCAGTCCTGCAGGAGCGTCTCGGTTGTGTTCGCTCCGACCCGCACGACGCGGGCTTCGCGCCCCGTCGCCACGCCGCCGCCTGCTGTGATCTCCACGGTCGCAGGTGCCCCCGGGGACACCACGAGCGTGTACCCAACCCCGGCCTCGGCGATGCCGGTGCCAGACACGCCCAGCGTCGGGGCCTCGTACACCGACAAGCGCGAGGCATCGTAGCCCGCGCTCTCCATCGCAGCCGTCGCGATAGTCCACGCGGAGGTACCCTCGGCGGAGGCCACGTAGATGCTCGTGTCCGCTTTGAGTTCAGGGGCCATTCCCTCGGCGAGGGTGACCTGCGTGGCGGTGGCGGGAAGCACCAGGACGCGCGGCATCTCGCCCCAGAAGGTGAAGCTAGTCATCCCTTCTCCGAAGAAGGCGCTCTCGGGACGTCCGCCCTCCGATGTTCCTTCACTGTAGAAGGTGCCGTCAATGCCTCCGCGCACGATGAGGTGACGGACGCTGCGGGCACCTCGCGGGGTGAGCGACAGGTCGCGCACCTGTGTCCCCAGTTCAATGGTGTCGAGGCCGGTGCCCGTCAGCCCTCGGGCGACTTCGACGGAAGCCGGAATCGCCATGTCGACGAGGTTCGCGCAGCCGTCGAAGGCCTCGTCGCCGATAGCGGTCAGCCCCTCGGGCAGGATGACGCGCCGCAGCGACGTGGCATTCTCGAAGGCTCCAGCCCCGACCGCCGTCGTCCCCGCGGCCACGGTCGCCTCGCTGGCTGAACTCGCGGGCGCATAGCGGACCAGGGTACGCACGGACGAGTCGTTGTGGTAGAGCGCGCCGTTATCGACAATGAACGAGGCGTTGGCGGGGCTGACGCTGAGGGTGGCGAGGTTGTCGTTCTCTGCCAAGGCGTAGTCGCCGAGGGAACTCAGGGATGCACCGACGTGGAACGAGGTCAGGGCTGGGTTCTTCGAGAAGGCCTCCTCGGCGATGGTTGACACGGTATCCGGTATAGTGACTGTCGTCGCTGAAATACCGACGAATGCACCCTCACCGATGGAGGTCAGACGACCCAGGTCGGGTCGGAAGGTGACCTCGCTGAGCGCGGCATCGTAGCGGAAAGCATTGGTGGACACACCCGTGGCCCCACCCAGGTCGACGGAGACGAGCGCGGGCATCTGCCAGAACGCCGAGGCCCCCATGGTCTCGAAGCCATCGGGAAGCGTGAGGGTTGTGAGAGCTGTTCCCTCGAAAGACTGATCACCGACGCGACGCAGGGTGTCGGGGAACGTCACAGACTCATTCTGCGCTCCCAGGAAGGCGAGGTCGTCAATGTCCGTCGTCCCACTCGCGACCGTGTAGGCCCCTCCCGCGTTCTTGGCCGCCGGGTAGGCGATCAGGTGCGTGTGATCGCGTGTATACAGCACACCGTCGAGGCTCTCGTAGTTGGGGTTGCCAGCGTCGACCTGTATACGTGCGAGTTCGGGGGTGTTCGCGAAGGAGCCGACGAGCTGGTCCGCAGCGACCTCCGGCCCCAGGTGGACGGAGGTCAGCTTGCTCATGTCGGCGAAGGCATCGCGGTTGATGGTGACGAGGGAGCGCGGCAGAGTGAGCGTCTGGACGTTGGTGTTGGAGAAGACGCGGCTGCCCAGCTCTGCGAGTTCGGAGGGAGCGGCCTCATCATCCTGGAAGATAATCTCCTCCAGGCCGGTTCCGTAGAAGGCTTCGTTGTCGATGCGGCGGACGCTCGCGGGGACACGGACCGTACGCAGGGTCGTGTCGGAGAAAGCGCGCGAATCGATTGCGCTCACGCCCGCAGGGATGTCTACTTCGGCGTCAGCTCCCCGGTACGCAATGAGAACACCGCTGTCGTCCACGACGAAGTCGCCCGTATCGTCTGCTAGACATCGACTGTCACGGTGACGGTCTTGACAACGCCCGCGGGGGTCGTCACGGTCACGGTCAGCGTGCCGACGCCCGCCTGCATCGAAGGAGTGAAGATGGCCGTGGACTCCCCCTCGTCGGGAGCAATGGAACCCAGCGATGCGGAGCTAAGCGCCCACTCGACGCGGCTGCCCCGCAGAGAGGAAGCCAGGAGCGCGTTGAGGAACATGGGTTTGCCGACGGTGGACACCATCGACGAGGCAGACAGCTCAATTCCGGCCTCCTCGGAGACAGCGTGGACCCGAACGGGAACGGCCGAGACGTCAGTTGGCTCGGTGCGTCGCTTCACACTAATCGTGGCCTCACCCTCACCGATGGCCGTCACGAGGCCTTTGTCGCTAACGGCGAGGATCGAGGTATCCGACGACGTCCATGTGAGTTCGGAGTGATCAACCGGTGACGTGTCAGACAGCGCCTCAAACATGACGGCTTGTCCGGGAACGAGCGCGGTACTTCCCGGCCACAATCGCAGATGTTGTGTCGGGATATCCCGGCTCGGGCCGGCAAATGCTGAGGCCTGCACGTTGCCCTGCTGGGCGGCCATGGCCGTGTTCGCCGCAAGCGCGGCGGGGGCGCTCAGCGCGCCGACGGAAAGAGCACCAACCAGCGCAAACGACAGCGCTACGTGAGTTCGATGGGGCACTATTTCTCCCTGTATTGACAAGCATGCGTGGGGCTACTGTGTCGAATGACGACATCACAGTCTGTCAGACATGATCCCAGGAAGTGTTAGCACGTACCTGCTGGAATATATCTTCGCACTGCCGTCACAGTGCGCGAACCTGCCTCTCTAACCAACTATTATCTGCAATAACAATGAAAAACGCGGAACTGTTGACTGTCACACTTACCCCGTCTCCTGCCGACAAAATGGGCCCGCGCCTCCCGATAATCTGACCGGGAGGCGCGGGCGCAGGGTTCAGCGATTCAGCTCAGGCACCTAGCTGATCAACTGACCGTTATCGGCGAAGTGGTACCAGGTACCCCAAATCTTCAACCAGCCCGTCGCCATCGCGCCGCTGCCGGGCTGCAGGTAGTACCAGTAACCACCCTCCTTCAGCCACCCGGTGGCCATGGCCCCATCAGAAGGATTCAGGTAGTACCAGATGGAGTCCACCTGCACCCACCCCATCATCATGGCACCGCTGGCGGGGTTTAGGTAATACCAGCAACCGCCACTGCGCACCCACCCACTGGCCTGGGCCCCCGACAACGAGTGATAGTACCACTCGCCCGCCTCAAACACCCACCCGGTGCGCATGTACCCGGCCGCATCAAAACGATACGTGGAACCATCAATCAACACAGCCGCATCAACCGGGTAAGAACCATCCTCGTAGCGATACCACCACCCGCGCGCCCCACGCTTCCACACGCCAGCCTTCGGCGCGGGAACAGGCGCACTGACATGAATGGTCGCACTGGCCATCACAGAAGACTGGGTCGAGTCAGCAACCGTAACGGTCGCATCCCCCACACCCACCGCCGTAACCACACCATCCGCACTCACCGTCGCCACAGCCTCGTCCGACGACGACCACACCACAGACGTCACCGTCGCATCCACAGGCTCATGCGAGACAGACAGCGTCACACTCTCCCCCACCACCAGCGACGCCAACTCAGGCGACACCGACAGCTTCGTCATGGGAACGAGGGAGGAGGGCAGCTTCGTCGTCCCCTTGTTCTTGGCCCAGTCCCACACATCCAGGGACAGCGTTGACGGTTCGTCGCCCTTGTCCTTAATTGCGGTGAACGGCACGTCCTTCAGGTCGTAGTGGGCGTGGAACAGCCCGTCCTCACCCCGCGCAGCGGGTTCTTCTTCGTACTCCCGCTGGACATAGCCCTTACCCGAGTCCAGGGAGATCCCGCATCCGGCGATAGGCGCGGAGTCGGTGACGTCGAACGACAGCGAGTAGGCGTTCTCACCCGTGGGCACCATCGTCATGTTGCTCACGACGGGCACCTTCGTGTCCAGCGTGAAGTCCCACGTCAGCTGCTGCTTCGCGCTGGAGGGGGGCGTAGGTCTCGGCCTCGATGACCAGCTTGTAGGACCCGTCGGGCAGCTCGTTACCCGCCTCGTCGTAGCCATCGAAGGAGGGTTCGTGGGTCCAGTCCTCGACGTTGGCACCCAGCAAACCGTAGAGGAGTTCGTGGTCATGCAGGGACGCGCGCACGTGCGAGCGGGTGTAGGAGCGCACGACCATTCCTGCCTCGTTGAGATAGTTGTAGGTCAGGTACGAGCGGGGCGCAGCGTGTACGTCGAGGGGCCGATACGCGATGGGGCGAGGTACTCCTCGGACCGGGACACGTAGAACAGGTCTGGATCCGCTTGTTGTGCTTCGCGAATGTCATCGTGATTGTAGAGCGGGTTGACGTCGCCCAGCGGCATGCTTGACGTCAGGTTCTTGAGGGTGGATCCGTACAGGTGAACGCCGACGTTCTCGTTGCCGTCCCACTTGCCGTCGAAGACAGACGGGTCGCCCCAGGAACCGTAGAAGCCCATGTAGGGCACCGTGAGGCTCGGCTGCCCCTCCGTACTCGTGAAGGTGACCGCGCCGTCGATGAACGTGCCCTTCGGCGCATTGGCATTCGCGTACGAGGCAAACTCACCCTTCGGGGTCACCGTGACGGTCACGGTGGCGCTCGACTTCGCGGGAACGGTCACGGAGTCGATCGAGAAGGCCAGACCGATACCCGTGTTCGTCCAGTTGGTGGAGCGGAATGTGAAAGAGTTTCCTTCAATGGTCGGCGAGAGCGCCTGGCCTCCGAGCGTGTAGGTGCGGTCGGTGTCAGAGACGTTGGTCAGCTGCACCTGGAAGCTCCACCCGTTCGTACCATCGCCCAGGTCAGCCTTGGGGCGCGACGGATTGGTGGCTCCCACCACGCTCGGGTACACCGGCGAGGTCGTGGCTGCGACCGCGTCCACCAGGCCGGAGCCGACCTGACGCGGAGAGTAGAACGCGCCATCCGCCTGCGTCGCGTCCACCACCGGGTGGGCGGTGCCCATCAGAAAGTTCGCGACCACCGCATCTTTGTCGGCGGCGCTCATACCAGCAAACATCGGATCGGCAGCGATACGCTGACGCACTAGGGCAGCAATGCCCGCGACCTGAGCCGAGGCCTCGGCCGTGCCAGACCTGCGACCGTAGGTCCCTGCGGGCAGTGCGGACAAGACGTCGCCACCGGGGGCGGCGATCTCGGGCTTGAGACGCAGATCTGGGGTTACGCCCCAAGACGAAAAGTACGACGGGGAAGCGTCAGGCAGGGGCTGGCCATCGGTCCTCTTCACCTCATCGAGGGAGGCAGCTGCCAGGGCGTTCGAGTCGAGCGCGGGCCAGATGATCGCGCCATAGTCGGCGTCGGTGACAAAAGGCAGATTGTCGCTGTTCCAGTTGCCCCACGCTGAGGACGTGTAGTCACCGGCGGGGGCATTGATAGCAACCCCCTTAGCGGTCAGGGCGGCGTAGACGTCGGCATAGACGGCCAAGGCGTCGCCATTTTGCCCGGAATCATCTCCGACGGACACAACGAGAACGTCGGGGGTCAGGACGGCCGCGTCGTCGAGGGCGGCCAACAAAACGCTATCGTTAATGTCCTGATCATCATTGCCAAGAACCTTCGCCATGATGAGCTGCGCGTCAGGTGCAGCACCCCGGAACTCCGAGCCGTTGGCGGCCGCGAGGGCCGCGACGTGCGTGCCGTGGGTGTATCGCGCGTCATCGGTTTGGTCGGGGAATTCGCCGGGGGCTGGGTACGTCACATCCGCGTCACCGTCGGCATAGTCGTAGGCGAAGGGGATCTTCGCACTCACCCAGCCGCCGCCCCGCCCGTCACCGAGCGTGGCTGCCAGGGACATCACGTCCGCTTGAGACAGGCGCGTGCCCTCCACGGAACCCGCGAATGCGCTGTGGCTCGTGTCGAAACCGGTGTCGATGATCTCGATGACCTGCCCCGAGCCTCTGTGGGTGGCCTGGGCGGCCGTCGTCATATCCATCGCGGTCGAGTGCGAGGGATCGTTGTCCTTACCCTGATCCTCATCATCGGAACTGTTGGGCTGGTACACGTTATAGATCGTGGCGCTGTGGCGATCCATGAAGGCGGCCTTCACGCCCGGCATCGCCCTAATCGCTGCGAGGGACGAGGCAGGGGCTGTGATGGCGAAACCGCGCAGGGCGTGCGTGTACTCGCGCAGGCCCGTGGCGCTCGCCCCCGGGAACAGCAGCCGCCACGGCAGCGTTCACGCGTTCCTTCATGTCTGCGAGCACTGGGGCGTCGTCCGTCAGCTGGACGACGATCGTCACGACGCTGTTTTCGTATTGGTCGGCGGACGAGGCCTGGGTGGTCTCCGTGGCCCCGGTGTCCTCCGCGACGGAGGCCGGTGTGTTGATTGCCGTCATGGCGAGCACGCCGGCGATTGTCAACGCCAGTGTCAAGAGTTTTCGATGGGACATGTGCGGCTCACTTCGTTGAGAGTATGAACATGGATGAGACCTCACTCATGCGAGGCACCTCGTAGACAACCCTAACCTGTCATCACACTGTCAAGCATTCTTTCAACCATACTCCGCAACATTTGTCGAATATACAAGCGAAATCTCGGGCACTCTCCCCTGTCGATATGTTCAGATTTGAGGTGCAATAACGAGGGTGTGTGCTGATCTTCCATCCCAGCACATCGCCACACGTCACGCGGATACGGACCCGCGCCTCCCGGAAACCGACCGGGAGGCGCGGGCGCAGGGTTCAGCGATTCAGCTCAGGCACCTAGCTGATCAACTGACCGTTATCGGCGAAGTGGTACCAGGTACCCCAAATCTTCAGCCACCCAGTGACCATCGCACCGCTGCCAGGCTGCAGGTAGTACCAGTAGCCACCCTCCTTCAGCCACCCGGTGGCCATCGCGCCGCTGTCGGGACTCAGGTAGTACCAGGTGGACCCCACCTGCACCCACCCCGTCGCCATTACGCCGCTGTCAGGACTCAGGTAGTACCAACGCGCACCAGAAAACACCCAACCCGTCGTCTGAGCACCCGACAACGAGTGGTAATACCAAGCACCCTGATCCTTCACCCACCCAGTACGCATGTACCCGGCCGCATCAAAACGATACGTGGAACCATCAATCACCAGGGACGCGTTAGACGGGTAAGAACCATCCTCGTAGCGATACCACCACCCACGAGCACCCCACGTCCACTCCCCGGCCTTCGGGGTGGCCTTGAGGTCTACCTTCACGGTTCCCTTGTTGAGCGGCCAGTCCCACACCTGCAGGTAGACGGTTGACGGGTCGCCGCCCGACCGCTGGGCAATCGTCGAGATCGGCACGTCGTAGTGGTAGTGGATCAGCCCGTCCTCCCCTTGCTCGCCCCAGTGGTACTCCTTCTCCTGCATGAAGGGCGCTCCGTCAGCCGTCGACGAGAATCCGTACCCCGCGATATAGGAGGAGTCGGTGACGTCGAAGGATAGCGTACGCTCGTTGCCCTCGCCCGTGATCGTCAGGTTCGAGACGACGGGTGCCTGCGTGTCGAGGCGAATCACGTGCGTCAGCTGCTGTGTCGTCGGAGTCGCATCAGTCGACGTGCCTTCGATGGTGAGGGTGTAGGCACCGTCCGGCAGCTCGTTACCCGCCGCATCATATCCTTTAAATATAGGGGTGCTGTCGAAATGCTCTTCCGCGGTGGTCACCTCAGTAAAGCGCCCGTTAAAGTACGAGTGGCTCTTGGGCACACTCCCGTACTCGTACGAGCGCACGACTTCCCCTGTCTCGTTGGTGTAGGTGTACGTCAACTTGTCGACGTCTCGCAGCAGAATCGTCGCCGGGATTGCGTACGTCCTGGCGTTTCTTCCGTCGAGCGGGAGATGATGTACATGTCGCGGTCATTCGTGCTGATCGCCATGGACTCTTCCGGATCGAAGGGGTTCAGTTGCCCGAGGGTCAACCTATGGAAGGTCATTGTGGACGTGCCGATCTTTCCCTTCTCGTACACGGGGCTATCGAAGATCGTCGGCTCTTCCTCGGCACCGTAGAAGCCCAGGTAGGGAACGGTCAGGCTGGGTTGTCCGTCTGTGCTCGTGAAGGTTACGGCACCGTCGATAAACGTGCCCTGGGGAGTGTGTTCCGCCGCGAACGAGGCAAATTCGGCTGTCGGGGTCACCGTGACGGTCACGGTGGCGCTCGACTTCGCGGGAACGGTCACGGAGTCGGAGGAGAAGGCCAGGTCGATCCCCTTGCCCGTCCAGTTCGTCGCGTGCCCTGTGTAGAGGAGGAAGTTCACGTCCTCGGACAGGGCCTGGCCGCCGAGCGTGTACGTGTGGGCGGCGTCGGACACGTTGGTCAGCTGTACCTGGAAGGTCCACCCGTCGGTTCCGTCTCCGAGCTCCGCCTTGGGACGCGAGGAGTCCGCGGCTCCCACGACGCTCGGGTACACCGGCGAGGTCGTGGCCCCCACCGCGTCCACGAGGCCCGCGCCGACTCGGCGCGGCGAATAGAAGGCTCCGTCCGCCTTCGTCGCATCCACAATCGGGTGGGCCGTGCCCATGAGAAGGTTGGTGACCACCGCGTTCTTCTCCGCCGCGCTCATCGCCGCGAAGGCCGGGTCGGTCGCAATGCGCTGGCGCACGAGGGCAGCGACGCCCGCCACCTGTGCCGAGGCCTCGGCTGTGCCTGTTGCGTCGTCGTACTCGTTGCCCGGCTCAGACGATGTCACACTGCCACCGGGAGCGGCGATTTCAGGCTTCAGCCTGAGATCAGGATTCACGCCCCACGAGGAGGAATTCCACGGGGCCAGGCCACCCTCCCCCTGATCGTTAGATCTGAGAACGGCTGCCACCGACAGGACGGACGAATATGCAGCAGGCGCACCAACCGAACTCATCTGGGGGGAGAGAGTCCGCCACTCAGCGCGTCCGTAATCGCCAGCCGGCGCTACAACCGTCATTCCCGCGTTGGAGAGCCTGTCATAGGCCCGCTCGTAGAGTCTTACCGCATCGCCACTAATATCGCGGTCCGACATGAAAGACACGGCGACGGTGTCTGGCCTGATCACCATCGCATCGTCCAGGGCTGCCAGCAGGTCACTATCGCGCGCGACGTTCCAGGAGTCAGAGACAACCTTCGCGACAACGAGCTGAGCCTGCGGCGCAGCGCCCCTATATGCTTCGCCGCTGGCGGCGGCAAGGCCAGCCATACGAGTGCCATGCACGTACCGCGTATAGCTTTCACGGTCATGCTCGTAACCGGCCAGTACGTCCGTGTCGCCGTCGGCATAGTCATAGACGAAGGGGATCTTATCGCTGACCCACGCGCCCCCCTTGCCAGCCCCGAGGCTCGCTGTCAGGGATGTCATGTCCGTCTGGGTGAGGCGCAGTGACGTGCTATCCATAGAACCCGAGAAGGCCCCGTGCGAGGTGTCCAGGCCCGTGTCGATCACCTCAATGACGAGTCCCTGCCCCTGCTGGACTGCCTGATCGGCGCGCGTCACCCCCGCTGGATTGGTGATCTTGGCGCTATCGCCCCACAGGAATTCCGGATACATGATCGGCTCGCGCGTGCCCTCCGCGAACGCGGCCGCAACACCGCGCACGCCCTTGATGGCCTTGAGGGCGGACCTGGGTGCCTTTGAGCGCGAAGCCCTCGAACACGTGGTGGTAGTCCCGCACGTACTCGATGGTCGCCCCAGGCGTCGCAGCAGCTACCGCTTGCCCGAGGCGCTCTCTCACTCCCTCGAGATCCGCAGCGCCATCTTCGAGCTGAACGATGAACGTTTGCTGCGCGTCGTCCGCAGCGTCGGTACCCTGCGACACCTCGCCGTGATCTACATCGATCGCGTACGAGGCCGGGATACTCATGGTCGTGATGGTCAGGGCACCGGTCGCGACGAGCGCCAGTGCCGTCATTTTGCAGTGGGACATGTGTGGTTCCCTTTCTTAACAACTGCGTTATGGGGGCGCACATTGCCGCGCCGATCCATCCCTTTAAGAGTAACTGAAAGCAGGCCAGGCAGGGACAGTTATCTCGAATTTTTATCATCATTGTCAAACTGCCATTCATTGAATCTGTCCGACAAACTCATCACGTGAATAACACAGTGCCCGAATTCTCAGCAGAAAGCCTGACATGTTATGCAGGCTCACCGTCACATACGCGTAGACAGCTTGTCGCAGCTTCGACCTTCCCGGACCAATCATTACCCATAAAAGCCCGCGCCTCCCGATAATCTGACCGGGAGGCGCGGGCGCAGGGTTCAGCGATTCAGCTCAGGCACCTAGCTGATCAACTGACCGTTATCGGCGAAGTGGTACCAGGTACCCCAAATCTTCAACCAGCCCGTCGCCATCGCGCCGCTGCCGGGCTGCAGGTAGTACCAGTAACCACCCTCCTTCAGCCACCCGGTGGCCATGGCCCCATCAGAAGGATTCAGGTAGTACCAGATGGAGTCCACCTGCACCCACCCCATCATCATGGCACCGCTGGCGGGGTTTAGGTAATACCAGCAACCGCCACTGCGCACCCACCCACTGGCCTGGGCCCCCGACAACGAGTGATAGTACCACTCGCCCGCCTCAAACACCCACCCGGTGCGCATGTACCCGGCCGCATCAAAACGATACGTGGAACCATCAATCAACACAGCCGCATCAACCGGGTAAGAACCATCCTCGTAGCGATACCACCACCCGCGCGCCCCACGCTTCCACACGCCAGCCTTCGGCGCGGGAACAGGCGCACTGACATGAATGGTCGCACTGGCCATCACAGAAGACTGGGTCGGGTCAACAACCGTAACGGTCGCATCCCCCACACCCACCGCCGTAACCACACCATCCGCACTCACCGTCGCCACAGCCTCGTCCGACGACGACCACACCACAGACGTCACCGTCGCATCCACAGGCTCATGCGAAACACTCAACGTCACACTCTCCCCCACCACCAGCGACGCCAACTCAGGCGACACCGACAAGGAGGTCATCGCGACCGGCTTGATGGTCGCGGTCGTCGTCCCCTCGTTGTCGACCCAGTCCCACGCGTAGAGGTAGATGGTCGAAGGATCGACGCCGAGCCGATTCCGGACATCGACAATCTTCACGTGATAGTGCTCGTGGAAGAGGCCGTCGTCTGCGCGGTGACCCGGATACTCTTCTTCCTTCCACAGGGTGAGCGCGCCGTCCGGGGTGGCCTTGAAGCCGAAGCCGGCAATCGGCGAGGCGTCGGTCACGTCGAAGGACAGTGTGGCAGCGTCCCCCTCGCCCGTGATTGCAACGTTCGAGATGACGGGCGAGGCCGTGTCCACCGCGAAACTGTAGCTGGTCTGCTGAGTCGTTGACGACGGCCCGTAGGTGACGGCCTCAATCGTCACCGTGTAGCGGCCGTCGGGCAACTCATTACCGTCCGCGTCGTAGCCGTCGAAGCCCGGAGCACATCCGGGCGACATGAACTCAACATTGTGCATGCCGCGCCAGTGGTCGTCGTAGAACGCCTTGTCCGCGCGATCACACGTGTAGGTGCTCACGGTCGCCCCGGCCTCGTTCGTGACCGTGTAGGTCAGGGACGGGACGGCGCGCAGGAGGATGGTCCCCGTAGCAGCCTCGGTACGCGCGCCAGCCTTCGTGGAACGCGTGATGACGAAGCCCTCGGGGTTGAAATCGTGCAGCGCCCTCTCGTCTTCGATCTCGAAGGGGTTGAACTGCCCGAACGGCAGGTTGCCACTCATGAGCGTCGTACCGAAGCCGACCTTGTGGTTGTTCGGGCGCTGCTGATCGAAGACGCTCGCCGCTCCCCACGAGCCGTAGAAGCGCAGGTAGGGAACCGTCAGGTCGGGCTGCCCGTCTGTGCTCGTGAAGGTCACGGCACCGTCGATGAAGGTTCCGTTGGGCGTGTTGCTCGTCGCGTACGAGGCAAACTCGTCCTTCGGGGTCACCGTGACGGTCACGGTCACGCTCGACTTCGCGGGAACGGTCACGGAGTCGGAGGAGAAGGTCAGGTTGATCCCCTTACCCGCCCAGTTGGTGGAGTGGCCGGTGAAGAGCATGCTCTGGACGTCTTCGGACAGGGCCTGGCCGCCGAGCGTGTAGGTGTGGGCGGCGTCGGACACGTTGGTCAGCTGCACCTGGAAGCTCCACCCGTTCGTACCATCGCCCAGGTCAGCCTTGGGGCGCGAGGAGTCCACAACTCCGACCATGCTCGGGTAGACCGGCGAGGTCGTGGCCCCCACCGCGTCCACGAGGCCCGCGCCAACGCGGCGCGGCGAATAGAAGGTCCCGTCGGTCTGCGTCGCGTCCGGCATCGGGCGCGCAGTGCCCATCAGGAAGTTGGTGACCACAGCGTTTTTCTCCGCCGCACTCATCCCCGCGAAGGCCGGGTCGGTCGCCACACGCTGACGCACGAGGGTGGCGATACCCGCAACCTGAGCCGAGGCCTCGGCCGTGCCGGACATGCGGCCGTAGTAGTTCCCGGGGCTGGCCGACATGACGGCCCCGCCGGGGGCAGCGATCTCGGGTTTGAGGCGCAGGTCGTAGGTCGCGCCCGTACCGGAGAAGTCGGAGACGCTGATCGGCTGCGACCCCTGCTCCGCCATGGTCTGTTCATCGACCGAGGCCACCGCCAGGGTCGAGGGGTAGAACGCGGGGAAGCCGAGCAGCCCCGCATCCGGGTCACTGGCGTAGCTGTTGTTCTCGTTATTTCCAGCCGGCGCGTTCACGACGATGCCCTGATCGTTGAGGGTCTGGTACACCTGCGAGTAGAGCGCGACCGAGTCAGTGTTCATCCCCTCGAGCGTCGCGAAGGAGACGGTAATCGCGTCAGGCTTCAGCACTGCCGCGTCGTCGAGAGCGGCCAGCAAGGCGCTGTCGTTCGCGGTGTATGTGTTCCCCCTGGTAGCCTTCGCGACGATGAGCTGTGCGCCGGGGGCCGCACCCGTCAAGGCAGTGTCGTTGGCGGTCGCGAGAGCCGCGACGTGCGTGCCCTGTTCGGATGCCCATCCACCCTCGCTACCCGGTATCACATTCGCGTCACCGTCGCCATAGTCGTAGGCGAAGGGGATCTTGTCGCTGATCCATGCGCCGTTCTTGCCAGCACCGAGGTCTGTCATCAGGGACGTCATGTCCGTCTGCGTGAGGCGCAGCGAGGCGGCGTCCATCACGCCCGCGAAGGCCTCGTGCGAGGTGTCAACCCCCGTGTCGATGACCTCGACGACTTGCCCCTGGCCCCTCTGGGAGGCTGCCGCAGCACCGGTCATACGCGAGGCCGCGCCCAGATCTGACGAATCAGCAGGTTTTCCGTACCCGCCCTGGATGCTCCAAAAGTCGGGGTCAGTGACCGGATCGTGGTACCCCTCAACAAAGGCCCCCGCCACGCCCTGCGTTGCCTTGATGGCCGAGAGCGCGGAAGCCGGCGCCTTGATCGCGACGCCCTCGAAAGCGTGCGTGTAGTCCCGCACGACCTCCATGGTCGCGCCCGGCGAGGCCTGGGCGACGGCGTCACCAATACGTTTCTTGGCATCGGCGAGCCTGGCAGCAGGGTCGCCGCTCCCGTCCTCAAGGTGGACGATGATCGTGAACGGTGAGGTGGCATCGGCCAGGTTCGGTGACGAGGCCTCGGCGCGGTCCGCGTCGGCCGCGAACGAGGGCAGCATCGTCGTTGTAGTGACAACGAGGGCACCGGAGGCGACGAGCGCCAGTGCCGACAATCGACGGTGAATCATCTGTGGCTCACTTCGTTAACAAATGGACAGGGATGCAACGTGCAGCAGTCCCTACCGTCAAGGGTAGACGATACAGGTGCTTACTGCGACATGCTTATTGCGAATTTTTTCCATGATCTGTCAAAGCGATATTCGCACGTTCTGGTAACAGAGCACGTTCATGACCATCATTTCTCTGTCACACGCGGGGATGACTCTGACCATGAAATAACTTGTATGCGTACATCGACCGTCGTTTGACATCGACGTTGACACTCATGCTGAGCATCACGGGCTGACGAAAGATCCGGGTCCGCTCCCCGGAAGATTCCGGGGAGCGGACCCGGGGCAGTTCGTCGACTCGTCAATCAGCCAATCCACTGGCCGCCATTCGAAAGTGGTACCACGTACCCGAGATCTGGAGCCACCCGGTCACCATCGCGCCGCTGGAGGGGTTCAGGTAGTACCAGGAGTCGCCGACCTTGAGCCAGCCGGTCGCCATCGCGCCGCTGGAGGGATCCAGGTAGTACCAGGAGCCGCCATCCTTGAGCCAGCCGGTCGCCATATCACCGGCAGCGTTCAGGTAGTACCAGGCCGAACCCACCTGCGTCCAGCCCGTCATCATCGCGCCACTGGAGGGGTCCAGGTAGTACCAGGAGCCACCGACGAGGGTCCAGCCGCTCGCCTGAGCACCCGATCCAGCGTGGTAGTACCACGAGCCGCCATCCTTCACCCAGCCCGTGCGCATGTATCCGGACGCATCGAATCGGTAGACCGTGCCACCAATCGTCACCGCCTGTTCCTTCGGGTAAGAGCCGTCCGCGTTGCGGTACCACCAGCCGCGAGAATCCTGCTTCCACTCACCGGCCTGTGGCTGGGGCTGGGGAGCCGGAGAGGATCCGACACTCAGCATCGTCGAGTGGAGCGCGTACGAGGCATCGCGCACGTCGACGCGCAGGCTCGTATCCCCGCTGGTCGGCGTCCACGCGTATGAGCCCACACCGGACGTGACTGCACGCCAGTCCTGCAGGACGGTTTCGGCGCTCCCCGGTCCAACCTGAACGAAGCGCGCCTCGCCCACATTCTGGGTGCCGCCGGTAGCGGTGGCGGTCACCGTCGTCGACGTCCCCAGGCTTGCGGTCAGCGCATACCCAGCCCCTGCCTCGGCGATGCCGGGACCCGACAGAGCGAGCGTGGGCGCGGAGTACGCCTTCAGGTTCGCCGTCGTGTATCCGGCCTTCTCCATCGCAGCCTTCACCGTCTTCCAGGCCTGCGATCCTTCCTCCCCGGCAACGTAAATCGCTGTGTTCGCCTTCACGTCGGAGGCGGCGTCTTCGTCAAGTTCCAGCGACGTAAGGCTCGCGGGCAGGACAACGACGCGCGGCGTCTCACCCCAGAAGGAGAACGTCGTCATGCCCTCACCGAAGAACGCGCTCTCCGGGCGACCGTTCGAGGCCTGACCCTCGGGAGTAAAACTCACCGTTCACACCGCCGCGCACGACGATGTGACGGACGTTCCGGATGCCGCGCGTGACGATGCTCAGCTTGCTGACCCGATCCCCCCAACTCAAGCGTATCCACGCCGGTATTCGACACGCCCTCGACCGAGGTGGCGGACGCAGGAACAACCAAGCTGGTCAGATTCGTGCAGCCGCCGAATGCGTCCTCGCCGATTTCCTTGAGCCGTCCCAGGTCGGGGCGCAGATTCACCTCGGTCAGCGCGAGGTCGTTCAGGAACGCGTCGTCCGAGACGTTGGTCGTACCGCCCAGGTCCACGCGAGCAAGATTCGACGCGTACGAGAAGGCCCAGGAACCGATTGTCTCGAACGAATCCGGCAGTGTCAGCGAGGTGAGCCGAGAGCTTTCAAAGGCGTAATCGCCGATTCTGCGCAGTGAGGAAGGCAGCGTCACGGAAGTGACCGAGGCATCCGCGAACGCGTACTCATCGATGTCGGTGGTTCCATCAAGGACCACGTAGGAGCCACCCTTGTTCTTCGCCTGCGGATAGGCGATCAGGTGCGAATGATCCTTCGTATACAAGACGCCGTCGACGCTCGCATAGTTGCCGTTGTTGGCGTCGACCTCAATGGAGGTAAGCGCGTTTGCGCCCGGGAAGGCGGCCACCAGCTGACCTGCAGCGACCTTGGCTCCGAGACGGACCGAGGTGAGCCTACTCATCCCTGCGAAGGCATTGTCACCAATCGTCACGACGGAACCGGGCAGTGCCATGGTCGCGAGGCTCGTTGACTGGAACGCGCGATCCCCAATCGTGACGAGCTGGGAGGGATGCGCCTCGTCATCCTGGAAGGTGATCTCCTTCAAGTCCTGACTCACGAACGCATCATCGCCGATGACGCGCACGCTCGCCGGGATCCACAGCTTCGTCAACTGCGCGTTCTCGAACGCCTCAGTGCTGATCTCGGTGACCCCATCGGGGATCGTGACCTCCGCGGAGCTTCCCGTGTAGGCGGTGAGAACACCGTTCTTATCGATCTCGAAGTCCCCGGATGGATTGGGCTGCCCGGCCGGTGACACAACGCTGACACTCGTTGTTGTCCCGGCGTCGACAGCGAAGGTCGCAGGAACGCCGACCGTCGTAAAAGAAACCGCCCCAGCCAGCGCTAACGCGAGCACTGATACTTTTCGATGAGACATGTATGTGCCTCCCTGTGTTGACAATTCGGTAAAACGAGGGTTCGGTCCACGCGACACGAACGCTTGTCACACACTACTCCCCCAGGGATGTCACCCAGTTTTTGCAACAACCATTCTCACGATACGTCAAACCCTCAATCACACGCGCCACCCGGAGTACCATGCGCCGTCATCGACAAGCCGCCTGTCCCGCGCTTGTCACCCCACACCAGTTCCCCCTGTACACACGCAGGCACACGGACTCTGACCGGCATCACCAGCATCTGACCGTCCGCGCCTGACGGAGTGCCTCACCGCATGGCACGACGCATACGCCGGGGGGCCGACCTGGCGGTCGGCCCCCCGGCGTATCCCATCAACACAGTGCGAGTTCTGCCAGATGACTCCTCAAACATAGCTCGTCGGCATGTCTCGGACCCGAGACCCGTGCCGTATTCCCTTGTGATGACACTTACTGTAGGAGGCCAACCTTGTGGGAGCCCCGAGGCGACCTGAGAAAACCCTGGGACTTTATGGGTTCGCGCCCCGGACACGAAGTCCGGGGCGCGAACCCAGGTGCCGGAAGCACCTAGCGACATGGGATCAGGCACTCAGCTCAGCTCCACTGGCCCGAATCAGAGAAGAAGTACCACGTCCCCCCAATCCACACCCAACCGGTCACCATCACACCCGACTCCTTCAAGAAATACCACGAATCACCAATCCGCAACCAACCAGTAACCATCGCACCATCGGCCGGATCAAAGTAATACCACGACCCACGAATCATCATCCACCCCGTAGCCATCGCACCACTATCGGGGTTAAGGAAGAACCACGATCCGCCAACCCTGACCCAACCAGTCGTCATAACACCTTCGGAACTCAAGTAGAACCACGACGAGCCAAGGTGCAACCAACCGGTAACCATTACTCCAGTGGTCTCATCAAGGTAGAACCACGACGCACCTTGCTTCACCCAACCCACAACCTGAGCACCCGACACCTGATGGTAGAACCACAACCCCTGATCCTTAACCCAACCGGTGCGCATATAACCAGACTCATCGAAACGATAGACGGACCCGCCAATCACAAGCACGGTACCCTTCGGGAAAGACCCATCAGCCCAGCGATACCACCAACCACGCCCATCACTCACCCACTCGCCCCCCGCGGGAGCCGGATCCGGGTTAGGAGCCGGATCCGGGTTAGGAGCCGGATCCGGGTTCGGCGCGGGATCCGGGTTCGGTACCGGGTCCGGGTTGGGTGCCGGATCGGGCGTCGGTTCGGGGGCACCCGGCATCGCCAGGCGCACCTTGTTCGTCACGTACGAGGCGTCGCGCACCTCGACACGCAGGGCGACGTCGGTGCCGGTCGGGGTCCACGGGAAGGTCGCGGACACACCTCCAGCGCGGTCCACTCCGGCGCTCATGTCAGTCCAGTCGCGCACCAGCGTCTCGGTGCCATCGGCACCGACCTGGAGCGCTCGCACCTGCTGAGTACCCGCGATTCCACCCGTCACCGAGGCGGTGACGTCCACCGGAGAGCCAGCCGCGCCCGTGAGCGTGTACCCAGCCCCGGCCTCGGCGATGCCCGTGCCGGACAGCGTCACGGACGGCGCGGTGTAGGCCTGCAGCTGCGACACGTCGATGCCCGCAGCCTCCATGGCTGCCTTCGCAACGTTCCACGCAGCCGAGCCTTCGGCACCGGCGACGTACACCTGCGTGTCCGCCTTCTTCTCATCGCTCAGGTCCTGCTCGAGATCCAGGCGGGTGAGCGTGGACGGCAGGACGAGGACTCGCGGCACGTCCACGCCGAAGGACACGGAGATCATGCCCTCGCCGAAGAACGCGCTTTCGCGGCGTCCGTTCGTCGGGCGACCATCGTAGACGAAGGAACCGTCCTCACCACCGCGCACGACGATGCGACGAGGCATCGGCACCCAGCTGCCCTCCATGCGGATCGAGCGCACCTTCGTGCCGTACTCGACCATCTCCAGGGAGTTGCCCACGACGCCCGTCGATGTCTGGACCGAATTCGGGATGACCAGCTCGGTCAGAGCCGCGCAGCCGGCGAATGCCTCGTCGCCGATGGTCGTCACACCCTCGGGCAGGACAACGCGCGTCACCGTCTTGTTGTTGGCGAACGCCGACGCACCGATCTCAACCGTGCCCGCGAGCACCGCGTAGTCGGTGATCGCATTAGCCGCCGGGGAGAGCATCAGGTGCAGGCCGTCTGCCCCCTTGCGGTAGAGGACATTCTGATCGGCCGAAAACACCTGATTGCCAGCACCGACGGTCAGGGTCGCGATGTTGCGGTCGTTGTACAGAGCGGTCTCGCCGAAAGAGGTCACGCCCGCGCCCAGGTGGAACTGGGTGATACCCGTGCTGTCGGAGAACGCCTGCTCACCGACCGTGGTCACCGAATCCGGCAGGGTCACGGCCTTCATGCCCGTCCGGCTGAACCCGAAGTCTCCGATAGCCGCCAGCTTGTTCAGGTCGGAACGGAAATTGACGCCGTTCTTGGCGCCCACTCCCTCGAAGGCGCTGCCCTTAATCGTGACAGTGCCGCCCAGGTCGATGGTATCGAGGCTGGCCGCGAGGCAGAAGGCGCACGTGCCCACCGTGTCGAAGCCCTCCGGCAGGGTCAGCGCGGTGAGGGCGGAGAGGCGGAAGGCCTCGTCGCCGATGGTGCGCAACGAGGTCGGCAGAGTGACGGTCACGATAGCTGCCTCGGCGAAGGCCTTGTTGGCGATCTCGGTCGTGCCCTCCGGAACCGTGTAGGAGCCGCCGGAGTTCTTCGCCGCCGGGTAAATGATCAGACGCGCGTGGTCCTTGGAGAACAGGACGCCGTCCACGGACTCGTAGTTGGGGTTCGCGCTATCGACATCGACCGAGGTCAGGGCGGACGTCTCGGCGTAGCCCGAGGTGATCGACTCGGCGGAGACCTTCGCGCCGAAGGACAGCGAGGTTAGAGCCTTGTTGTAGTCGATGAACTCAGCACCAATCGTCGTGACGGAACGAGGCAGGGCCAGGGTTTCCAGCGACACGTGCGCGAAGGCTCTCTCGCTGATCGATGTCAGCTGCGAGGGCGCGGCCACGTCGTCTTGGAAGGTAATTGTCTTCAGCGAGGAGTAGATGAACGCCTCGTTGCCGATGCTACGCACGGCGGCGGGGATCGTCACGTTCTCCACGGAGGAGTTCGCGAAGGCACGCTCGCCGATGTCGGTGATGCCCTCGGGGAGGACAACGTCGGTCGCACTGCCCTTGTAGGCGGTCAGCACGCCGTTCTCGTCGATCTCAAAGTCGTCGGCGTCGGCGGAGCGCACGGTCACGGGGATCTGCGCGGACTTGGCCGCGCCGCCCGAGGTCACGGATGCGCTCAGCGTGCCAGTACCGGCGTGGTCGCCGCCCGTCAGCGTCGCGCTCGTCGTATCCGTGCCAGCCACAACGGTCGCCAGATTGGCGGGTTCAACGTTCCAGGTCACCGCGGCACCCGCCAGGGAGGGAGCCAGGTACGCCTTCACCGAGGCCTCCTCGCCCGCCTTCACGGACAGGGAGGTCTGCAAGATCTCGATACCCGTGTCCTCAGCAATCGTGCGCACGTGGATGGTGGCCGAGGCCGACAGAGTCGGTTGGGCAGCGTCAGTCACGGTGATCGTCGCGTCACCCGCGCCCACCGCGCTGACCTCGCCGGTGTCACTGATGGTGGCCACGGCCTCGTCCGAGGAGGACCACACCAGGTCGGTGACGTTCGCGTTCGCCGGCTCGTAGGCGGCGCTCAGCGTGACCTTCTCACCCGCGACAACCGTGGTCTCGGCGGGCGAGAGGGTCAGGGACGTCATCGGGATGGTCTGGAAGCGCAGCTGCTGGCGGGTCTGGTTCTTACCCCAGTCCCACGCGTACAGGTAGGAGGTCGCCGGATCAGAGGAATCCGCGCGGTCGACCAGGTCCTTCCAGGCAATCTCATAGTGCTTGGAGTAGGTACCGTCGGGCTGACGGTTCGCGCCCACGTCTTCCTTCTCGTCGTAGTAGTGACGAGACGTGGGCGACTCGGAGAACGCAATGCCGGCCAGCGGCGAGTTATCGGAGACGTCGAAGGACACGACGCGGCTATCCCCCTCGCCGGTCACTGCAACGTTCGAGATCGTGGGGGCCTGGGTGTCCAGCGTGAACTCCCACGTCAGCTGCTGCGTCGTGGAAGAGGGCGCGACGGAGGATCCCTCGATGGTCAGCGTGTAGCGGCCGTCGGGCAGCTCGTTGCCGTCTTTGTCGAAGCCGTCGAAAACCGGGTTGTTTCCCCTCCTGGCTTTCAACGGGCAGGATCGCACCCGAGGAGTAGTTGAACAGGGATTTCTTCGCGCGCTCAAAGGTGTAGGAGCGCACGGTTTCCCCTGCCTCGTTCGTGTACGTGTAGGTCAGCTTCGGCGTGTTGCGCAGCAGGCACGTGCGCGGGAGCATCTTGTTCGGCGCTTCCTGCGCGGCCGAGCGTGACATGATGAAGTAGGCGGGGTCGACGGCGCGCACGGCGGTGGAGTCTTGGCCGTCCAGCGGGTTAAGCGCGCCCAGGGGCACGTCCGTCGCCGGGTTCATGAGGGTCGAGGAGCAGGCATGCGCGGTGCTCGTCGTGCCGTCGTACCACTTGCCGTCGAAGATATTTGGGGCGCCCCAGGAACCGTAGAAGCCCATGTAGGGAACCGTGAGGCCCGGCTGCCCGTCGGCGCTCGTGAAGGTGACGGCACCGTCGATGAACGTGCCCTTGGGGGCGTTGGCGTTCGCGTACGAGGCGAAGGCCGCCTGAGGGGTCACCGTGACGGTCACGCTCGCGCTGGACTGAGCCGGGACGGTCACCGAGTCGACCGAAAAAGTCAGATCGATACCCGCTCCCGCCCAGTTCTTCGAGTGCTGCGTGAAGAGCTCGCCCTCCACGACCTCGGACAGGCCTGCCCGCCGAGCGTGTAGGTGTGAGCGTCATCGGAGACATTGGTCAGCTGCACCTGGAAGGTCCACCCGTCGGTTCCGTCGCCCAGGTCAGCCTTGGGACGCGACGGATTCGCGGCCCCCACCACGGTCGGGTACACGGACGAGGTCGTGGCCGCCAGCGCGTCCACCTGGCCCGCGCCGACGCGACGCGGGGAGTAGTAGGTGCCGTCTCCCTGCTCGAGGTCGACCAGAGGGTGGGCAGTTCCCATGAGGAAATTGGAGACGAGGGCAGTCTTCTCGGAGGCAGAGAGCTTCTTGAAGGCCGGGTCCTCGTTCATGCGCTGGCGCACGAGCGTCGTGATGCCTGCCACCTGCGGGGTGGCCATCGACGTGCCGGACATCGAACGGTACTCGCCCCCCAGGACCGCGGACATGATGTTACCGCCGGGGGCGGCGACCTCGGGCTTAAGAGTCAGGTCCGGGGTGACGCCCCACGACGTGAAGTCGGAGATCGTGGGGTTCGTGGAGGCAAGTGTGAGGCCCGCGTGGGGGTTCGTGATGGAGATGGAGTGGGAATCGGCGGCATTGATGGCCTCGATCAGCGTGTCCTTCTCCTTCTTCGTGATGGTCACGGTCGGCATCGTGTACGTGGACTCGATGGTCGCCACGTAGGGCGTGTCGGCATCCTGGGAGTCGCCGAGGATGAGGGCGGCCGGCTTCGAGCTCAGCTTCGTGAGGCCGCTGACCTTGGCTTCGTGCGTCATGTCCGCGCCGGTAGCGCTGTCCGAACCGCCGCGGTCTTCCAGGACGATGGTCGTCGAGAGGTCGCCGGGGTGTTCGGCCACCATCTTCTCTAGGGCTGCCGCGTCCCCGATGCCGCCGTAGATGACCGTGTAGGTGTCTTCGTCGATGTCGAGCAGGCTGGGCACGAAGGCGTCCTTGAGGCCGCGTGACTTGCGGTAGACGATCTGCTTGTCTCCGTAGGTGAGGTAGGGCAGAGCGTCCTGGTTATTGACCGAGGCGATCGATAGGGTCGACCCGTAGGACGCGGGCTCCGAGACCGTGCCCGCGTCGGGGTCGGTCGCGTACGGCAGACCCTTGCCGGAGTAGTTGGAGTAGGCGCTCGAGTACGAGTTACCGGCGGCCGCGTTGACGCTCACCCCGGCATCGGCGAGGTTCTTGTAGACCTCCGCGTACACGGTCCCGGCCTCGCTGCCCCAGCCCGCGTCGTCGCCGAGGGACAGGTTGATCGAGTCGGGCTTGATGATGACCGCATCGTCGAGGGCGGCCAGCACGGTGCTGTCAGGGATCGAGCCGTCCTTGTCGGCGGCGACCTTCGCGACGATGATCTGGGCGTTGGGCGCGGTGCCCTGCAGGTCGGGCGCGTTGGCAGCGGCGATCGCGGCAACATGCGTGCCGTGGGAGAGATCCTTGGTGGAGGTGGGCAGCACGTTCGCGTCGTTGTCGGCGTAATCGAAGACGAAGGGAATCTTCTTGTTCAGGTAGGCACCCTGCTTGCCGTGGCTCAGTGTGCCGGCCAGGGACTCGACGTCCTTTTGCGACAGGCGGACGGGCACGTCATCCATGGGGCCAGAGAATGCCGGGTGCGTGAATTCGATGCCCGTGTCGATGACCTCAATAACCTGCTTGTCACCCTTCTGTGAGGTCTGGTTCGCACGGGTCATCTCCAGGGAGGAGCCGGTCTTCAGGTCGGGGTTCACGGCATCGACACTGCTCACTCCCGTGTCGCCCTCGACGACCAGCGGCTTGAGGTGGCGCTCGATGAAGGCCGCCTTGACGCCCTGCGTGGCCTTGATGGTCTCCAGCGACGAGGCCGGGGCCTGGATCACGAAACCGTCGAAAGCCTTCGTGTAGTCGAGCACGTCCGTGACGTCCGAACCGGGCACGGACGACTCGACGGCTGTCTCGATGCGGTCCTTGACCGTCTCATGCTTCATTGAGGTCGACAGTCCGAAGATGCGGTTATACCAGGGAATACCGACGTTGCCGTCCTCCAGTTGGACGATGATCGTCGTCGGGGTGTCGTCCGCGGGTTCCGGGGTGCTGCTCGTGCTCTCATCCCCGGCCTCGTCCGTGGCGTCGGAGGGTGCGGGGGCACCCGATTGCGCGTCGTTCGACGAGGCCTGGGTGGCCTCGGGCGCGGGAGTGTCACTATTCGGTGTGACGGTGGATTGCACGTGGTTTTCGTCATCGGCCGCAAAGGCCGTCGGCATGCTGACGGTGGTCTCGGCGAGAGCGCCGGTGACGACCAGCGCCAGTACCGTGATTGATCGATGGGACATCAGTGGCTCACTTGGTTGACAACTAGGCATAGGCGCACGCATCGTGACAGCACACCCAGCGTCAAGGGTAGGGCCGTGAGCAGCTTCGACCTATACCTGTCCAACTTTCTTCTCACTATGTGTGAAGAGCTTTACCCCACCCAATCCATAGGGTACACTATATTAATTTAGTATCACCTTAGTTGCGATGCTTCTATGCTCTTTCACCTGATCGCCCGCTCGTTCTCCTTCCCCGCCGAGCCACAGCGCAGGAACGCAGAGACGACGACCCGCCGGGAGGCCTCGAGCATCATCGCCCGTGACCAACCCGGCGGGTTCACGTGTCAGGCTGCCACCGCCTCGGCGGCTTCCTCTCAGAGAACGACGGCCGTTCCCGTCGCGATCGCGGCAAGCATGCCGTTGTCAGACCCTGCGGTGAAGTAGTCGACCTTGACGCCGACAACCGCGTTCGCTCCCATCGACTGCGCGCGTGCACACATCTCGTTGACGGCGGTCGCCGACGCGTTGCCGATTTCTTCCTCATACTGGGAGGCGCGGCCGCCGAACATGTTGGACAGGCTGGCACCGAAATCCTTGAACACGTTGACGCCGGCAATCGTCTCGCCGGACACCATGCCGATGTAACGCTTAATCGGCGCACCCTCGACGGTCGGAGTCGTCACCACAAGCATCATGTTCTCCTTTGGTTAGGTTGTGATCGGACCAACATTACCCGCGTCGCCGGGCGAGCGCCACCATGTCCACCCGCGCAGGATCCTCGCGCCGCGTCGTCAGTTCCCCGTCCCTCAGCTATCCGCAAGCGGCTTGATGGGGTGGCGGATAACCGTCTTGAGTTTCTCGGGGGCAACCTTGCGTGCATCCGACAGGTAGATCTCGTGATGGCAGCGCTCGCGCGTCAGGTCGAGCACATAGCCCTGCTCGCGCACGTAGGTATCCATGGCCTCGACCGTGGCGGGTTCGTCGTCATAGCTGCCGACGTGCAGGCACTGGACACACAGGCCCTCGTCGATCATGAGGTATTCGGCCGTCGAGCAGTCGATCTTCTTTTTCTTTGTTGCCTCGCGGACCGCCCAGTTGAAGTCCTCGCGCGCGACGAAGTCGGGCAGGCGGATGACGGCCACCCACTGGAAGGCCTCCTTGTGGGCATCCACGCGCTACCCTTCAGCAGATCCACGGCACATTGTCTTGCATAACGGCATGCACAGCTGCTATGCTTCCTGTCATAGCTCCCCGTCATCCCCAGGGATTGGCGGGGTTTACTCTATCCGGAGGCGTCACAATGACTGTGCGTATGGCCGTCGTCATCGACTATCAGAACGTTCACCTCACAGCCGCCCAACTCTTTCTGCCCGGCCGCCCTATCGAGGAGAGCCTGATCGACCCGTTTCGGTTCGCGAAGCAACTTGCGAAGGCACGTAACAAGGATGGCCAACATGAGGTTGAAGTTTCACGAGTCGAAGTCTTCCGCGGCATCCCAATCCCCGACGACGACCCTGACGGTTACCGCCGCAACCTTGAGCAACAATCACAATGGGAGTACGGACATCACAATGCCGTCTCGGTAACTTTGCGCCCACTCAAGTACAACTGGGAATGGATGGAGGGAAATAAGATTCCGATCCGATCATCTCGCAGAGAAAAGGGCATTGACGTTATGTGCGCCCTCGCACTCGTTAGGCTCGCCCGATCAGGCAGCTACGACGTCGTTACCCTCGCCTCGCGGGATACCGACCTCGCCCCTGCCCTTGATGAAGCACACAAACTACAGGCCGCAAAGATTGAAGCGGCAAAGTGGTACGACCCCTCCGACAGGCGAACGTTTGGAAGTATAAAAACCGAAGCGCGGCTCTGGACGACCTCCATGAACCGAGATCATTTCATGGGTTCGCTAGACCCTCGAAACTACGAATAGGTCCGTTCCCACCACAAGGACACCGCACGAGGACATTGCATGAGAATGCACATTTACGGGGCTGCTGAAGACGACTCCCCCACCATCCTTTTTATTCACCCGATGCTCTCGTCGGCCTCGCGCCCACCCCCTCCCACCAACACGAGCGGTACCATAAATCCAATGCCCTAGACCATACCACTCAGTCTCCGTAACACCACTTACCATCCCCATCGACACTCAAAGACCAATACGACATATTCTCAACAATTTTATCGAAATTATTTGAGACAATGCTCCGAATTCTGGGATTCGGATCCACTTCCGCAATGTATAGCGCAAGAAGCCTAACAACCAGCTTATTGACATCACAGACCACACGAACCTCTCGCACATCAGGAAACTTACCACGGCTCGAGTGCTTAATTGCATTATATGTATTCGCAATAGCTTTCGACATTCCAGCCAGACCACCAAACACACTCGGCAATTCAAGATCAAGAACATGCAAACACCGATAAACACACAATGCAATCGGAAGATTTCTCCCCCTCCCCTTCAAAAAACCCTCCCCATCACGCTCACCAATCAACTCACCAGCCGCCTCCATGCTCATCGAGGTCGAAAGGATTACATCCTCCATGAAAACACCTTCGCGGCCAAGCACATTCACACTAGGCAGAATAAAACGCTCCCACTCACAATACGCCTCACCCCAAGTTTTCATCCCGCTTGCCTCAACAGTCTGCAAGCTAGCGAGCAAATCTATTGACCTACTACGAGACGGGACATCCCGAATAAACTCAGCGCATGTGCGCGAGCTGACTAGTTCAACACGCGGCCTAATTGGATCTTTCCCATCTCCAATGGTGTACGAAAATTGAACATCACTGAGAGCATGCCGACGAAAGTACAGCTGTCGCCCATACATGAACGTCATAAAATGACGAACCTTCTGCTGCTCGCGATAATGGTCTTCAAAGCACTTTGAACCAGAATCGAAACTACTGACAATTGACACGTTATCAGAAATTATGTGTTTTCGCTGATACCCATCTGATTCTGGACTCTCAGACCAAGTTGGCTGAATGCGCATCCTCGCATCACCTTGAACCCATTCGACCCCAGGCTCTGACCGTAACATGAACTCAAGTTGATAAGGAATATTTCTCTCATCCACCGACGGCTTCACACTCACAGCAGTTAGCTCAGACCAATCATTCAAGCCATCAAACCAACTATACAATTCATCCATAAGGAGAGGATCCTCGAAGCTACCCTCGCGCGAATCAAAAACTGCAACCGATGGCTGCAACCTTCCTATTGACGCATTTGCGCGTCCGTACGACTCACGATGTTCCAGCCACGTGATACCAAACAGACTGACACAGCCCTCAGGAGTCAGAAGCTCCATATTCGTCGGCGCCTTCCGCGAAGTGAACCACCGCCGCACATGTTCAAACTGTTGATTATCCGTTCCGAGAAGATATGGAATCTCTACAACAAGACCTTTGTGACGGTCAATCCTTATCGTCGCACCAACAAACGGTGTACCTTCGACGCCATCATCAAGTAGCCCGCTCAGACTCTCGTCGAAATCAAGATGGAAGTTTCCCATGGAGCAATTTTACATCTACCAGGAACACTGTCCAGAGGTCGAAAATTCCTCAACCGCCACGCTAAAATCCGCGCACCATTCCTAGACGCCAGGATTGCACATCGAATTAGCACGTCTAACGACTATAATGTCGTAAGTATGAAGATGCACACCTACGGGGACTATGGGGACGACTCCCCCACCGTCCTGCTCGTTCACCCGATGCTGTCCTCGGCCTCGCGTATGAAGGCCGCGGTCGCTGACCACATGGGCTCGGGGCTGCGTTTCCTCATACCGGACCTGTCCGCCCACGGGGACGAGGCCTCGGCCCCCTACGTGTCGGCGGCGGCCGAGGCGGCGGCGATCCACGAGTGGCTGACGTCTCACGAGGTGCGTTGCCTGTCTCTGGGATTCGGGGCGTCGCTCGGCGGGGTCATCCTCTTTGATCTACTGCGCTTCCCCGACCTGTCGTTTGACCGCCTCTTCATCGAAGGCGTGAGCTTCTACTCGGGAGGGCCGATCTCGAGGACGGGCGGCGCAATCCTGAGCCGCATCATGGTCGCGAAGCACCGCAAGGCCGTGCGCGATCCCGAGGCCGGAGTTCGCAAGCTCGCGCGGCTCTTCGGCGAAGAGGTCGCCCGCCCCATGGCTGAGAGCCTTGCCGTAATGAGCGAGGAGAGCATTCGGGCAATCGTGCGTGACTGCTCGCGGGTCTCCCTGCCACACCTCTCCCCCCGACGTTCAGCGCCGCTGCACGTTCGCGTATGGGGAGAAAGACTCGGACCTACGACTGGCGCGGCGCACGGTTCCGCGCCTCTACCCCGGCGCAGAGCTGGTCGTGTGGCCGGGGCGGGGCCACTGTGAGCGCATGAGCCGCGACTCGCGCGCCTACGGGCAGATGCTACGGGACTTCGCCCTGGACTCAGCATCTACTGATCGTTCGTGAAGGAGGCGATCACGCAGGGAATTCGACCTCGCACGACGCGGTAGGTGACGCCCGTGCAGCCCATGCGCTCAAAAAACGCCCGGTAGGATGCCGGGTCAAAGCGCTCCTGGAAGTGCACGCCGAATCGGGAGATCAGCCTCAGGAACATGGTGTGCGCGCGCTTCTTGGGAATCACGTAGGTAGGAACAATGATCGTGCCGCCCGGGCGCACGACCCGCTTGATCTCCTTGAGCGCATCGCCCGGTTCAGGCAGCAAGTGGATGACGTTGCCCGCCACGACGGCATCGAACGAGTCGTCCGCGTAGTGCAAGTCGGTAATATCCGCCTGCTCGACGACGACGTGCGGGAACCGTGCGAGCTTCTTGCGTGCCTGCTTGAGCATCCCCTCGGAGTAGTCGGTCGCGACCACGCAGGCGCATGTGGGGGCGATGGCTGCGGCGATCGCGCCCGTGCCGCACGCACATTCGAGCACAGTGTCGCCGGGGCGGATCAACCGGGCAACGGCTGTCCCCGTCGCTGCGTACACCGCCCGATTCGCCGTGTTGACGACGACGTCATAGAGAGGGCGACCCGATCCCAGATCATCTTGTTCCTCCACTATCGAACAAAGTGACAGGGTCAACGAAAACCTAATGATACCCGAGTTCCAGAAACGCTCGAGGTGACTGCAAGGCATCTGCCAGAAGCCCCGCCCGGGCAAGACCCACCACTTTGGCCACAGACCTTGCCTGACAGTTGATCGACCGCTCCGGATTATGCTCAATATCGGTGAATGCATCGAACATCATAACCTGCTCAACGAGCTTGTCATGACGACAGAGCGCAGACGCGTACAACCAGTCGTAAAAAAATAAGTCTTCGGCTCTAACGGGAATTCATGTGCAAAAATACTTGAAACCAACGAGCTTTCCGCTTGCCCTCAATCGCCGATCTGTCTTTGCCGCACGACTCGAGGCGTCGAAAAAGATCAACAAACGGGCCACCATGCGAAAAACACTTTTGAAGCCTGGAAAGCACATTCAACACTGTAACTTCCACGTCCTGGATGCTCAATCATCAAATTGAACGCGCTTAACTGAACGCCAAGGTCTCTTTCACTCTTGGACGATACCTCCAGAACGCGCGACGAAGGAAACCTAGCCACATACGACGCATGCAAACTCGCAATCGAACGCTGCTTCTGCTGAATAGAAGATCCAGAAAACTGCTCAAAATCCAGAGACAACTCCGAAACATACGGCTTGCGAGAGTCAGGCACAAAGACAGGCCTACGAGCCATGACGAACTCCTTTCTCACTCAACACAGCATTCTGATAAAGGAAAGCAAAAACACTCAAACTCTCCAGAATCTTCACTTCCACTGACCGCAAATGCTTTCACAATTATTCAGCCTGCGCAACCTTGTGCGCTCATGCTACGAATGCGTGCCTCACAAACAAATCGCTTCGATCCTCTGTGAACCCATCCTGGTATCAGACTCTCTTTTGTTCTCACGCGCGTTCGCGTTAGGTCGGCGCATCGAGTCTGAGGTGCGCGCGGACCGGAACGATGGCGGCGCTAATCGCGCCGGTGCAGCACGCGCATTCGAGGACGCAGTCGTCGCGTGCGACCGCCTCACCCGTACCGTCGCAGCCGGCTCGGTTAAACGCGTTGCCGAAGAAGTCGTAGAGTGGGGCGACCCGATCCCAGAACATGCTCAGCACCTCCGTGTGCTTGTGCATTGCGTGAGCCTTGAGCCGTCGCAATACCGGGAATGCTACCGCGCGCGGAGGCGGCACCGGGGCGAAACGGGGTTCTGCGCACGGGGACAGGTTACGCGGATACGGATAGGTTATTCGCATGTGGATAGGCTACTAACCTATCCACGTGTCCATAACCTATCCGCGATCTCGTTTCCTATCCGCATCGCCAGTCCCAAAGCCGGGCGCGCTTACTAGGAACGGCGCGAGTGGACCAGCACGCCGAGGCCGTGGGCCGCGAAGCCGAGCAGGCTGTAGGCCACCCCGTAGATGAGGGCGCTCGCGTTGAAGAACAGGAACATCGGTGCCAGGAAGCACACGAATGGCGCGACCAACCACAGGAGGCTGAATCCCTCCTTCACGCCGTCCCAGGTGGCGACGCACATCGCCAGGATCGGCAGGACCACCAGCAGGATCAGGAACGCGATGCTATTCACGGCCTCGTTCGAATCCGAGACTCGCGCGAAGCTGAACCAGAGTGCTGACACCAGCAGATAGACACCAAAGAGCGCGACGATACGAACCCAGGTTGTTTTTGTCACCCACCTCATGGATCAATGATACATCAGCTATTCCGCAACAAACTGACTTGACACCCAGCCGTCATGAGCCGGAGTGGACGCCAGTGGGACCCACGCAGCGGCGGGTCCTCTAGGTTCTAGCGAGGGTGTGCCACCTCAGCATCGAGCAGACGCATGCGCCTCTTCGAGGCTGAGTCGATACTGCTCCGCCTCTGGTTCTTCGGTGAATTCGAGGAGGTTTCCGGCGATGTCTTTGAGGGCTTCTCGAACCTCTGCGGGGGTAGCGTAGAAGAATTCGCGCCGCGCGTTGATGCGGTTGACGCGTTTGTCTGCGAAGCGGTGGTGCAGCTCAGTTTCGACGCTTACGGCATCGTCGGAGAAGAACAGGGCGTGGACATCGAAGTTGAATGGCACGGACGCGTCTCCGAGTTCACGGACACGATCCATGGGGTCGAGGCGGCGTGTCATGCCGATCTTAACCATACGTTCGCCGAAGGACCCGATGTTCGAGATGACGTAGACATAGCCTGCACGGATGTTGGCCTCGCGCTTCTCGACGTCGTTGATGCCTTCTTCGATCTCGGCGAGCTGCTGGCGTAGCTTCTCCGCTTCGGTACTGTTGCCCGCTTCCTCAACGGCTGTAAGGACATTGAGGTAGTGCTGGCGCTCTTTTTCGAGACGTTCACGTTCGGCCCGGAGTTCCTTCTCAGCGCGCGCTTGTTCGCGCAGTCGCGCGCGTTCTTCACGCTCGGCTTCTTTCTCAGCTTTCTTAGCGTTCTGGTACTGGAGCGTGAGTTCGAGTTCCTTGATGCGCAGCCGGTGGTAGTGGAAGTTGATCTGGAGGTTGATGAGTGCGCCAAGTTTAACTATCTGATCCCGGGCTCTTTCAAGTCGGTTGCGAGCAACATTCCCATTACCCGCCTTAACGGTGAGAACGCAGTTCTCCGCCTCGGCGTTGTAGGCGCGGAGCATCATTTTCGCCATGTCGCGCACGAACTTGCGCCCCTTCGTCTTGGAGTTGTTGAAAGTGAAGGTTTCACTCGCATCGACTGCGGCGCCCGTACGGATCATTTCTTTGATCGTGGCTCGAACCTCGTCAAGCTGTTCTTTCAGTGCGACCGACGAGGCGGCGGGACTTTCGTAGTCGGTCCACCCGACATCGAGCATCTTGATGCCCTCGTCGTAGCGGATCCCGAGGGCGCGCAGCTCTTCCTTCTGTTCCACGGTCTTCGCTGTGACACGCGCGAGTGTCGCCTCGCTCCTATCGACTTCCTTGTTGATATCGCGAAGGCGCTTCTCCGCGGCTGCCTGCTCCTGAGCGAGTTGCGTGGCATACTGCGCGTGCTGCTGGTGGAGAGACGCGATAGCGGCTTCCTGCTCTTGGCGCGTCTGCTCGACGAGGGCGCGCATTCTCGTAATCTCGCCGCCACCTGCCCGCTCAATGAGGCCCGACAGCTCGGCGATGGTGCGTTGCGCGTCGTTGTACTGTTGTTCCCCAATCGCGAGTTTCTGCTGCAGTTCTGCGATTTGTTTGCCTCCGAAGATGGGCATGGCTTCTTTGCCTCCTCATACGTTGTATGACGTGTTGCACCGTACCAGTGACGGTTTTCTGGGACAAGCATACCCATGTGCTGAGCATGAGCATCACCTCGTCGACAAGGAAAACGAAACTGGGAACTTGATTTTCGAGATAAAGGACCTGTCGTGTTGCTGGGCTTCATCCCTTGTGTGCCTTGGCGTGCCCTTCTTGCCGTCTGGGTCCTGCAGAAGTACACCGTGTGAGGGTGCGATGGCCGACGTGTGCACATCGGCATCCATGAGATCGAGGCACGCACAGCCCACCACCACGGCACAGTCACGTCACTCATCACATACGGCGCGGTCACGGTCGCCTGGATTGATCGGCTCGCAGCGATCAACGAAGAAATGGGGGAATCGTAGAGCTGCGCTCCTGACGATCCGTGCGACAGTGCGGAAAAGCCAGGATTTGGCGACCTGGCCACAAAAAGCGTGAGAATCCAGATGCCCCATATATCCCGTGTGGCCCGCGCGATATGCTGTGCGTGTACCCGTTTTGCACCCAGGCGCGTGGAGGGCAGACAGTCGTTCGGCACGATCGATAAGCGCGGAACGGCGTCGAGGCCGCGCTACCGTGCGCGCTTCGATGATCCTACCTACACCGACCCGGGCCGCGTGCCCCGCATCTCAGCGCCGCACACGTTTCCGACGAAGCGCGAGGCGGAGGTGTGGCTGGCCTCGCAGTGGTCGGCCATTGCCGCGGGGACGTGGGAGCACCCAGACGTCATCGCAGCCCGCGCTGCCGAGGCCGCCCGCCAGCAGACGCTCAAGGGCATCACGGTCTCCGAGTGGGCCGACGCCTGACTCGCCGACCTCGAGCGCACAGCCGCGGCGGGCAAGCTGCGCAAGCGACGCTCGGACTTGCGCCGACACATACTCCCCTACCTCGGCGACCAGGAGCTGACGCCAGCCTCGCTCGCACAGTGGTGGGCCGACCTCGGCGAGACGCCTGGCGCGCGAAAAAATGCTTACGAAACCCTTCGCGCCCTCCTCAACGCAGCCGCCGCCGATGATCGCACTCTCCTGGAGTCCAGCCCGCTCCGTATCAAGGGCGGCGCGAGGGAGGCGCGCGTGGCCGCGAAGTACCTCTACTCCCCTGTCGAGATCGCTGCGCTCGCGTACGCGATGCCCGAGCCATATCGAGCGCTGGTCATTCTGCTGGCCGACGCGGGCCTGCGGATCAACGAGGCGCTCGCGCTCACGCGCGCCTCACTCCTCGAGCGCGAGGACGGCGGCATGAGCGTCCGGGTGGAGGCGTCGTTACATCGCGTCGGCAGGCATCTGGAGGCCGGCCCGACGAAGACGGCCACGGGCGTGCGGACCGTGGCCCTCATGGCCTCGACCGCTACCACGATGCGCACTCATCTGCGTGACCATGTCACACCCGGCCCGCAGGCAATCCTGTTCCCGGCACTGCGCGGCTCGGGCTACGCGCGTGACACGGCGCTCACACGCTTGCTCACGGCCGCGCAGGCCGCCGCAGGCATCGAGATCCCAGACGGGCACTCCGGCGGCTGGCACGCACTCCGCCACTACTCAGCCACCAGGTATGGCCAGTCGGGTGCCACGACGCGCGCCCTGATGACACGGTACGGATGGTCCGACCCAGACATGGCCGCGCGCTATCAGCGCTCTGATGAGGCCTACGAGCTAGAAATGATCGCACGCATGGAGGCCCGCGCAGCCCGCCCACAATAGCGTCATGAACGGGCCAAGAGAGTGATTTGCGAGAAACCGCGCTTGCGGAAATATGTACAGAAAGATGAAACAAAGCTACCATGGCGCCATGGCAAAAAGGACTAGGAAAGGAGAACAGCATGACCGCAATGCCGATACCGGCGCGTCGTCGCAAGACGCTAGTCCTAACGGGAGCGAGGTCAGTGTTCGACCTGACGGGAGCCAGGAGCTATCGAGCGATGAGACAGCAGCTCCCGGAGGCGCAGCCCAGAACCCCGAGCCTGTTGCTGCGCGACTCGGCGAGCACTCTCACGAGTATGAAGATCAAAGAATCTCAGAGGCAGGAACAGCTCAGCAATTAACACAGCAGGTACTTGCGCTCATCCAGGAGAACCACCTGCATGCGCCAATCGTCTTGCCGGACCCAAAAGAGCTGGCCGAGCTGCGCCGCGATGCACCAGAGATCTACGCGCTCTACGTGAAAGCGGTTGACATCCAGATCAAGGATGAATCGTACACTAGGCGCGCCCCCTTCGAGATACCGGACAGGTTCACGAGACGAGGCCAGTATCTCGGCTTCGTATCGGTACTAGCGTCGCTCGGAGTCGTCGCATACGCGATCTACACGAACCACCCGCTAATCGCAGGCATCATAGGAGCACTCAACCTCGTCGCACTCGCAGCGGTGTTCGTAGCACCGGACCGCGCAAGCAAGGGCGAAGAGTAACGCGCCTGAACCCAGAGAGGCCCCGCAGTCTTTTGACTGCGGGGCCTCCGTCGCTCTGTCCAAGTCCCACGCGCGACGCTCCAGGCATTCCCGGGAAGGACTTCACCAGTCCCCCAGCAACAGTCCCCATTTCCCTACATGTCGTGCATTACTTTGTCGAGTGCGCGCTGTGCTCGACGTTTGAGCGATGTGTCGCATTTGTCAGAGCATGTGTGTCGGTCGCGTTTCGTGTAGTGAATTTTGCGGGGAACCGGTTGCCCGCAGACTACGCACGGTTCGCCGTTATTGGCGCGTCCATCGGGGTGTTTCAGCTCTGAAAGGTCCGCGATGAATCCACGCTCGGCTATAATCTGACGGGCTTGGGGAATGATGTAGTCTGGCAACGTTCGGGTTGCGGCGGATTTGCTGGCTGGGACGGCGGCTTGTATTTCTGCGATGGTGGTTGCTCCGAGCCTCGCTGCGAGTGCGATAAGCACGTGTGCTGCAGCGTCCGCGTCGGCTCCCGCCTCGTGATGCGTGAACTTTGGGAGTCCGAGTTCTTTCGATACTCGCGGGAGTTTGTAGCTTGGGAGTTCCAGGTGGGTTCGGGCGAGTTCGAGCGTGCATACCATCTGCGGCACCTGCCATCGCAGATTTGTTACTTCGCACGCGGCGACCATGACGGACGAATCAAAGTTCGCATTATGTGCTACCAGGGTGTCGCTCCCAATGAACGCGCTTAGACGGGGTGCAACCTCGGGCCATGAGGGCGATTGTGCAACATCTTCTGGGTGGATGTGGTGGACCCGAATGTTCCATTGGTTGAATTCGTCGTATCCAAGGGGCGGGTGGACGAGTTGGTTGAAGCGTTCGACAATTCTCCCGTCGCGCACACGAGTCGCACCTACAGCGCAGACGGAAGCGCGTTTGGAGTTCGCAGTCTCAAAGTCGATGGCAGTGAAGTCGAGCATGAGGGTCTCCGTATGTCTGGTGATCGACGGAGGATCTCTCCTCACCGTCGCTGGCGTGCATGCCGAGTCATGGGGCACATCATTGGATGCCCCAAAGTGGGTGGCCTGCATCTTAAAAGATACTCGGTAATGTGAGCAAGCGGAAGGGGATCACATGGTGAGACTCCCATGTTGCGCCTGTCGTTACCACGCCTCGACGAGCGAGGGCGCGGAGTCGACGCCGAGGTCGAGGCGGCGTAGGAGGCAGGGACGTTCTCGCGGGCAACGTCGTCACCATGGTCGGGGAGCGAAGTTACAGGCGCATGGGCGTGAGGGGCTCGCCTGAGCCCGACGCAGCGCCCACGTCACTGTGGCTCCGCTCAGCCTTAGCGAGAATCGCCGACATCAGGATGGCCTTCGCTGCCCTTTGCCGCTCCTAGCCGACGCTCCGCCTCGGCAAACACGTCGGAACCGCGGAGGCCGAGGACATGCGCAATCGCAAGGACGTGATCGACGCTCACAGCACGCTTGTGCGCGAAAACGCGAGAGACCTGGGCCTGAGACACACCCGAGCGGCGCGTAATCTCAGCCCCGCTCAGATTTTGTCGATCGGCGTGATCGCACAGAACCTGAGCGACGGCTCGCGTGAACCCCAGCTCGTTATCCATGTGGTAAATATGTCAAATGGCAAGACAGTCTCACAAGTCGAGTCTTGCCCCTGTGCCGATGATCGAGTCTCTCGCGGCATGGGGGCAGCTCTCTACATGTCAGAGACCCACCCAGCTTCGACCGACATTGAGACTGCATGCCTCTCCGAGGGCCGGCACTCAGCGAGGGCGTCGTCGGTCTCGGCGTCAGGCGCCCCCGCACTCTCTCTCCCACCAGGCGTTGCTCAGCCTCGGCAGCGACTGCGGAGCCAGCGATGCCAAGCACATTGCACATGGCGCAAAAGTCAGTGACAGTGCATATTGCAGTGCCAGAGAAAATCTTGTAGCAGCGTGCACGGGTGATACCGGCACGCTCAGCAAGTCGGTCGATGGTCAAATCTGCGTTCTGCAGACGCTCCTTTAACACGGCTATAACAGCCCGCTCAAAGGGACTCGTTTTCAGAGATCTACTTCCCATTCGCTAAGCATATCTACTTTTGTAGACACGGGTCACACAGGATCAAGTCGCAATATCTATATTTGCAGACTTATATAGTAGTCATTAGTCTACAAATGTAGAAAGGGGTTTTGAGATGACCGTCGCAGCTGAAATTAAGGCCATCGCTCGCGGCTTGAACTGCGCCCCGAAAGTTGGACGCGTTTAATGGTAGCCGTTATGCGGCTTGCTGGAGGGCCTGATCCCGGTATTCTGCCGGGGTCAGGCCCTTGAGCTTTACTTGGCGTCTTGTCGTGTTCCAGTAGGTGATGTAGGCGTTGAGGTCGGCTTTGAAGCTCTCGAAGGTTTGCCAGTCTTGGCCGCGAAAAAACTCGTCCTTGAGGTGCCCAAAGACCTGCTCGGTGGCGCCATTGTCGATGCAGTTGCCTTTGCGTGACATGCTCTGGATGAAACCGTTCTCGGCGAGCGCGCTGATGTAGGTCTCGTGTTGGTACTGCCATCCCATGTCCGAGTGCAAGATCGGCTCGGCTCCTTGGGGCTTGGCGTCCATGAGCATGTGGAGCATCTCTTGTTGTTGGGCCAGGTCGGGGCGCATGGAGATGGAGTGGGCCACGATCTCTTTGCTGGCGAAGTCGTAGACCGGCGCGAGGTAGGCCTTACCGAAGGAGAGCTTGAACTCGGTGACGTCGGTACCCATCTTCTGCCAGGGCCTATCGGCTTTGAAGTCGCGGCCAATGATGTTGGCAAAGCTTTGCCCCACCTCCCCCTTGTAGGAGTTGTACCTGTGGTACTTCCTCTCGCGGCGTATGCCGCAGCGCAGCCCCATCTCGCGCATCATCTTCAAGACCGTCTTGTCGGCGATGCGTGCTCCTTCCTCAGCGCGCAAGCACATGGCTACCTGCCTGTGACCGCACCCGTTGGGGGGTGCGCGAAAAGATCTGAGCGACCTTGGGCCGCAGATGCGCCCGGGCCACGCCCTTGGGGTGAGCCAGCGCGTAGTAGTAGCTCGACCTGGCAAGACCGGCCACCTCAAGGAGATCGCACACCGCATGTCCACACCCTGAAAGCTCAGCGACCACTAGGGCCTTGTCCCGGTTTGGGAGCGCCTCCGCGCCTTCAGGGCAATCGATTTTTTTAGATACGCCACCTGCGCCTCAAGCTTACGCACGCGCTCCTCAAGCTCCTCCTCACGCGTTGGGGCCACCGCCCGCACCGACCCCTTCGGCCTGCCCTTAGGCTTGGGCTTGAGGGCCTGCGCGCCGCCTTCGCGATACAGCCTGCACCACTGCTTCAACGGTGTCGCACTCGCAATACCAAAACGCACCATCACCTCAGGCTTACTCATCCCGCCGTCAACCACAGCCCTCGCCGCACCGACCTTGGTCTCATAGTCGTAACTGGCCCGCTTCGCTCCCATGGCAACAAGCCCATCCCTCCCAATCACGCGGTACATCTTCTGCCACTCTCTCACAGTCTCGGCAGACACACCAAGCCTCCTAGCAGTCAAACCATAGCCGCATCCCCTCTCAAACATCACCACCGCCTGCTCCCGAAGCAAACGATCATGCCTCAACCGCACACCCACAGGCACGAAAAGCCTCCCATTCCCTGGACTTCAATTTCAATGTCCAAGAAACAGGAGACAGTTCAGAGGCAGGTGGGGGCTTTTGCTGTACCCACCCTGTACCCGAATGCATGAGAAAGTGGCGGGATTGCAGTGATTG